>JACCEB010270886.1_pt1 | contig 23122 bp, 30 predicted proteins | sample 7454761 | NCBI WGS metagenome assembly JACCEB01 (sample SAMN15323454, study PRJNA562643) | freshwater metagenome | isolation source: river surface water | place: USA:Blue River Watershed | collected 2017-08-18 | reverse complement strand
GAAATATACTATAGTATATTTCCCTCACTGCTCTCAAAATATATTTTCAGAAATCACTTAATAATTTCACTTAAAAAAAGTAATATAATTAAGCGAACTTAACTTTATTTTTGCGTATATTCTGCGGTTAATAAAAAACACACCGTATCCCCCCACACGCCACTCACAATTCACCCATTTTACATTACCGCACTTTTTCAGTTTACCCATTTAATACTGGGGGTCTGTTTTCACACTTTTCGCTTAAAAAGTTGTATTAAAAACATAATCTAAAGAATTAACAATTTTTAATGTCAATCATGGATGCTCGTAAAGAATACGCAAAAGCATACTCTAAAGAATACTATAAACAGAATCGCACTGAGATTATTGCTAAACAGTTAGAATATCATAAAGAACATCGTGATAAGTATCTTGCTTACATGCGTGAGTATAACCGAACCTATTATCTAAAACATCGTGTTCTTAAACCAAAAAAAGTAAAAGAGCCAAAACCACCCAAAGCACAAAAGCCCATCAAAGAGCCAAAACCACCCAAAGAGAAACGACAGAAGAAAGACATACCACTCTATGTCCCTCCAGAACCAAAACCTACTACACGCTATGAAACTGGAAACTTCATATTATGCTTTGACTAAATTATTTTCTAAACACCTATTATAAAGAATGTCGCTACTATCATCGCTCCCGCCTGTGATTCAGCCACAGTCCTTCCAAGCATTAGAGCCAGTTGTTGCAGATGAGAAGGTGAGTCCCAATGGTAAAATCATTGTGATTCACTCTAAAGATGTTTCGTCCGAAGAACGAAAGATTTTTCAGTTCTGGGGTAAGGTAGTTGTCTGGGACTCCCGCTATATCAATATCCCCTTTGAGAAACTCCCTTACTTTGATTACCTCTTCATTGATATGCGTTTGAAAGACGCACGGTATGCTCTTGGTTCTATCAACCTCTCCGAGTATCAGACCGTATGCTATGTGCCTTGGTATCATAAAGAAGAAAAGTTCATAGAACAACTTGCTTCTATCGCTCTCACTTCTTTCCCTCTACGGGCAATCTCCAAAGAAGACTTTGACCGTCAACTTACCAATGAAAAAATTCATTCACCCTCTCTTGCCCGTAGTTTTTTGGGTATGTTCCTTCCATGCTTGTCGGCATAGTCAAATGGATAGGTAATACACTCAAAGACTATGTCAAAAGTATTATCTTCACTGAAATCCTTTCAGCACTAAAAATCACTCTACCACCACTGGTCGTATCTGCGATTTTATGGGTTTAATCAAACGAAAGCACAAAGATTCCCGTTTCAATAATCAGTTTCTTCAACACCTCTGGCTTCTTCTTTGATTTTCTCGGAGTCTTCTTTTCCTTCGTTTTTTTTGGTGGCTCTTTCGTTTCTACTGATTGATTTTCCATCTATTAGTAGAACCTAAATCATTTTCTATTATTATCACAAAGTATCATGGATTCTATCATTGACATGGTCGGTTCTATTATACTGACATATTACACAGTATATGTTATGCTGTCCCTGTTTTAAAACACACTTCCTCCCCGTCTAAGTGATTGTGGGTTTTCTGGTGGCTCTCGCTTCTGCTTTGGCTTTCCATATAGAAGTTCAGGTGAATGATATTGTGTTTCTTCAGCAGGTCGTCGGCGACGACTGGGTGATACGATTTCTCTACCTGGCTGTGATACAGACGCTTTAGAAGATTCCATTAAAGAGGCTGGGGCAGGCTGATACTGATAATATGTTGGTTTAAAAGCCGACATCTCCGCCCATGCTGATTGTGCTTCCTCTTTACCACTGGATACACCAATGAGCGACCCGTGTGTATTCACAAAACCAGTAGAGGGCTGGCTTACTACAGCCCGCTCTGATGGTTTAAGATTGGCTTCACCTACTCGTGGCTGTTCTCCTTGAAAGGGCATCTTTAAGGCTCGTTCCATAATAGTCTGTGCTTTATTCATCGTTTCCTTCATTCGTGAAAGAGCCAATCCCGAATCGGGTGTTTCCACTGCTTTTTTATTCTCAATCAATCGCTTACTTGGTGTAATGTCTGGTTTGATTTCACTTGGATTCACTTCAATAGGAATATCATCTGACTTATTACGATTGCGATTATAGAACGCATCACTTGAACCAATGAACTCAACACGGGATAGTGGCATAGCCACTGAAGGAGCGGACATATAGGCTGAGGAACGAAGAGGAGCGGGAAGTCCTCCACCATAAAGGTTTCCTGGGGACACAAGACGCTTAGCATCCCCTACTAACTTAGCAAGTGGGGCTTTTCCCTTGTGTAGAAGCACAGAGTCGCCTACCTTCACATTCACTTTCACAGACTGTTTCACAGACTGTTTCATAGACTGCGATGCCTTCTTCTTTCCACCTTTGCGTTTGGCTTTACCGCCCTTCTTCATAGCGTCCATGGATTCGGTCATTCTACTCTACTCAGAAGATTTTTTTTCTTTCCATTCAATTAAATCAAATCGTTTATAAAAACGCATAGGCGTAGAATACATATTGATGAATAAGAAACTATATGGCTCTGCCGTAGCATATTCATACAGTTTCAATAACTTCTCATCATCCATTCCTATCTCCTTTACGAACGAGTCTAACTCTGCCTTGTTCTCTGTTCGGAAGAAAGCAATACAGTCCAGATTAGAACGAATGAGCGTAGGCATATAAGTGTTCCATTTCTGTAGCAGGTAGACATTCGTTATATTCATATGGCGATTCTGTGTAGCCAGTTTCGTAATCAACGAGGCTTGTTTGCTCTTAATCACATGGATACAATCGTCAAAGATAATACAGTAGTTAGGCTTACCCTTCTTTCGTTTCTTCATATGACGCTCCGTGAAGGCTTCTGTTTTGGCGATAATCTCCATTAGCACATCATTATTGAGTTCGTCATAATACTGGTCGCCTATGTCCTCTATAAGGGGTTTCATCTTATCATCATTCATCGCAGTAGGGGAGATGAGGAAGATGAGGTCAAAGTGCTTATACCATGGACTCTGCTTCTTCATAATGAGGTTGAGAATCAGATTAGACTTACCACCACCCTTTCTTGCGAATAGACCCATATTACAGGGCTTTAATGGAAGGACACCCTCAGCCGTATCCTTTTGTTGGTCGTAAGGGCATAATGCCTTTGTTAGTTCTGAACTCATCTTTCTATAGGGTTAGATTTCTTTCTTTTTTTTGGAAGACACAGTTGCCTACCCTAAAATACCGGTTATTCATAGGTCTTCAGGTCTTCAGCAGGTCTTCAGCAGGTCTTCAGCCTTGATTTACCCTTGTTTACTATTAGAATCTCTTTTTTTATCTACTATTAATCCATATCCTGAAGACCTGAAGACCTAATATTCATATTGCTAAGACTAATCAATAAAAAAAGGGGGGGTCAATTACCCACCCCTTTTTTTTTTGTAAAGCCTAATGACTTTGGAAGGTCTTCAGGTCGTAGGTCTTCAGGTCTTCAGTCTCGTTCCCAAAAAAAGGGGGTCTTCAGAACACCCTCTTCCCCCTCATGTGTCCCAGGACTTGTCCTCCTCGCTTATACATGATTTCCTCTGCTACATTCCCTACATTCCTTGCGACATCAGTAATCGCCACGGCTGACTTCTTGGTGATTTCGGGCAACTCCTGAATCAATCGGTCAATGTCCTGTTTAATCCACTTTCGGGCAGAAGCATCCAGTAGACCGTTCGCAGAAGCCATAGAAGCCACCCAGTCTTGACAGTTGCTCTGAAACGCATCATAGGTATAGAACTTTGTCCCCATCTGCCTCCGTCCCTTCTCTAAGAACTCCGCAATCGTCATGGTATCGGCTCTTACTGGTAGAGGATAGGTTTCCACATCCTTCTGGCTCTTATAGGAAGAATCCACTCGTCCCTCTAACTTATCTAATTTTTCCAGGATGATGTTCCCATTCACTACGAGTCCGGTGTGATAGACCGTATCCACTCCTGCCCTACGCTTAAACTCATTCCATTGTCCCGCCGTAAGAAGCTGCATGGCTAATGTCCCTGGACGAGCCACTGGTGCACGAATCATAGAAATGGTCTGTATCTTATCCCGACCATGAGCCTTTATGAACTGCCTAAAACGCTTCGGTAAATGCTCGTTGCTGGTAAGTGCCGACCATAGATTCGTAATCTTACTCATTAACCCCTCTTCATCGGCTTCTTCTTGTATCGTTGCGGTTCCTCCCAACTTCATACGCACAGGTTGTAGCACGGACTTAGACATTCTGTGTATAGTAGATAAATAAAATTGATTCATTTGAATTAGAAGTAATAATCAAAAAAATGTCAATTAAGGGAAAGATATATCGTATTATTTCTCCATCAAATCCAGAACTTCCCCCTTACTATGGAAGCACTATACAGAATTATTTGAGTAATAGATTAGCACGACATAGAGAGGGTGGATACTCTTCTAAACAAATTATTGATAAGGGTGATGCTATTATTGAATTAGTAGAAGAATATTCTTGTGAATCAAAACAAGATTTATTACTTCGTGAAAAATGGTGGATTGAAAATAATGATTGTATTAATCTACGAATCCCTATTCATACAACAACTGAATATATTGAATTAAAAAAACAACAAAGAAAAAGTTATTATGAAAGAAATAAAGAAAAATTTAAAGAAGATGCTCGTGTTTATAGAGCCAATAATAAAGAAATAATAAAAGAGAAAGACCGTGTAAGACACTTGAATAAAAAAAGAAATGATATAGTAGAAGATGTCCCTTAACGGCTCAACCTATACATTCATCCCTTATACATTATCCGGCATTAACGATATTCCGACAACGAATGATATTGCTGGATGTGTAAAATACTCAGGAAACACCTCTAATACCGACCTTGACACCTATAACCTTACCACCACGGGGACGATTACCACGAATACGATTAACGCTCAAAACCATGCGACTCCTGACAACCTTTCTAATAGTGAATCCTGGCTTACCTATTCGGTTTCCACCTTTGGTAATCCATCTACTCTTGGTGGTCTGATTACGACGGAAATCAACAGTGGTAATTCCATGTATTTCACAGGAGGGGTCGTTGGTTCTCCTAACTTCCAATTCACCAGTCTTGGTGTAGGAGCAGGTAAAGTCTTAGCGACCGATGCGAACAAGGTCATTTCCACGACCATCAATGCGTCTCAACTTGATTATATTACTGCGTTAACCAGTCAGGCAGGTGGAGTGGGACAGACGAATACATGGACGGGTTCCAATACTTTTAATACCCTTACCAATGTTGCCTCCCTTCGTATTACTTCCAGCGTAGCCAATGATGATTACACCATGAGCGTCAATGGGTTCGGTCAGTTGGAGATTACCAATCTAACCACCAATCAATTAGTAAAAACCGATGGTGGCTCCTTCTGGACTCCTAACGGAAACATCTATTGTAATCAGACGGTGTATAGCAATGACCTACAACTGGCTGGAACATCCTATTTCGCCTATGGAACAGGTCAACAATGGGGAACGACTCTAAACGGTTCGGGCGAATACGAAATTCAGGATGATGGTGGAGTAAGACGGTTGCGACTTAGCAAAACCACAGGATTAACTGTTAGCACATTGAATATCACTCAGGTGCCTTCCGCAACACCTACCTACGCATTAGGAGTCAATGGAGGAGGTGGAGTCGTATCATTCGCTGTCCCTTCTGCCGTCAACCTATTACCTCTTAATAATACATGGACGGGAACGAATACCTTTAACAGCACATTAACCGCAGGGGCTGGGTATACCACGAATCTCAATAGTGCGTTGGCTACACAACTGAATAGCCTTGGGTTTTCCTCAGCGTCCTTTACAACAACAGGGATTACTGGTTCGTATTCACCTCCCCTTGGAACACTGACGAATGTGTCAGGTTCCACCTACCAAATCGCTCAGACTGCCAACGGTCAGAGTGTTATGGCAATTTCTGGTTTTACCCCTATTATTAATCAGACTTACTATTTTAGCATCAACATCAAATGCACTGTGGGAACGGCGACTATGTATATAGAGCAAAACAATAGCCTTAGAAGTCCTACTGCATACGCACTCAGCACCTCTTTCCAAGTGATTAATGGCTCGTTCTACTACGACGGGACGGCTAATACGATTGTGTTTAGAATCTATACAGGAACAGCCTCATGGAACGCTCAATGGGACTCTTTTACGCTTAGCACTTACTCTGTTCTTGTATCTGCTCCTCTTACACTAAGCACACTAAACGCTTCACGAGCATTAATTACTAATGGTTCTAAGAATGTATCTACCAGTATTACAACCTCAACTGAATTAGGATATTTATCAGGCGTTTCAAGTGCAATACAGCCACAATTCTCTACACTTCAAGGACAATTTGGTAATTATGTATCAAAGGCAGGTGATATAATGACAGGTGCGCTCACAATGTCTAATGCTAATATTATCAAGAACGGAACAACCGCAGGATATTATGGAACTTTTAATGGAGGCTCGGCAACAAACAGCCCTATTATAGAGTTTTACGCAAACTCCATTCGTCGTTTATATGTGGGTAATGTCAATGCGACAGATGCTTTTATTGTAGCGGAGAATGGCGCACAATTAAATATAGATACAGGTGGTGTGCGTCGTCTTTCTATTACAAATACAGGAACCTATATTCAAGGAGGACAAAATACGCTCATTCAAAGCCCTACATCAATCAATACAGGTAGTTCTATTGATACTTCACAATCATTATGTATTCAAACAAACTATCATAGATACTGTCAGTCCTTCACATTGGCTCTTTCTCCATCGTCATTTTTTCCGGTTGTCATCCGAACAGACCAAGCGTGGAATCAAAACTACCCCGCCAGATTTACGATTGGTCGTTCCTCAGTTCATGTCAATGGAACATGGACCGGCTCAATGATGTTTAATATGGAATTACATGGGAGCTACTGGGGTAATCAAGCCGATTACTATAAAATAACTTCTTGTGCATCTGTTTATGGTGGTGCAACTTATACCTATTTTGTGGGAAATGTCATTGTAGACCAAACATCAGGATATGTAGTGGTGTATCTAAGAGGAGGAATTACCTATAATTTTGTGGGAGAAGGATGTTCTTTATTATATTATCCTACGACTTCTCCATTTATCTCATACACGATACCTGCTGGAAATGGAGCCACCTACTACTCCGCCTTATCGGCTACTGCACCATGGAATAATTCCTATGTGCAGTTTGACTCACTAACGGGTTATTGGTCCTTTGGAGGAAATGGTGGAACATATACGGATGGTATGAGCGCTCCTTTTTTCATGGGAACATCGGCTGGTGATGTGGATTTCTTAAATAAAACGCAAACACAAGGCTTTTATACTTACACAGCAACATTAGCAGGGAATGTATTGTATAATACCTATAAGACAGCCATTCCTGCGAATACTGGGTCATGGAATGGTTATGGGTTTACGCTTATCTCTAACTCAGGAGCCACCAATGGAAATACCCACTGTTTGGGATTAGCCGTGGATTCAACCTATGGAAACTCCTTTATCACAAGTTTAGCCCCTGGTGTAGCATGGAAAACACTTTATATTTCCGCAGGAACAACAGCATTTTATTTAAATGGTGTGCCTGTAGGATATACGGTTCCAAGTGGAGGGAGCAATGTATCGGATGAACGAGAAAAGCACAGCATTAGTCCCGTGAATACTATGAATTCATTGAAAAAAATCCTCATGCTAAAGCCCAAATATTATAAACGAGTTTATCGTGATACGAATCCACAAGGAGAACGCAACACGCCCGTGCCTGATGATGTCAAAAACACAGTATGTATTGGAATCATGGCGCAAGATGTCATAGGAACGCCCTTACAGCCCATTGTATCACGAGCGCCAAGGAATCACGACATTCCCATTACCGCAAAGGATGATGGTGAAAGATGGGGCGTTAATTATGGAGATTTAAACATACATATGATTGGAGCAATCCAAGAGCAACAGAAACAAATTGAAGAATTAAGAGAAATGGTAAAGATATTGATGGCTAAACTAAAGTAGAACCTTCTGATAGAATATGAACTATCCATATCAGAAGTTAGAAGAAAGTAGTGTATTATGTTTACATCAGGCAATGATGGAAGCCGAACAACGAGGCTATGATAGTGTCGTTCAGATGTGGGAAGCCGATTGGAAGCGAAAGAGGGACAAAGAATGGGAAGAAGTCCGGCAGATGGTCGTGGAACTGAGTTCAATGCCTGCTAAAAAAAAACAAAAGAATGAATAGAAATGGCGTTTAACTTCAACTACTTCAAAGGGTCTTCTATGAACCAAATCCAAAATGCTCTACACTACTGGATGAATGCTCTACAACCTGCAGAAGTAGTAGAGCAACTCAAACAGGAAAAACAGCAACAGATAGTAGAAAATGTTGTCGTTGAAGGGGTGGAAAGGGAATCGGAACGAGTCCCAACCCTTTGGGAAGACCAAAAAGAAGATAAAGAGCGAGCCGACCTTTCATCAACAACGGTATGTATCGCCGAAACTCCTGTTAACCTATATGAATAATAAGGATATCGTATGGTATTGTTCTAACTACGGTATATGGTTTTATTACGATAATTTCTATTTCGTATAATAGAAGATGATGGAAGTCGCCAGTTATTCGTTTCATGTATCGTCTAATCAGCGTATTTCAGGAACCAATACCGATATGAATATCCAACTGTCGCAAATCATTACACGGCAGGCGAAAAACAGCCATTTTACAGCCACTATCCATGGAGCGACGATACCATTCAGTTTCTACCAGTTATCATCTGATATTGCTATACTCAATGTAAGTATAGACCAGGGGTCGGCTATTTATAATGGAATCATTACCTTAACCGTCGGCAATTACTCTACAACTACCATTTTACAGGAACTGAATACGAAACTGACCGCACTGTGCGTAGGTAATATCTCTCCCTGCACTTCTTTTACTCCGAACTTTCTGTTTCAATACAACACGACGACCAGCAAAAGCACATTAACACTGGTAAGTAGTTCCCCTGTTTCTCCCGCTTCTATCATTACACTGGTCTTCTCTGCGAACTTGTCCCTTGGACTCTTCTTTGGATTCACTGGCAATGCTGTCTTTTCTGTAGGTTCCAGTGCGACAGGTTCGCAACCGGCTGTAGCGAATCCTGTGAATTATCTACTCATACGGTCGCCCTCCTTACGACAGTTCAAAAATAGGGAATGGTTAGTAGAGAAGGATGTTTTCAGTGATATATTGTATCATGTTCCTATTCAAACTAATACGAACACTTACATCAACTGGTATGGCGATTCACATCCTGTTGTATTGGTTAATGACACGCTTTCTCTTCTGAATTTCTATCTGACTACGAATCTGTCCTACAATCCAATTGACCTACAGAATCTATCCTGGTCGTTTCGTTTAACGATTGCGGAAGTGCTACAACCTAACTACGAGTCGCTCTACTCTACGGCGTTTATTAACCAGAACTTTGGAACACCAGGTGAAACGGATGCGACCGAACAGGAGCGTTTACAGTTAGAGGCAGAGAAGGCAGATGCCCTGAAACGCTTAGAGCGATACAAGAAGCGATTGGATGCGAAAAAGTTGCTGAGTAAGATTGCTCCTCCCGAACAAAATACTCCTGTGGATTAGAATGTTCTACTACAATGGAGACGGACAGCCCGTTCAAATCTTTAATAAACGAGCAAGAAACTATTCCATGGGAGGATACATTAAACCCGACCCCAAAAACCCACATCCGAACGAGGACAGCATTGCCTCCCTATTAGAGCCAGGCTCACTGGTGATTCCTGTAAAGGTCATGGAATCAGGAGTGATGGATGGATACAAGGGCAAACTGACCGATAAGAAGATTACGGATAAAGCCAAACTCACCCCCGTGATTGTGATGGAGAAAGAGATGGTGGTTGCTAAGAAGTATGCCCCAGCGGTGGAGAGGTATTTAAAGAAACACGGTTGGTCGCTTCCATTACCACACGAATAAAATCTATGCTGTAGTAGTCATGGTATTGGTTCAATTCATTATTACCTCAGCAAACAACGATTCTTACTTCACAGTGCCTATCTCAGGTAAGTGCTGTATTCGTGTGCTGAATGCGATGTATCACGGAACAGGTTCCTCTACGGTGTCCTATGTCGTTCAGATTCGTTCTGACCTCCTCTACTTTCCCTACAGTCCGGCACGCTATTTGACATTAGTTTCTAATCCCCAGGCACATGTCAATTATGATTCGGGACATCTTGAATACAACCTTCAGAATGTGGTGCTTCAGGGACAGATTCGTTTAGCGGTGGTAGATAATGCTACGGGTTCCGCTCCTGCGAACTTTCAACATTGTGTGTTAACGCTTCAGGTTGAGTCTATGAACGAAAACTTTAATCCTAACAATCAGTAGAAAACAAATGCTACGACGAACGCATCCTAACCACTTTACAACCATCCATACGGACTACGCCAAAGAGCAAGCCCCATGGATTCCCGCTCAGCCCATGGTGGAAGAAGCCCATGCCCCATCCCGTTCACATACCGAGCCGATTCGGGTCGTCCGAATCGCTCCTCCGAAACACAGCAAATACCAAAGAGGATAAAAAAAGGTGAGTTTTACTCTGTTTTTTTTTCTTTAGAGCATGTAGAACACAAATGTCGCTTCACACCGTTGGCTCTGATGCTAAGTATATCCTTCCCGCTTCGTATGATTCCGTCCCTCAGGCGTTCATGTCTAACAAGTCGGCGAAACCCATCCCCTGCTCGGTTCAGACAGTAAACATCCCAGCCCTTACGGCAAGTGCGAATGCGTCCGGCACTTCTATCATTCAACTTCCATGCGGTTCATCGGCAGGCATCATGTTGAACCCATACATTCGTCTTGATGTGGCGATGATTGGAACAGATGCTACTTCGCAGTGGAAGTGGAAGGGTGTCGCAAAGTGTGCGACTTCTCTGTTGAACCGTCTATCGTCCTACATTAACTCAGTTCAAGTAGATAATATTCAGAACGCTGATAAAGTCTATGATGACCTCTTCGCCCACAGCACTTCAGCCGATTGGTTGTCTCACGACGCACAGGTGCTAATGAACTGCGATATTGCTACTGTGGAAGGTGCTTCGCCAGCAACTCAGACCTTTATTCTTCCACTGATTGGTGCTTTGGGAACTCAGCAGGGCATCCCACTTTTTGCTCTTAACGGCACCCTTCAGGTTCAATTGGACTACAATACCGTTGCTCGTGCTGTTTATCTATCAGCAGGCACTGCTCCTTCTGGCTTCACGGTCAGCAATGTGCAGTTGGTCTACGACAAGGTGTCGGTGGAGCAAGCCTTCGTAGATAAGGTCAAGAGCGATATGGCTCAGGGACACAAGTATGTCCTTGGCTACACAAACTTCCAAAGCACTACCGTCCAGTCGGCTTCAGGCACTGCCTTCTTTAACTACGGTCTTAATGTCTCATCGCTTCGTGCTTTGGTCGGCTCGCAAATGCTTACTGCTGACCTTTCAACCATTGGTAATCAGGGTCTTTCACTTGTTAATGGTCTAAGCCAGTTTCAGGTCTCACTTGATGGTCGGCTCATTAACAGCAATACCCTCAACGCCTCAACCAGCCCGGCTCTTGTCTTTGCTGAACTCAACAAATGCTTTAGTCGCCTGTTTGATGCTTCCATTACGGACATCTCTACAAAGGCAGGAGCAAGTTCAGCCTACTCATCGGCTTCCTTTGCGGTTGGTGTTTCCGCCCAGCGATGTAATGAGGCACTCGCTTTTAGCGGTTCGCCTGTGTCGGTCGTGGGTCTCAACTTCACCACTTCGGCAAGCACCTATACCGTGTTCTTGACCTTTATCTCAGACTACCAGATGCTGATTGATGCATCGGGTGCGATTGAATTGGTGCGTTAAAGTAGATATGCCCTATACGATTAGACCGTGTCCCCATGCTCCCGGCTATAAAGTGTTTTCTCCCACTCGCCCTCTTTCTAAGAAGTGCCTCCCCCTTGAAACCGCCAAAAAACAACGAATCGCCGTCTACCTCTCCGAAAAAAGAAGAGGTCAAATGGGTAAGTAAGCATTAAATGGTGTTTGTATAACAAACCATGTTTAATACATTAAAACACAGATAGACTTCGCTCCGCATAAGGATTCTGTAGGGCTTTCATACGCCTATCAATCTTCTCAATTGCCTTGAGTCGTTTCTCCGCCTTTGCCTGGTATTTCTGAACCTTATAGTCGTCCTCATCACTATCCGAACTGTCCTCATCTGCAGTAGTCGTTTCTGTGTCATAGGCATATCGTGGGACAGCCCGTGGCTTGGGTGGTGGCTTTACGGCACGCTTACGAGGCTTACGGGGCTTCACCTCAGGCTCGGACTCGCTGTATTCGGACTCGGAAGGGGCAGGGGTAGGCTCAGGGGTGGGTTCAATGACCTCATTCTTCACAAGGCTCGCAGACCCTGCGGGACTGCTTTGTGGCTCTTCCTTTGGCTTACGGTTATACACTCGCTTAGGCTTAATACGGATAAGAATCTTGTCCTCAGGAATAACCTCAGGAATGGCTTCACTAATGGTCGCACGGCGTTCTACGGCTTTTGCCTTATTACGCTCAATCAACTTAGCAAGGTTGGCTTTCTGCTTCTCGGAGAGTTCCTTCTTAGGACGAAGTTCATTCTCATACTTGGAAGGAGATACCTCCTTAATCAGTGGCTCTGGTGGTGGTGGCGGAGGAGCAGGTTTCTCTTTTGGCGGTTTAACCGGCTTGGGAGCAGGTGGGGCTGGCTTGTTAACCATAATGACCTCTCCAATGGGCGTGGGTGGGGCGGAGGCTTTGCGAGGCATGTTTTCGGGTGCTTCTATTACCATGACAAGAAAAAAAACGACAAGAACGGACACATATATAAAGCGAATGGTTAATTGATACCACCTCCTCGCCCTCTCATCGCTCGTTGACCGGGCATCATGGCTTGACCGCCACGAGCCATTGCCATTCCACCACGAGCCATAGCGGGCTGTGGGGCTTGTCCCTTCAATTCGGCAACTGCATCCTTCACATCCTGGACGCTCAGGTTTGCTTTCTTGGCTTCCTCTGGGAATGCCTTGATGATACGGATGAGTTCAGCGGGTGTGTTAATGGGCTTAGCCTTGAAACCGGGAGGAACGACTCCTCCTTCTTCAAAGCGGGGCATAATCTTACCTCCTCGTGCGTAGAGGCTGTTAAGTCCATCGGCAATGGGCTTACCGATAATAGGAACCATATTACCTAAGGCACTTGTAGCACCCTTAGCGATTTGCTTACCCACATTGGATACAAACGATGATACTGAGCCACCCATGATGTTTCTAACACATCTTAGAAAATAAACGGATAGAGGTCTTCTAAGGGAATCAGTATCATCTCGGAGCGAAACCCATCCCCACCACGAATGCGACGGTAATCAGGGTGTTCTATCATTCTCTTTAGGTTCTCCGTGGGGATAAGATAGAGGGTAGGGTCATCAGATGGATGTAGAACAAAGTAAGCGTAATAATCTGCAAGTGTGCTGGTAATACCTGAGGGGATACGATTACAACAGAACTCTATCGCAATATTACCTGTGCGATATGCCATCCTATCACACTTGACTTCCCACTTGACCGTAGTGCCTTCATGGGTTGTTTCCAAGTCCCATTCCTTACAGCGAGGAGGAGCAAAGCACACCGTATCGTATTGGATGTAGTCCAGTAGTCTATGTTCCCATACCTTTCCTAAGGCAAGGTCAGTTCCAAATCCCATCTACTACTATCATAGGTAAGATTATTGTATGATTTTAGCACACTGTAGCATGGATTATTGACCCCCCCTTTTTTTTGGGGGAAACTGAAGACCTTCAGGAAGTCTTCAGGTCTTCAGAATATGGATAAACATAAGAATATTATTCAGTTTCTAATAGTGATTATGGATGATTCTGAAAACCCCTTTTTTTTGGGGGCGACTGAATACCTGAAGACCTACGACCTGAAGACCTTCCAAAGTCATAAGGAAATAAAAAAATAAAGGGGGGGGGTAATTGACCCCCCCTTTTTTTTTAGTTGAATCCTATCGTATTGAATATTAGGTCTTCAGGTCTTCAGGATATGGATAAATAGAAGAATAATAATTGGTTTTCTAATAGTAAATAAGGATAAAACGAGGCTGAAGACCTCCTGAAGACCTCCTGAAGACCTGAAGACCTGGAAGAACCGGGTTTTAGGGGGTAGGGTTCAGGGTGGGTTTAGAATAGACTCGTCCATCCTCTGAATGACCCTTCTTCAACACCCCATCTCTTACATATTCCATAAGACGCATTCCAAAAGACTTAGAATTATTAGCATAGATAAGGTCGTGTTCTTGACAGTATCTAACATACTGAGGATAGAGTTCTTTCATAGAACATTCCTTACCATCCCATTCATCTAAGAAGGACTTTTCTGAGGTAGTTTCAATGTTCGCTGAGTGTTTCATGTATTCAGTCATAGGAATCTTACGAGAGTCCCAGTTGTCAATGGGAACAGTGAGAAGCCATTGACCCACGGCGTATGCCCCAGAGGCACAGAATAGGGTAGAACGAACCTCCGTCCATTTATCAAAGTTTCTACACCACTCTGCCGAACAGGGAACAGTAAACGCACGGCGTTCATCATCACCCTCGGTCTTGTAGGGTTGAGGTTCATTGGTGGTTCCAAAGATACGATTATAGTTTGCTGTGGTGCGTGGCTTATCACCCTTTGGATTAACGGTAATTGTCATGGATGTGATACGAGCCTTGAACTCAGATTCATACTTCCGACTTAACGCTCCCTGAACCTCTTCAATCTTGATGAAGAACTTGTTTTCACGAGAAGAATCGTATCTGTCCCAGAACTGAGCGGTGCTGTCATAGTTATGAGCGTAAGTCGTTCCAATAAGCCATTCAATCACAAAGTCTCCCAAAGTATCCTTACCACAACCCTTCTTTCCAGTAAGGAAGATGGATGTTTTTGGGTTCTCAAAGGGACGCTGAAACAAGTGAGCGAACCAGCGAAGAACATAGTGATAAGTTTCCTCGTGTCGTCCACATACGACTTGGAGTAATTCTTGGAAGAGTTCTACCGCTTTTGGGTTTTGAACGGGTTCAAAGGTCATAAACCGAAAAGTCAAAGGAGGAGAGAAGACCGTGGGGTCATCGGATGGTTTCATATCAATTGTATGAATGACACGACGAGTAGGGTCATTGAGCCACAGTTTAATAAAGGAGGTTTTATCCAAGAAGTTATTGCTATGCTTGAAGTCGTATTCTATAAAGCGAATCATAGCCTGTTCGGTAGAACATTGTTGAAGTTGTTTTCCATCCCATGTCATAATGGAGTTAGTTGGGATGTAATAGAAGGAAGTCTCCTCAAACATTACTTTCGTGCGTTCATAATCTGTTCTCAGCACCTTAGGGGAAATCTCATCGGTTTCTTCTTTTTGTTCTTTACTAATGTCATACGCCTCAAATGGTTTATTGATGAGTTTAATGACATAATGGGTTTGTTGGAAGATGTCGCTTTCAGCAATACGAAGGCACTCAGAGGTAATCTCACGCCCATCCTTTCGTAGCATCACACCATCATAGGCAAGAACATCCACACTAAACCCCTGTTTCATGAAGGACTCACGCATTGCCATCATCACACGGCGTTCCTCTGTCTGAAGGATATGGGACAGGAAAGAGCCATAAGTATTAGAATCCTGTTTACGGACATAGGCAAGTAGTTCTTCATATGCCTTATCCTTCATAAGGTGTTTTTTGATAAAGTTGCGAATCTCTAAAACCATAGGGGCTAAGATGGGAAACTCGTTGTTTCCATTATAGAAGACCTTAAGAACTGCCTGTTTCGCTTCTTCCTTGTTTTCATGAATCGTTCTAAGATACTCATCACGATTGTCGCAATACTTTTCCACTTCTGGCATCTCTACCTGGTATTGTCGCTGAGCGAACTGACATAGAAGAACAGGATGACAATTGACAACATCAATATCGTTATAGAACTCTTGGCACATCGTCCCACGGCATTCTCGCTCTAATGTTTCCATAGACCCCTTTGTCCCATACACACGACCAAAACCCAAACGACCGACACCTGTCTTAGGAAGACGATATTCTATCTTTAACATGCCCTGAATAGACCCCTTACTACGATTCTTATAAAGCGAATCTAAGATGGAACGCTGACCTGGGTCTAATTGGTCTCGTTTAGCCCATAAGAAGCCGAGGGAATGTCTTGAAAAGAGTTGTTCGCAGGTGATTGGTTCCATTGGATACGCCATGATGGTTTCTAATCTACCCTATAAAAAAAGTTTTTAGGTCGTCAAATTTTTCGCACCGGAGCAAAAAAAACACGGGAGTCGCTCCCCTGGTTTTGTTTTCCTTTTAGACGAAGTAGGGTTCACGGCTCGGATGCCGGAGCCGGAGGGGCGGGGTTCTTTCTTGGGCGACCTCGTGGCTTTCCGTTCGGCACATAATAACTCTTTCGGTTAGGGTTATTTGCCTTACGAAACCTTGCCCGATTCGCTTCTAACTGTTTAAGACCAATAAGGACATCATAGATAGTCGCCCAATCAGGAAGAAGTTCTACCTTACCACTTTCTGAATCAATCACCGACAACATGTCTTATTCTAATATACCGTAGCAAAGATTTAAGTGCTGGCGGTATAAAAACAGAAGAAGTCGCCGTCAATTTTTTTGAGTCTTTAGGCTCTTTCTGTTTTCCACTTTTCTTTTAAACATCGTAGCAATCATCTACTACTTTCATATTATTCCATCCAAGACCGCATTCTCTACGACATAGAGGACACTTTATCGTCCATACCTTAAGAGGAACATTATCCATATCACGAATACAATGTCTATGAAAGATGTGTCCGCATTCCAGTTTCGTCCATCGTCCATTGTTTTCATAGCATATCGCACAATTTCCTCCTTCTTCCTCTGTGCGTTCATAAGAATGGATGTAGCAGTCTTTACATAATCCATCCTTCTTAGCAACAGACCTACAAGGACACATCGTCCATTCTTTTTCTTGTATATTATCCAGAAACTCATACATGTTCTCCATTGTAGCAACATCCGCATCTAATTGAAGCGAATCAATGAGTAAAGCATTCCTTTTAGTATCGTATTCATAAGATACTTCTATTTCCATCTGAACTTTCTGATAATAACACTCGCACTTCTCATCAAATAGGATTCGCTTCCCTTCCTCTTCACATTCATCATCGTGAAACCCCAGATAATAATCTAACTTCACAGTCCAATTACTAACCCTTATAGAGTAAGGTGTTTCATTACAATCATTCTTTGCGACTCCCTTTTTTGCTTGCTTTAATACTCTATCAAAGTTCATCTCCACATAACGCTTGAATACCGTTAAACCTCTCTTGGATAAAGGACTAATCTCCATTTGATAAACTTTTTTCACAACTTTATCATATAGAATCTACAGCGTCAAATTTTATTAAAACCCGCCACGACCTCGGCACTGGCATCCAATCATAGGAGCAGGTTTAGAAGCAACAAGACCACCCTTCTTAGCCACCCACTCTGTGATGCCCTCTGGGTTCTTAATGACACGGAAGACCTCCTGGATGGCTCCTCCTGTCTTAAGGACTTCAATGCTGTCAGGACTCATAGGATTCAGGTTAACACGCTGGTTGATGCTTAACGCACGACGACCGTTAATCTTGAATGGAATGTCCTTGACTTGTTTGACCTGCTTAGGGGTCAGTTTACTAATCCACATCATCGCATCACCTGCATTATCAAAGTCCTTGACTTCCGTAAGGTCTTCATCAGGACTCGGAAAACGAATTCCTTTCTCCCGCATCATCTCATCAATGCGTCGCTGGTTTCCCTTCTGCTTCAGTTCTTCGTTCCACTTGCTGAATTGTCCGCCCATTACTACTTAGTATAGAGTTTTTTTTCATCATTCACTTTTTTCATTTCCTTCAAAAGTTTCTTGGCTAAGTCCTTTTTCTCCTTATTACACTCGTTAGGAGGATTACCAAAGATTCCTCTACCACACATTGTCCCACAGTGTTCGCAGTTTATGATGGGTTCTGATGTCATAATGGAAGAAGCCCCCTTCTCTGCTACAATAATAAGGGACTGAGTCATCCACCACGCCACTTTACACAAGTGAATCTTTGTAATTCCAAAACCAGCATCGTGTATCATCTGGATACGATTGCCTGTAAGGGAGTTTGCCCCAAAGACATAACAGAAGCGTTTTTTACAGATAGTAAGGGTATGAGCCAGCCATTTCGTCCATTGACTATACGGCGGATTACCAATGACAACATCAACGGGCATATGCCATCCATAAAAGTCTCTTCCCTCCGCAATCTCACAATAATACTTATGACAGGGTGGAAGATTATCATAGAAGACACCACCACCTCTACATGGGTCTAATACCACTTCATGGGGCTGAATGGCAGTCATTTGAATGATTCGCTCTGCTAATGGTTTAGGGGTATAGATGATGTCATTGGGTTTACTGTGGGCGTTATGGGTTCCTTTCGCACTCATTACTATAGTCAAAGAAAGAATGAGACAAAAATTGACACAGCGGTTAAAGAATAAAAAAAGATAGATAATATAGAGATAGAATGAGTATAGCAGAGGTCATCAAAGCGAACCGCCCTAAGATTTCCGAATCCACTGTCCGGACATATGTTTCCATTATTAAGAACTTTGCGAAGCAGATGGGAATTGAATTGGAGAACGCACAGGATGTTATTACACATTACGAGAAGATAATCGCTCATGTGAAGCACCTACCCGCTAATGTCCGTAAGACCCGATTGTCGGCGATAGTAGTGTTTATTCAGCATGCGAAAGAAGAAGCGTCGGAGGCTCTTAAAGCCTTTAACGATGCGATGTCTAATGCGAAGAAAGAATACAATGAGGAAGTGGATAACCAGACTATGACGGAAAAACAGAAAGAGACGATGAAGCCATGGAATTATTTCGTGGAGAAGTATCATGAGTTGGAAAAACAGGTAGAGCCTCTATTAGAGAAGGATGATTTAACAAAGGCAGAGTTCGCACAGTTCCAGATGTATGTCATTCTATCCTGCAACATCTTATTGGAGCCTCGGCGTTCTATGGATTGGACGGAGTTCAAATTGCGTAATGTGGATAAGGAGAATGACAATTACATATCCATTGTAAAGCGTAAACCCTACTTGGTCTTCAATAAGTATAAGACAGCGAAGAAGATGGGACGGCAGGTCATCCCCTGTCCTAAGAAACTCTATAAGATATTGTATGCGGAATGGATGCTGAAGAATAAGCACGACTGGCTCCTTATGAATGCGAGCCAGACAAACAAGATTAATTCCACGCAATATACCAAACTACTGTATCACTTCTTTGGAGAGGATATTTCCACGAACATCATGCGTCATTCCTACCTAACAAGCAAATACAAGGATGTTCCTGCTCTTAAGGAGATGAAGCAGACAGCAAAGAATATGGCTCACACATTGGATACTGCACTTACTTATGTGAAGAAGTAATCACCAGAGCAACTGATTCGCATACCAGCCTGGTGTGTCCTTCTTATTCATATCTTTAGCATGGCGTATACGATAGAGTCGCCTTCTTTCATCAGCAAATGCTTTTCCTTCTTCTTTCCAGTAGGTAGGGTAATCATTGTATCGTATATCACCTACCGAAGCCACTTTCTTCCCATCATCAAACACATCAATCTTCTTGAATGGTGCTGAGGACGGTCGCACTACGACTCCAAGTTTCCTTGCTTTGTTTTTTGTGTAGGGAAGAATGGAATACATGGTCTACTGTAGAACAAGAAAAAATAGGGTCGCCCCCACTTTTTTCTTTTTTTTCTTGGATACTTTTTATCGTGATTTCTCAACTGTAATCTGAATCCTATAAGGTTTATCACTCTTCCAGTTTCCTTCATAGAACTTCTTAGAGTAGAACGCACAACGGCAGTAAGTAAGTCCATTGCTTCTCGCCCATTCGTTCAAGTCCATCCAGCGAGAACCCATGAATCCAGCACTGAAGTTCCCATCCTTACCATTCACCTTACAGCCTTGAATAATCTTACGCACGCATTCTTTCATCGCTTCCATAAGCAATGGCTTTCCAACAGGAGAGCATGACTCGGAATCTAAGTGATGTCCGTCAATTACACCAATATCACAGATGCTTGTAAGTAGGAAATAATTTCCCGCACAGACAGTAAGGAAGTTTTCTAATTCCTTACGCTTCACATCATTCGTTTCGCCATTCATCATCTTCTCAATCTCAGCAGGGTCTGAAATAATTTTCGCCATTGTTGTTGGAGTAGTTCGCTTCTTTTCTTTTTGTTTGCGACTTTTCTATGGCAAAACTTTTGTTTCAATTTTTTTTTGAATCTGACTTCAAACTTTTTAAAAATTTTTTTGTCTCCACGAACAAGGAGAAAAAATAAAAAAAAAGTTTCCCCACGAACAAGGAGGAAAAATAAAAAAGTTTTTTTAAAAAACTTGATTCAAAAAAAAATTGAAACCAAAGTTTCGCCAAAGAAAAGTCGCAAACAAAAAGAAAAGAATTAGAATGTCAGCACAACCCGCACTCCCCTTCACTGAGGAACTCCTGAGCCTCAATGACAAACAAACCCGTAAGTATAAAGCAATCCATTGGATGAAAGGCTATGCGACGGTAGGAGTCTATGGAATACAGTTTGAAAAAAACCACATCCGCAATCACGACAACATCCTTGCAGCAAACCGTGTAAGTTGTATCTTTGGAGAGTTCATCATTCATAATTATAATCCACATTACACTTCGTTGGAGGATGTGTGTTATGAAGAAAAAGGATATACTTATGGAGACCCTCTACCTGGCTTCATCAAGAATGGCATTGAGATTCTTAACGCTGAACCCAATGCGACTGGACGCACCTACTCAAATAAGTGCCGTATTACAGTCAAGGAACTCAAGGATGCGTGTAAGGCGAACGGCATCAAGACGACTGGTGATAAGAAGACTCTCCTTAAAGCACTTATGAAGGTGTAAACATATAAAACAAAACAAAAAAACAAAAACGGAAAAAAAAATTTGACGGAGGCGACCGTCTTTTTTTTAAGTCGCAAACCAATCCACTATTACCATGCCGAAAGGAGCAACTTCAAAACTACGAACCCTTGGATACACTTCTTACCACAACTGTGTGTGTGGGTATACCATTGAGGACACATCTTCCAATCTCATTGCGATGAAAAAGAAACTACATCGTATGAAGTGCGATGAATGGAAGGGAATTATCTGTATTGATAATGGAGTCGTTAATATACCACCATTTACCAATCAACATAGTTATAGTCATGAGAAGACCATACAGATGATGGAAGAGAAGATATTGAAGCCCCTAACTAAGAAGTAAAAAAACAAAACAAAAAAAACTCAAAAAAAAAATTTGACGCAGGCGACCGTCTTTTTTTTAAGTCGCAATATTAGATATGTCAAAGATTACTTTCCAGGATATTATTGAGGACAAACGGCTTGAACCAATCCAACTTGAAAAAGACATCGCTTCATTGAAGAAGTGGAATCCGACAGGAGAGAAACAATCCTTCGCTGGGAACAAGACGCTCTACCACTTTCAAATGGAGAATCTTCTACGAACTCGTGTGGTAGGGAAGAAGAAGATATTAGAGGAGATTCTTCTTGATGATGAGGAATACGCAAAACTTGAGCGTAATGTAGAAAAACTTGGTCGCACAGGAACAAAGGCAAATCGTTTCTTTGAGGCTTACCGTTTCAATCAGGCGGTCGTCTTCTTTAAACCATCTGTGGCTAAGTGGATTTACAAGAAGTTTAATGCGACTCATGTTCTTGACCCAACGGCAGGATGGGGAGGTCGTATGTTAGGGGCTAATGCGTTAGGAATCCATTACACAGGAATTGATACGAACATTAGTCTTCAATCAGCCTACCATGGGATGATGGAACTTATCAAAGACCACAAGATGCGTATGATATGGGAGGATACGCTTGCTGTGGATTACGAGGTAATTGACTACGACTTTGTTCTTACCAGCACTCCCTATGTGAATAAGAAAGGAGAAATGGTAGAGGTATACGAGCATCAGGTGATAATGGATGACTTCTATGGGAAGTTTCTTGTTCCATTGATTGAGAAGTGTCTTCGCCATATTAAACGCAATGGTAAGGTATGCTTCAACATGAATAACATTATGTATGAGGAAGTAGAGAAGCGGTTTCGTCCAGCAAACGAACAACACGATATGCTTCAACAAAAGCGTTTAGCAAAAGATAAAAGTGAGAAACTCTATGTATGGTATAATTAAGAAAAAAAACAGAAAAAGAACAGGGTTTCCCCCGCTCTTTTTCTTTTTTTCATGGAGTTTTTTATTCAAATATATTGTCAGTGAAGAACCACGCCGTGGAACTGTTATGAGTAAGTGCGTATTCATGTGAATCACAGCGAGGTTTTTCAACAAGCGTTCCTGCAACAGCCCTTACTCTCTTGTATGTATCAAATCGTGTTCCCATAATAGGAACATTCATTTCATGTTTCTTATAGATGTAATACATCCAGTGTTGAGAAGGATTACGCATACCAACACAACCTTCTTTAATAGACTGTATGACTTCTTCAAGATTATCACCATCCATCTGTCTGATGTGCTTGAACCCACTAATACCGTTTTGGAAAACAATATAAGACATTATTCGCTTGTATCTGACCCCCCTTTTAACCGTTTTTTTGCCGTCAAATTTTATTTTGAAAAAAAACAGTGTGTATAAACTCAAAAAAAGTTAAGCGAAAAGTGTGAAAAAAGACCCCCAGTGTTAAATGGGTAAACTGAAAAAGTGTGGTAATGTAAAATGGGTGAATTGTGAGTGGCGTGTGGGGGGATACGGTGTGTTTTTTATTAACCGCAGAATATACACAAAAATAAAGTTAAGTTCGCTTAATTATATTACTTTTTTTAAGTGAAATTATTAAGTGATTTCTGAAAATATATTTTGAGAGCAGTGAGGGAAATATACTATAGTATAT
>JACCEB011529891.1_pt1 | contig 23138 bp, 17 predicted proteins | sample 7454761 | NCBI WGS metagenome assembly JACCEB01 (sample SAMN15323454, study PRJNA562643) | freshwater metagenome | isolation source: river surface water | place: USA:Blue River Watershed | collected 2017-08-18 | reverse complement strand
GTTGTATTAAGAGACCCAATTACTGGCGCAGGAACTCTTTACGGACATCTAAATAGTTTCTCCAAAGTTGTTGATTCGAACACTAGAATCGAAAGGGATATTGCAGTAGGCGATCAAATGTCTGGAGGTTCACAAATTGCTCTTTCTGGAAATACTGGCGCAGCTTCAACAGGTGCGCATTTTCATTTTGAGGTGTTTGGAAGTGATGCGATTAGTAAAATGAAAGATGAAACAACCGGTCTGTATCGTAATCCAATACCATTAGACATCCGCGAAAACCCCCGCGATCACCTAGCGGCAGCGTTCCCAACGGAATTCCCAACCGATGTTCTCTCTGGACCAAATGCAATCGATATAATTGGCGATTACCGCGACAACACCTTAATCAGTAACTCCCGTCCCAACAACATGTTCGGCCTCTCTGGCTCCGACACCTACTGCGTCAACTTCGGCGACACCATCATTGATCCCGACCGCGACGGCCGAATAATCATCGCCGACGACGAACTAAAACAATCAACCCTCCTCGAAGGTAACGCCGAAGCCCTAAAAGACACTTCGGGAAACCCAATCCCAAACAAATGGAGTCTAAACGGATTCACTCTCACTCGCCTGGGAAACAACTTAGTAATCTCTAAAGCGGGCGCCAATCCAGAGCTAGAATCGACAAAAACCATCACCATCACCGACTTCCCTTTCGACAAAGAAAAAGGATTTGGTATCTCAATAGATAAAGCTCCTGCATTAACCAAGCTTCCAGATGGCAGCGTAGTAGTGCACGAATACAGCTTAGTGAGTGAAAACTATCCAAACCTAGTAAGTCCCTTGTATCCGCTAGATGATGCTAGGATTAGAATGAACGCAATAGTATCTGAGACGCTCTATGACTCAGCCACTGGAACTTCTGTCAATTCATGGCAACTAATGACCTTGGATAGATATGGCAAAATCGTCAGCAAAACCATCTTTCCGAATGACGAGCTTGGTAAGAGATCAAGTCTTTGTGAGGCTTGGGGTTACGAAGATGCTGGCGGTAATTTGCAGGTGATTTTTTCTTCTTATGTTAGTGGCGCCAATTCAAAACTTGGGTTTACACGATATAACGTTGCCAAAGGTCAGATTGAGGCGGTTTATACGATTGATGGAGTAAGTGATAATAAATATCGAGGCCTTTACAGAAGCGGTGTTTCAACCTTAGATAATGATTTGTGCATTGTTTATTTGGAGGGCACTGTTGGGATAGCCCAAAAAATAGATCCAGTAAGTTTAAATCCGATCGAGGGTAGAGTTGAGTTTAATACAGCTAATCCAATTAGTTATTACGGAATTGGTGGTTTTACTCCTTCGAATATATCGCCTCCGAGGAGTATAAATTATGAATTATTGGAGGGGGTAAAGGTTCATCAAACCGGGACAATCATAACTATCAGTAATCCAAAATTGATCGATGCCCCTAGTTCGCGACCAAATTCTTTGATTCCTAGCGGCGTGACCGCGGCATCCAACCCAAATCTTGCGGAGCAGGCATTTGTTTTTGAGCAGGCGGTTAATGAGATGGTTGGTTCGCAGTTAAAAATTACTCCAGCGCCGGGTCGAATTGCGATTTCTGGATTAAATGGTGGAGGTGCTCTTGATTTATCGTCATTCGGTTTGAGTCCTTCGGAAATTTCATCCAGAACAACTTCAGTGTCACAAAGCCAAATGTCTTTTGACGATTTGATGGGCGGAAAATATCGATCGCAAAGTTCAGGCAGAAGGCTTCAGGGCGATAATTCGACTGTTGTTGATGGTGATTATTACTACGACACCGATGATTATTCGGTGAATGCAACCATGCCAATTTTACTCGATAATCCAGCAAGCTACACCGTGGTTGAGTTGCCAATTCCATTCAGCAACGAGACAACAACTTTGATTTTTCCGGATATCGATCGTGAGACGTTTTTGTCTAGAATGCCCGATTTTATTCAATTCGCCGGCAGTCCGAGTTTACATCCAACTCAAGCTGCTAATTCACGACAACCTTCTTCTTTAAGTCCTTCTTCGCTTGAGCCATCTTCTCAATCACCAACAACCGAACTTCCATCTACGCATCAGCCATCAAATTTGCCAATTTTTCTACCATCGGCAATGCCTTCAACATTCGTGCCAACTAAGCTAGAAGATGGTTATTTGCGCGAACCATCTTCTTATCCAAGCGGCTTTCCTAGTCAAAATAGTGGCGTGACTGGTCATCCAACATTCGATTTTACGCAATTTGATACGCGAAATCCAAGTCTAGCCCCATCCTTGGCTGGTCCAATAAATCAGTCGGGACAAAGTAATCGTCAGATTATTGCTGGAATTGTTACGGGTTTGACTGTCGCTGCGGTATTGATTGCTAAGTGTATCAGGACTGTTGATGAATGGCTCAGTTCGAGAGCGGTTATTCCTGTTGATGATGTTAGGACTGAAAATGGAACTGTGCTTGATGAAGAGACTGGAAGCAATCGAACTGTGTCTCGTGAAGATTGGGAAAATAACAGCCAATCATCAGAAGGTAATTCTCAAATTTTTGTGACAGAAATTAATGGTGACAGGCATTCATCTGATGAGAGTGAGGTGACAGGCATTCAAACCCCAAGATCTATTGCTGGAGGTGTTAATCGGCATCAGGTTCTTGCATCAAATTCTCTCTCTCGCAGCAACTCTGAAGTGAGTATCTGAGCTAAGTGGCGAATTAATCAGTTCGCCACTTAGTTTTGCAGGATGTTGTAGTTTTTGCTTAAGCTAATTTTTTTAATTTTTCGGCTAGGTCGGTTTTTTCCCAAGAGAATCCGCCGTCAGCATCTGGAGTGCGTCCAAAGTGTCCGTAAGCCGCGGTTCTTTTGTAGATTGGTTTGTTTAAGCCAAGATGAGTTCTGATGCCGCGCGGGCTAAGATCAACTAACTCGCCTAGAAGTTTTGCCAAATCTTCGCCAGCAACCCCAGTTTCATGATTATTTACGTAAAGCGCCAAAGGCTTTGAAACGCCGATTGCGTAGGCAATTTGAATGGTGCATCTTTTAGCTAGGCCAGCTGCGACAACATTTTTTGCCAAATATCGCGCCATGTAAGCGGCCGAACGATCAACCTTTGTTGGATCTTTACCCGAGAAAGCGCCGCCGCCGTGAGGCGCTGCGCCGCCGTAAGTATCAACAATAATTTTTCGACCAGTTAAGCCAGCGTCGCCGTCCGGTCCGCCGATAACAAATTTGCCAGTTGGGTTAACCAAAAAATCTTCTTCTTTGCACATCCAGCCTTTTGGCAGAGTTTTTTCAACGTAGGGCCTAATCAATTCTTTAACCTGATTTGGAGTTAGCCCTTCTTTGTGTTGAATCGAAACCAGAATTTTTTCCGCACGAACTGGAACGCCATTTTCATACCACAAAGTGACCTGGCTTTTTGCGTCTGAGCCAAGATCGCTTAATTGGCCTGATTTTCTGGCGTCGGAGATATTTTGAAGAATTCGGTGAGCGAAAAAAATTGTTGCCGGCATTAATTGCTCGGTTTCATCGCAGGCGTAACCAAACATGATTCCTTGATCGCCAGCGCCCTCATCTTTGTTGGTTGTAGCGTCAACGCCAACTGCAATATCAGGAGATTGTTTGTGCAGAAGGTTGGTAATTTCGAGATTTTTCCAATGAAATCCGGCTTGTTCAGCGCAAATTTCTTTGACGGTATTTCTGATCAAAGAATCGATTTCTGATGACGAAATTTCTGGGGCGCGAATTTCTCCGCCGATGACAACACGATTGGTGGTTGCGAAGGTCTCGATAGCAAGGCGGGAGTAAGGATCGCGACTTAAATAAGCATCAACTAAAGTATCTGAAATTTGGTCGCAAATTTTATCAGGATGTCCTTCGGAAACTGATTCCGAAGTGAATAAAAAATTTTTCGGCATAACGAAAAAACTTTAAAGATTTCGGAAGGCTTTCCACAAAATGACTAGTTAAAAGTGTCTCTAGAGTCTGTCTTCAAACTCAAATTTAAGAAGTGTCTATTTACCTTCATTCGCGACTCTTTTTCTTAACTTTCTTCGCAAAATTTCTGCGAATCTGAGAAAAATAGCCGGCGAATCAAGGCAATGATTTTGAAGACGGGCTCTACAGAATGAATTTGGATAGATCGGTCTTTCCAGATGCGAGGTCACCAAGGTGATTATTCACGTATTTTGAATCGACGGTTACTTTTGATCCAGCCTTCATTTCACTCGCTTCAAAACTTACTTCTTCAAGAATTTTTTCGAGCAAAGTGTGAAGACGGCGCGCGCCAATATTTTCAACTTCGCCATTAACTCGATGAGCGATTTTGGCGATCTCTTTAATGCCTTTGTCGACGAAAGCTAATTCAATATTTTCAACGGCAATTAAAGCTGAATATTGCTTGATTAAACTTGCTTCAGGCTCGGTTAAAATTCTTACCAAATCATCTTCGGTTAGCGGATTGAGTTGAACTCGAATTGGAAATCGACCTTGAAGTTCAGGCAGTAAATCGGCTGGCTTTGCAACGTGGAATGCACCTGACGCAATAAATAAAATGTGATCAGTTTTGATTAATCCATGTTTCGTTGAAACTGTTGTTCCTTCAACCAATGGCAACAAATCGCGCTGGACGCCTTCGCGCGAGACATCTCCGCCTTTAAGATTGCTACGCGCACAAATTTTATCGATTTCGTCGATGAAAACGATGCCGTCATTTTCAACGGATTTTAGAGCTTTTTTGATCACCTTATCTTCGTCGATCATTTTATTAGATTCTTCGTCGATTAAGGTTTTCATCGCCTCTTCAACGGAGGCGCGCATTTTTTTAGTTTTTTCGCCCGACATCGCTTTGCCAATCATGTCGCTAATATTGATCATCCCAACTTGACCGCCCGGAATATCGAAGCTTGTAGCGAAAGAATTGCCGTTGTCGATAACTTCGATCTCAATTTCTTTTTCGTTTAACTCGCCAGCTTCAAGCATTTTTGAGAATTTTTCTCGAGTTTCATCAAGTGCATTTTCGCCAACTAAAATATTCAGAATTTTTTTCTTGGCGTGTTTTTCGGCTTTGCTTTTTACCTCTTTTTTCATCTCGTTTTTGATTTGCTTAATTGCCACATCAAGCAAATCGCGAATTATCGAATCGACGTCGCGACCAACATACCCAACTTCGGTAAATTTTGTTGCTTCAACTTTGATAAAAGGAGCGTTGGCCAGCTTTGCTAAGCGTCGAGCGATCTCAGTTTTTCCGACGCCAGTTGGCCCAATCATTAGAATATTTTTAGGAACAATTTCTTCGCGAAGCGGCGAGTTTACTAGCTTGCGGCGAAAGCGATTTCTTAAGGCGATCGCGACGGCTTTTTTAGCTTCTTTTTGTCCGACAATGTAGCGGTCAAGTTCTTCGACAATTTGTTTCGGAGTTAAACTTACCAAGTGATTTGCGTTGGTTTGAGAATTATTTTTTTTCATTAATTAAGATTTTTTTAGGGCTGTTCGAGCCGTTGTATGTAGCGCTATTGAGAAAAATTACCAGTAGCAGAATTACTAAAGTTGTGAGAGTTATTAACAAAAAAATTTTCATGACAATTCGAGAATTTTGACGATTTCGTCTTGAAGCTCGAAAATGCCGTAACCCTTTTCACTGCTAGTTGTAATTATTTCTGGATGAGCTGCTGGCCATTTTTTTATTTCACGCTGAATTTTTTCTTGGGCTTTTTTTAGATCTTCAATTTTCAATTTATCTGATTTTGTAAAAACCACCTGAAACGAAACCGCCAACAGGTTGAAGATGTTAATTATCTCGAAATCGCCTTCTTTCAGGCCTTTGATTGGATCAAGAAGTAAAAAAACGCGGCGCAAATTTGGCCTTTTTGTTAAATATTCGAAGCCGGTTTTTTGCCAATGTTCGATGTGTTTATCTTTGGCTTTTGCAAAACCATATCCAGGCATGTCGACCAAAATAAAGCCATCTTGGTAGCCGAATACTTTGAAAAAGTTTAACTGTCTGGTTCGTCCAGGAGTTGATGAAACAATGGCGATTTTTTTTCCAACTAAGGCATTGACCAAGCTTGATTTACCAACGTTTGAAGCGCCAATAAAAGCAATTTCAGGAAAGTGATTTTTAGGGATTTGGTTGTAAGTGTGGGCGCCAAAAAGGAACTCAACTTCGCCAGTAAAAATTTTTTTCGATTCGAGCTTTTTGACCATTTTATTTAAGGATTTTTAGAACTTTTTGATGAAGTTCTTTGTTTGCACAGGCGATTAATCGGACATTTGATTTTAACTCTAAATCATTGCCATTCCAGTCAGTTACAACTCCGCCAGCCATTTCAATAATCGGAATTAATGCGGCGTAATCGTAAACTTTTAGTTCGGGCTCGATGATTAAATCAACAAAGCCAGAAGCAAGTGACGAGTAAGAATAGCAATCGCCGCCGTAAATAATTCCACCTAAGCGCTGATATTTTGTTTGGGCGGTAACTCTTTTTAAAATCTCCGCATCTTCATTTTTAAAGAAAAAAGGCGAGCTGGCGCACATCACGGCATCAGAGATTTCAGTGCAGTTTCGTGTCTGAATTTTTTTGCCATTAAACCAAGAGCCTTGGCCTTCAATGCCAATCCAGCGTTCGCCAGAAATTGGCTGATTCATTATTCCTAAAATCGGTTTTTTGCGATAGGTGAGGGCGATTAAAGTGCCAAAAATTGGTCGGCCAATAATGAAAGAAGAGGTGCCGTCAATTGGATCTAGAACCCAAACGTAATCGGCGTCGACATTTTTATTGCCGTATTCTTCGCCAATAATTCCGTGCTCGGGAAATTTTTTTTCGATTTCGGCGCGAATAATTTCTTCAATTTCGCGATCAGCTTTAGTGACTGGCGAATCGTCTTCTTTGGCAATTTCGCCGTTGGGAAGGCGAAAATATTTTTGAGCGATTGGAATGGAAATATCGGCAAGAAAATTGGCAAATTTGGTGATTTCTTCAGTAACCATGAATTTTGATTTTAGATTTTAGATTTCGACTTTAGAAAATTTTAGAAAATCCTAAATCCAAAAACTTAATTTCGAAACCAATGAAAGAGCGTATTGCAATTGTTGCCGGCTTCAGATCGCCAATGGGAAAAGCTAGCGGATCTCTGAAAAATCTTAGCGCACACGATCTTGGCGCACGTGTCGCCAAAGAAGTTATTATTCGCTCAAAAGTTGATCCAAACAAAATTGATGAAGTGATTATTGGTAATGTCGCCAATCCTGGCGATGCGGCCAATATTTCGCGGGTAATTGCCCTAAAAGCTGGCGTGCCGCAGCATGTTCCAGCATTTACGGTTCACAGAAATTGCGCTTCGGGAATGGAGGCGATGACTACCGCAATGTCAAAAATTCAGAATGGCGAGGCGGAAATTATTTTGGCCGGCGGCGCTGAATCGATGAGTAATATTCCTTTGATGTATGGCAAAAAAATGACGGCATTTTTTGCGAATTTGGCAAGGGCAAAAACTTTGCAGCAAAAATTGGCGGTGATTTCAACTTTTAGGCTGCATTTTTTAGCTCCGATTATCGGCCTGGTTCAAGGTTTAACCGATCCAATTTCTGGCTTAATAATGGGTTTGACTGCCGAAAATGTGGCTAAGGATTTTATGATTACTCGCGAAGAACAAGATCAGTTCTCACTAAATTCGCACAAAAAAGCTGAAGCGGCGATTGCCAAGGGAATTTTCAAGGAAGAGATCGTTCCGGTTTTCAATAATGACGAAAAAAATTCTCTAATGATTGAGGAAGATGAAGGTGTGCGTAAGGGGCAGAAGATTGAAGATTTGACAAAGCTAAAACCTTATTTTGAGAAAGTGACTGGAACCGTAACCGTCGGTAACTCTTCTCAAATCACTGATGGCGCGGCTTTTGCGGTTTTAATGTCTGAATCAAAAGCCAAAGAAGAAGGCTTGGAAGTTTTGGGTTACATTCGTGATTTTGCTTACGCTGGCTGCGAACCTTCTAGAATGGGGCTTGGACCAGTTCACGCATCAAAAAAACTTTTCGCTAAAACTGGCCTGACTTTGCAAGATATTGATCTAATCGAAATCAACGAAGCCTTCGCTGCCCAAGTAATTGGTTGTGTTCGTGCCTTTTCTGAGTGGGGACTTGGCGAAGTAAATGAAGAAATTTTAAACGTGAACGGTGGCGCGATTGCCCTTGGTCATCCAGTTGGAATGTCGGGCGCGAGAATCATTATTCACCTACTTCGTGAGTTAAAACGTCGCGGTAAAAATCGCGGCCTTGCAACTCTTTGTATCGGCGGCGGACAAGGTGGCGCCGTAATTGTGGAAACTAATTAATTTCAAATGAGAGCTGTTAATAATCAAAGTGCTGAGTTTTCTGGATTTGAAGAAGGAAATCTTCTTTGGGACAGTATAATCGATATTATTGGGGATTGTTGTTATAGTTTAGGAGAAGGCTCAGAAGCGAATGTTTATAAAAAATATAATTCGGCCATTACAGAAGTTAGCGATTTTCTAGGAAATGGCTCCACAGATCAGGTTAATAAGGCCAAATATCTTATCTCGGAATTGATGGAGTTTACAAGGCACGAATATCTCCCAGCAATGAAGCTGCACTCCGTTTATTGCGCTGAGAATCCTGAAGCGGAAGTTTTGAGTGAGATTGCGGAGAAAAATCCAGGGCATTTGCGAAGCGTAATTTCACTGAAGTCGTCAATCGTTAGTTTTGGGAAAAAAGTCAAAGATGTGAAATTTAATCTCGATCATGTCAGAGTTGCTGGGCATTTGGTTTATTTGGCATCTAAGTTTACTACCGACAAAGAAGAATCCGATGAACTACTCAAAAAAGCTTCTGAAATGGGATATCCAATTGCTTTGCAGAAGTTGGTAGATAATGCGTTGAACGATGTGCGTGAAACAAAAAAAGCACCTGAGAATTTAGAACCTCTCCTAATTCAGGCTTGCGAATTTGGATATTATACAGCTGCGACCGCTTTGGGTCTAGCTTATGAAAGAGGTGTTTTTGGTATACAAAAAGATATCGAGCAGGCTTATGAAGCATATTGTGAAGCAGTAAAACTCGCCGATAATGATCCGCAAAAAAAGGCTGCTGGGGGTAAGGCTGGCAAAATGGCTCTTGAAATATCCAATAATTCCAAGATGCCGGAATCATTAGTTATGTTGGCGAAATCAGCCAAATGGGGCAATAAAGAAGCAAAAGAAATATTAGAAAATTTTAATCATTTTGCAGGCAAAGATCTAAATCTGAGGAAGTTTGAAAAAATAACTGAGGTTTTGGAGATTTGTAAGAAAGCAGAGGGTCTTGGAGCAGAATATTGCCAGAAAGTAATCGGTGGTTTTATTGCAAATCATAAAAATCTCGAAAATTTTAGCCTGCGTGATCTGCCTAAGGTTGAAGCTAAAATAAAATCTTTGACCGACGGTCAAGAAACATTGTTAAGCGAAGATCGCGCAAGTTTTTTTGAGCGTAAAATTAGTGACTATTTATCTCACCCTCAACGCAATCCCGAGACAAATGACTTGCCGGTTTCTTTGGAAAAGAATGCCGATAATCCTTGGGTTTATTCGTGTAAAATAAATTTCTCTTTTTCCAGCGGCCCAAAGGAAAAGGTAACTTTCCATGGCGAAGGAAGTCGGTTAGTAATAAAGAAATTTTGCAAAACTTCCGAAGATTTCAGGAGGGATGATAAAAATATAAAATGGTTTGAGAGGATTGATTCAATAACACGAAATCTGACCTTAGAAGAAAAAAACAATCAGCTGATTTTTAATCTGGATTTAAAAAAATATTTGGGAGTAGAGCCTAATTCTGCGGTGAAAACTACCGCCAGTATTGCAGTTTCTAGTCCTCAACAACAAAGCCCAACTCATTCAATTAGCTAAAAATTTAATAAAAATATGGACATTTCTAAAATCTCAATTGGCAAAGATGCGCCAAATCAAGTTAACGTAATTATCGAAGTGCCGATGAATGCCGATCCAGTAAAATACGAGCTGGATAAGGATTCTGGCGCGATTTTTGTTGATCGTTTTATTGCCACTCCAATGTATTACCCGTGCAATTACGGCTTTATTCCGAACACCCTTTCTGACGACGGCGATCCTTGCGACGTGCTTGTGGTTTCGGATTTTGCAGTTGTTCCGGGCGCGGTTATTCCGGTTAAGCCAGTCGGCGTTTTAATAATGGAGGACGAAAAAGGGATGGACGAAAAAATCATTGCCGTGCCTGCAAAAAAGCTGAATTCGCAGTTTGAAAGCGTCGAGTCTTACCAAGAGTTGCCAGAAAATTTGATCAACAAAATCAAGCATTTCTTCGAGCATTACAAAGATTTGGAAAAGGGAAAATGGGTGAAAGTGAAAGGCTTTGAAGATGCCGCGAAAGCCAAAGAATTAATTAAAGAAGCAATCGAAAGAGCTGCAAAATAACCAAATATTGCGCTCGCGAGCGCAAAATCTTTTAAACAAGGTTAAGGCCTGTTCCCGCAAGGGTTCAGGCCTTATTTAATTTGGTCAGAATTTTGATTAAAATGGCGGTTTTTGACGTGCTGGTTTTGGGTTTAAACCAAATATTCTGCGGAAGTTCTAATTACTTTTTTTGCTGCCGAATCCATTAGCAAAGAATTCACGAAAATTTTGCCGCTGTTTTTGCATTTTTTAACGCCGTCAAGCATGTAGCCGTCGGTTACGCCAGCGCAGGCGAAAATTACGTCGCCCTTGGCCATTTCTGCGGCAGTGTATTTTTTGTTTAAATCGGAAATTCCCATTTTTTTGGCGCGTTCGATTTGCTTTTGATTGTCGCCAAAAATCAAACGACCGATCATTTGTCCGCCAATTACGCGTAGAGCTGCCGCCGCCAAAACCCCTTCCGGAGCGCCGCCAGTGCCCATGTAAGCGTCAATCCGAGCCGATTGATTGGTGCAGGCAATAACGCCAGCAACGTCACCGTCGCCAATCAAGCGAATACGCGCGCCAGCTTCGCGAACTTTAGCGATTAATTCGTTGTGACGTGAGCGCTCCAAAATCATTACGGTTAAGTCAGAAATATCGCATTTCTTGGCTTTGGCGATGTTGGCCAAGTTGGTTTTTGGAGAGTTGTCCAAGTCAATCACGCCTTCGGGCAAACCAGCGCCAACGGCGATTTTGTCCATGTAAACATCGGGGGCGTGCAAAAATCCGCCGCGTTTTGCAAAGGCAATTACAGCCAGAGAAGATTCGCCAGCGTTGGCGCAAATTGTTGTTCCTTCGAGTGGATCAAGGGCAATGTCAACCTCGATTCCTCCTTTGCCGACTTCTTCGCCAATAAAAAGCATCGGCGCTTCATCGCGTTCGCCTTCACCAATTACGACGGTTCCGCTGATGTTCATTTGATTCAAAGTTTCGCGCATTGATTTGACGGCAGCGGCGTCAGCGGCCTTGTTGTCGCCTTTACCAATCCATTCGTGACAAGCGATTGCTGCTTTTTCAGTCACTTCAATGATTTGCGAAGAAAGAGATGTTAACATTTTGAGGGATTATTTTGGTTGAGAAGTTGAGGAATTTTTCAGCTAGAGCCTGCATCAATAATTTTTAAAAAATTCCAATCGAAAGAAGATTAGACAAAAAAAAGGCGCCCCAACTTTTACGAAGGGACGCCTTCTGATCTACTTAAGCAATTAGCTTGAAAGCTTTTGCTCTTTGAATTCTACGTGTTTGCGAACAACTGGATCGTATTTTTTAAATACCATTTTTTCTTGTTTTTGCTTTGGGTTACGACGAGCGAGATAGAAAAATCCAGTATCAGCAGTGCTAACCATTTTAAACAAAATAGAATTTCTTTTTGCTTTTGAAGCCTTTGGTTTTCCAGCCATAAAATGTTAAAAAAATCGTTAAAATTGATGCTATTTTAGCCTGTCTTTTTGAAGGCGGCGCAACTTATTTTTCGAGATTCAAGTTGCAACCTCAAAAACATTATTATTTGAGAAGAGTTGCCAGCACCGCTTTTTGGGCGTGAAGACGATTTTCAGCTTCGTCAAACACAACTGATTTTTTTGAATCAATAATTTCAGCAGTAACCTCGAAATCACGATATGCCGGAAGGCAGTGAGTGAAAATTGCAGTTTTTTTAGCGAGCTTCATTAACTCGGAATTAACTTGATAAGGCATTAATTCTTTTAGCTTTTTGTCGCGAAGTTTTTTGTCTTTTGCTGCGGCATCGCCCATTGAAAACCAAGTGTCGGTTATCAAAACATCGGCATTTTTGGCGGCATCTTTGGCGTTTTTACAAACTTGAATTTTTGCACCATTTTTTTGCGCTTTTTTGATTTCAATGTCGCAAAAATCGTAACCCTTTGGAGTAGCGATTGCCAGCTCGTAATCAAAGGCTTTAGCCGCGTGAATGTAGGAATTTAGAACATTGTTGGCGTCGCCAAACCAAGCCAATTTTTTACCAGAAATTTTACCTAGATGCTCTTCGATTGTCAGAATGCTGGCGATGATTTGGCACGGATGAGAAAAATCCGAAAGCGCGTTAATCACCGGAACGCGGCTATTTTCGGCCAAATCAATGATCGTTTGATGGGAATTTGAGCGAATCATTATTCCGTCGACAAAACGAGATAAAACCTGAGCTGTATCGGCAACAGTTTCGCCTTTGCCAAGCTGCATGTCGCCGCTATTCATGACGATTGCGCGGCCGCCAAGTTGATTAATGCCAACCTCGAATGAAACGCGGGTGCGAGTTGAAGTTTTTTCAAAAATCATCGCCAGGTGTTTTCCGGCAAGGATGTTTGAGTATTTTTCTTTCTTTATTTTTTTTGCGAGCGCCAAAATTTGCCGAAGTTCTTTTGTCGAAATTTTGTCCAAATCAATAAAATGCTTAACCATTTTTATAAGTTGTAAATTTTGGGAAAGCGCGCGAACGTAGGAACGAGACCACACTTGTCAAGTTTGCAATTCAAGAAATCAAAAATGTCAGAAAATTTTTTTATTGTTAGCGGTGGAACTGGTGGACACATTATTCCAGCTCGTTGTTTTGCTGAATATTTAGCCGCTGAAGGTCGCAAAGTTTTATTTTTTGGCGATGAAAAAGTTAAGAGTTACGTTCGCAGTTCTGATGCCTTTCCAACCTTTATTATCAAGTCTTCGCAAGTAACCAAGAATCTAAATAGTTTAATTAACGCTGCCGCAAAAATTGCTGCCGGCATTATTGAGTCGATCTATTTTTTGCTGAAATATCGACCAAAATATGTTGTTGCTTTTGGTGGTTACGCAACCTTTCCGATGTTGATTGCGTGTCGCTTAACCGTGACCAAAATTATTCTGCACGAACAAAATTCTCACCTTGGAAAAGTTAATCGAATTTTTGCAAAAAATGCCCACAAAATTGCTTTGTCATTTCCCCAAACTTCGGGAATTGCTGAAGAGATTTTAAAAAAAACGGTTTTTGTCGGAAATCCTGTGCGCCAAGAAATCGCTGCTCTTCACGATAAAAAATATTCACTGCCGAAAAATGAAGAAAATGAAGCGCTAGCTGACAATCGAATGGGATACAACGTGCTTTTGGCTTCTGATTTTAAAGAAAACGAGGTGATCAAAACCGACTTTTTTAAAATTTTGATTTTGGGCGGATCGGGCGGTGCGAAAATTTTTAGCGAAATTTTGCCAAAATCTTTTTTTAACTTAAGCGAGAGATTGAAGGAAAAAATTCAGGTAATTCAGCAGTGTAGATCGGAGCTGGTTAACGAAACCTTCGAGAAGTATAAATCGTTCAATATCAACATTGTGATCGATTCATTTTTTGAAAATATGCCAGAGATTTTGAGTGAGGTGCATCTGGTGATTGCGAGGTCTGGATCATCTTCAATTTCTGAGTTTTGTGCGGCAAAAAAACCAATGATTTTGGTTCCTTTTGCAGCTGCGGCGGACGATCATCAAGCCAAGAATGCGGCCTATTTGGCGCAAAATAATGCAGCGATTGTCTTAAGCGAAAAAGAATTCACGATTAACGCGATTAACGATCTTTTGAAAGATTTGGTTGAAGACGAATCAAGGCTTAAAAAATTATCTGATAATGCCGGAAGGCTTGCCATTCTTGATGCGACAAAAAATCTAGCGAGGATTTTAAATGATTGACGAGTTAACGTTCGGACAAATTTTGACTCAAAAACGTCAGGAAAAAAATATCGAAATTTCTGAGATTGTTTTTGCCCTGAGGGTTAAATCGTCTGATATTAAGGCGATTGAGTCGGATAATTACCTCGGCATCTCAAAGAATATTTATATTCCAGGCTTGATCAGATCTTACGCCAAATTGCTCGGAATTGATCAGCGCTCAATCGAAAGTCACATCCGCAGTTTAAGGCTAAAATCAAACGTCGAAAATAAAGAGCACAAGCTGGTTAATTTGGACGAAGGTGACGATTTAAAACCCGATGCAAATTTTATCTTTAATGCCTCGATTCTTGGCGCGGTAATGATTCTGGTTTTTTTGTTATTTTATAATCGCGTCGAGACAAATTCTGACGAAATTGCGAGTTCGGATTTGGTTAATCAGTTAAACAAAATTGTGGTTAATGTCGGAGAATGAAGGGCAATACATAGAATCGTCTGAAGAGTCTTCAAATGATCGAAAAAAACCGCTGCTCTTTGATGTGCTAAAAATCGCCTTTTTCATTTGTGGCGTGATCGTTTTTGTAGTTTTCCAGGCGCCGATGTTTTTTGATAATTCAGCTCTCAAGGCGCATCTTTCGGAAAAAGTCAGCCAGTCGTTAAAAACAAAATTTCTAATTAATGGCGACGTAAAAGTGGCGTTTTTGCCAACTTTGTCGATCACAGCTAAAGATGTGGTAATTGAAGATTTGCGCTCCGATGAAAAAGGCCAAGGGCACGATATTTTTGCAAAAAATGTCAAAATTGAATTTCCGATTTTTGGTAAAAAAGAAGCGGCTTCGATTAGAAAAATAATCATCAACGAAGCGCTAATGATTCGATATGAAGGTGAGCGAGTTGATTTGCCAAAAGACGATGATGTGGTCAAAAAATTTGCCGAAATTTCGAAAAGTCAGAGCGCTGGCGAGGTTTCTAGCGAAAGCGTTTCGGAGAAATTTTTCTCGGCAGATGAGATTTCAAAATCGATCCAAAATAAGTTTCCGGAAGTTGAGATTGAAGACGCCAAGTTGGTAATTTTTGATAAATTTAATCGTAAAAAAGAATTTAACTCAATTAATGCCAAGGCTGAATTTGACTCGAATGGCGCCGTATCAGCCAAAGGCGATTTTGTTAGTAAAAATCTCATCAGCGATTTTGACCTAAAAGCGGTTTTTAATTCCAAATCAGCCCAAAAAGATTCTCATTTGATCGTTAAATCGCCCGCTCTTGAACTCAATATTTCCGGAAATTTTCTGTCGCAAAATAGGGGAATTTTTCGCAGCGATTTCGTTGGAAATATGTCGATCCAGATCTTGGAGCTGAAGTCGTTTTATCAAACTTACATTTCTGATGTTGGAGTTGTTGCCACCAGGCTGAAGATCAATAAAGAGCCGATTAAAGTTTCTGCCGAAATCACCAATGAAAACGGGGAGTTGTCCCTGAAAAATATTCAAATTTCTTCTGATGTGATTGGCGGCAAAGGCGATGCCTTTTTTGATTTTTCGCATCAAAATTTAATTGCCGATCTGAGCATGGATTTCGATTTGGTTGATCTCGAGAATTTGTGGACCAACGAAGTTGTTGACGTGTCCAAAGCCTTGCCAAATCAATCGCCAGAAGCTGAAAAAGGCAATTCAAGCGATCAAGCCGAAGCCAATCAAGAATCAGCAGAAAAAACGTCGGATCAGCCAGTTGAAATTGCTAAGCCTGATGAAGATGAGGAGGCGAAAGATCCTTACATTGAATTGACGCGCAAAGTTCAGGATGTCGATTTTGTCGCCGAAATAAAAATCAAAAAAATTAAATATCTGCGCGGCGAAATTGTTGATACAAGCCTTTATTTAAACGCTTCGCAAACCGGAGACATCATGGTGATGCCGGCAATTTTTAACGTTCCCGGCCAAGGTTTATTTAGAATTTCAGGAGTTTTTGATAACAGCACGGCAATTTCAAAATTTGTTGGTGAGTTTGATGGCAGCGGCAAGAGCTTAAAAGACCTGATTTTGTGGTTAGATTTTCAGTCGCAAAACTTAAAAATTGACGCTCTTGGCGAGTATAATTTTCGAGCAAATTTATTGCTTTTACCAAACTCGATTGCGCTGAATAACCTTTATTTGAGGCTTAATAACAGCGATTTGTTGGGCGAGGTGAAGTTTGAAAACGATGGCAAGGCGATCAATTCTTCGGGAAAAATTAATTTACATAATTTTAGCGTTGACGATCACTTTTTGGTTTCTGGCCAAAATTCATATTTATCGCCAGGTTCGCTGCTTAAAAAATTGTTCTGGCTCAACCAAATTTCAGCGACCAACTCATTTCAAATCGGCTTCGATCACCTGACTTACAAATCGGAAAAATTTTCTGACGATTCTTTTAAAATCAAAACTGGAAGAGGTTACATCGAAATCAGCGATCTCGATTTGAAGTCAGACCAAACTGATTTGAAGGCGGATTTTGCAGTTGATATTAGCGACCGAAATCCGCGTTTTAAAATGATCGTTGACGCCAATAAATTTCACTACGAAAGCCCAGAATCCAAAGAAGCAAAATTTAATATTTTTGATCAGTTTTACGCGCTACCTTCGCTCGAAGGATTTAATGGCGAACTGAAGTTAAATTTGGTCGATGCCAAGATTGAGCAAAATCAAATTACCAACACAAAATTCGGCGGCGCGATCAAAGATGGAAACATTGAAAAAGCCGAAATCGACGGCGAAGTTTTTGGCGGAAAATTGTCTTATCGAGGCGCTCTTGGGCTTAAAATTAGCAAGACATTAAATGGAAACTTAGGCCTCAGTAATGTTGATCTGGGTCTGCTTTTTAGTGATTTATTTGGCGTTAATAACATTTCTGGCGTGGCCAATATTTCGGCAAATCTGACTTCAATCGCCAATAATAGCTCTGATTTTGCCAAGACTTTGAAAAGCGAGGCGAAATTTAGTGTAAGCGCTCCGGTTGTTGATGGATATGGCTTGAGCGATTTAGTTAAAATGATGTTTCAGCCAAAATTGCATGATGAGCAACTTCGTCAGCCCGAGAAGATTTTGTTTGGTTCGGACAGGCGCACAGTTTTTTCGCAAGCGACCGGAACTTATAAAATTAACGATGGTCAAAATGGGCTGCTTAAGGTCGATTTATCGGCACCGGCAATAAATAGCATTTTGTCGGGAAAAATTTTTGCTGAAGGGAAAAAAATTGATTTGCTTTTTAACACCGTTTTCTTGACTGGAACCAAGCAAAAACAAGTTCCGATCAACATTGCCACCAGCTTGGTTGGAGCGGTTGGTGGACAAATTTCTCAAAGCACAAATTCATCACAAATTTCACAATATTTGGGGCATTCAGCCCAAGCAGCAACAGCTGACAAAACTTCACTAGTTGGGCAATGAGCAAAATTTCAATTGATCAAATAATCGGGCGTAAAGGTGGCGAGAAAATTCTTTGCTTAACTGCTTACACCTACCCAATTGCCAAAATCGTCGATAATTTTTGCGAGATAATTTTGGTTGGCGACAGCCTCGGCATGACGATTTACGGCATGAATGGAACAACAGAAGTCTCGCTTGAGATGATGATAAATCATGGTTTGGCGGTTACGCGCGCGGCATCAAAATCTTTAGTTGTCGTTGATTTACCTTGTGGCTCTTACGAAAACTCTGCAAAGCAAGCACTTGAATCGGCAAAAAAAGTAATCGCCCAGACAAATTGCGATGCGATTAAAATCGAAATTACGCCCAATTTGGTCGATACAACGAAGTTTTTGGTCGATTCAGGAATTAACGTGATGGGACATGTCGGACTTCTGCCGCAGCATGTCAAAGACTCAAAAGGCTATAAATATCAGGGTCGCGACGATGATTCTGCAAAAATTATTTTAGAAACTTCGCAAAAAATTGCTGAGGCCGGAGCTTTTGCTTTGGTGATCGAAGCAGTTCCAGCGCAGCTTGCCACAAGAATTACTCGCGAAATTTCAATTCCTACGATTGGCATTGGCGCTTCTGCTGAATGCGATGGTCAGGTTTTGGTGATTGATGATTTAATTGGTTTGAATCAGGACTTTAAACCGAAATTTGTGACCAAATACGGCAACGTCGCTGAAGTTATTTCTGATGCAGTTCAGAGGTTTAGAAATGATGTCAAATCAGGTGTTTTTCCAAGATTGGAAAATTTGGTTTAATCAAATTTTGAAGCGGATTTTTATTTGATCATTTCCGCGAATGACTTCCTCGAGAAAAATTCTGTCGTCGATTAAAAATTCAAAATTTAACTCAACTTCCTCTTGAGGCTTGATCGTGATTGATCTTGAGCAAAGACACTTAAAAGTTTCTAAAAAATCTTTGGCATTTTCTGGCTCGAGAAACATTTCTGGGCGAATGGTTACTTTCTGGCGCGATGAGTTTTTTAGTTTGTAAGTAATATTGTTTATTTCGTTTGTGATGACGGTGACCACCGGTTCCTGAGTGGTAAAAGTTACGTCGCTGCGGTAATTGGTAATTTCGAGTTTTAATTCGACGCTTCTTCCGGCTTTTCTTTGAATAAAACGTGCAAGTGAAATGGTTTTGCAATCTCCAAGTGAGCTGCAATACCAGTTGTAAGGCTGGATTAAAAAATAGACGAAAAGCACTGCTAGAGCTAGCTTTAGGAGAATTTTCAAAATTTTACCTGGATACATATTATTTCTGATTATCGATTTTTTGTTCGATGATATAAAGAGGGCGATTTTTTACCTCGTTGAAAATTCTGCCGACATATTCGCCGATGATGCCGATGAAAATAAAATTCAAGCCGCCGATAAAAAGCACTAAACACATAATTGAAGCATAGCCTGGCACCAAGTTATTGAAGAAAATTTTCTCAAAAATGATGACTATTCCGTAAAGAAAAGATCCGACCGACAGTGAAAATCCGCAATAGGTGATGATTCTGATTGGAAATTCTGAGAAAGAAAAAATGCCGTCACAGGCATATTTGATCATCGAAAAAAAGTTGTATTTGGTTTTGCCGTTCTGGCGTGATTTTCTTTCGAATTTGACTGATGTGGTTTTGAATCCAACCCACGACATTATTCCGCGCATGAAGCGACTTTTTTCTTTCATTGTCTTGATTTGATCAATCACGACGCGATCAATTAAGCGAAAATCACCAACGTTTTTCGGTAAGCTATTATTCATGATTTTTGGCGCTAATTTATAAAAAATTGCCGCCGTAATTTTTTTAAAAAGAGGATCTTTTCTACTCACCCTTTCGGCCAAAACCACTTTAAATCCTTGGCGCCATTTTTCGATCATTTGCACAATAATTTCTGGCGAATCTTGCAAGTCGGCATCAATTGGAATTGCGGCATCTCCCGAGGCATGTTCTATTCCGGCGGTCAGCGCAATATCTTTGCCAAAGTTTCTCGATAATTTAATAACTTGGAGATTTTTTTTATTTGTCGCGATTTGCTGGAGGATATGAAATGTGTTGTCAGTGCTGCCATCGTCGATTGCGACAAACTCAACTTCTATTTGATCGATTTCGCTTAGAATTTTTTCAAGTTTCGCAAAATAGTCCTTAATCGAATCTTCCTCGTTAAAAAATGGCGTAATTATCGAAATTAGCTGTTTCATGTTATCACATTATTTGAGGCAAACCAGAAATCGTATACGAAGAAAGTCGAGCAGATGAAGAAAACACGAGCGGATAAATTAATTTTTTGCCGCCAAATAAACCAATCATCAACAACACCGGCGCCTGAAATAAGATGAATCTTGGCATACTCATAAGGCCAGCTGAGAGTGGTATTACCGTGCAAAGAAAGGAAAAAATTGCCAACTCATAATTTTTTCTTATCGCAAAGAAAATTGATGTCACAAAGCCAAGCATCGCCACCATCGAAAAATATAAGTGATTAGAATTTAATATCGTCGCGACCGGATTGCCGATATTTCTATTCCATCCCGGCGCTTTATTTATGTGGATAAATGCCAGATAATCTTGTGTGTGAAAATGCAAGAACATCGCGAAGCAAATCAAGCCAAGAGTCGAGATCGATAACCCAAGAAATATTTGCAGCTTTTTCTTGGAGTTACTTCTGAAAAATTCTTTCAATGATGATATTGCCCAAGAGGCGGTAAAGCATATGCCGACAATTCTGGTGGCACTTAGTATAGCTCCCAATATTCCGCACTTTAAGTATTTTTTTTCCTTTAAGTGGCAAAAGCAGATGCAGGTAAGAAATAAAAATAATGATTCGGTGTAGCCAGAATTGGCGTATATCGAATATGGATTGAACGCAACAACCAATCCTGATGTTAAAATTGAAGTTTGAGGGGTGTATTTTTTAGCTAATTTGATGAAGGCGAAGATTGATAATAGGAAAAATAATCTGCTTGTGATTATTAGAGCGATGCCGCTTGAGTTGATGGAAAACACAAACTTTATCAGCTTCGCTATCAATGGAAAAACGGGAAAAAATGCGACATTTCTTTGATCTTTGTCAGTCTTTAATTCCGGTGGCATTTGATCGTAACCGCGATCGATAATCGATGAATACCAGGCGCAATCAAATCTACACAAATCGGCATATTTGTAATTTTTGCCAGTTAGCACCAAAAACTCCAAAGCCTGACTGCAAAGGAAAAGAAAGATGACAAAAATTGCCAAATTTAGGTTAGTTTTTTGATCGTTTTTATTGTTGGCTAGATCTTGATCCAGCTTGTTTAGATCGAACATCAAGATTTGTTGCGAATTTGTTCTTCGATAATTTTTAGAAACTCATCAAAGCTCATATTTTTTTGATGTTCTTCGCCAAGTTTCCTAACCGAAACAGTGCCTGATTCAGACTCTTTTTTGCCAACAGCCAAAATATATGGAACTTTTTTGACCGAGTGTTCGCGAATTTTATACGAAATTTTTTGCGCATCCAAGTCGCCAACCACTCGAAAACCTTCCCACTTTAGCTTCTGAACTATTTCGTTGGCGTAAGTATCGGAATCGTTAGTAATTGTAGCGACAACAATCTGAGTTGGTGCCAGCCAAAGCGGAAATTTGCCGGCATAGTTTTCGATTAAAATTCCAATGAATCGCTCAAAGCTGCCAAGAATCGCGCGGTGAAGCATAACCGGACGTTTTTTATGGCCGTCGGAAGCGACGTAAGAAGCCTCAAGTCTTTCTGGCAAAATAAAATCAACTTGAAGCGTGCCGCATTGCCATTCGCGCTTAATCGCGTCAACCAAAGTAAACTCAAGTTTTGGGCCATAAAAAGCGCCTTCGCCCGGATTAATTTCGCAATCCAATTCAGCAGCTTTAACCGCATCAGAAAGTGCTTTTTCGGCACGATCCCAAGTCTCGTCGGTTCCGGCGCGTTTTTCGGGACGAGTTGAGAACTTAACTTTGACGTGCTCAAAGCCGAAATCTTTGTAAACTTCCTTGAGTAGTTTGCAGAATTTGATGGTTTCGTCGTTAATGTGATCTTCTTCGCAAAAAATATGTCCGTCGTCTTGGGTAAAGGAGCGAACGCGCATAATTCCATGAAGCGATCCAGAAGATTCGTTGCGATGACAAGAGCCAAATTCGGCCATTCGCAGTGGAAGTTGGCGATAAGATTTTAAATCCTGATTAAAAATTTGAACGTGGCACGGACAGTTCATCGGCTTGATTGCGAGCGTTTTTTCTTCGCTTTCGGAAACGAACATATTTTCGCGGAATTTTTCCCAGTGGCCTGATTTTTCCCATAAAATTTTGTCGACCATTTGTGGAGTTTTAACCTCAACATAGCCGTTTTTTTGCAATTTTTCGCGAATGTAATTTTCAATTTCGCGATAAATAACCCAGCCTTGAGGATGCCAAAATACTGATCCGACCGCCTCTTCTTGAATATGAAAAAGATTCATCGAGCGGCCAATTTTGCGGTGATCGCGTTTTTCAGCTTCTTCTAAAATATGCAGATAATTTTTGAGCGATTCTTCGCTTTCCCAAGCGGTTCCGTAAATGCGCTGAAGCATTTGGTTTTTTGAATCGCCGCGCCAATAAGCGCCAGCAAGTTTCATTAATTTAAAATGTTTGACGTGTCCGGTCGAAGGTGCGTGCGGTCCGCGACAAAGATCGATAAATTGTCCTTGGCGATAAAGAGTTATTTCTTCGCTCGCCGGCAAATCGCGAATGATTTCCGCTTTGTATCTTTCGCCAGCGGATTCAAAAAATCTGATTGCGTGATCGCGGCTCCAGACTTCGCGCACTAATTTTTCATCGCGCTTAACAATTTCGCGCATGCGATTTTCAATTTTTTCCAGATCTTCGAGTGCAAAAGGCTCTTTGCGCGCAAAGTCGTAATAAAAGCCATTTTCGATTGCTGGCCCGATAGTTACTTGTGTGTCAGGAAACAATTCTTTGACCGCTTGAGCCATAATATGCGCGGCATCGTGACGAATAATTTCAAGCGCGTCAGCGCCAGATTTGGTGGTAATAATCTCAATTTTGCCGTCATTTTCAATCATTCGACCGAGGTCTCTGAGCTCGTCATTTAATTTGATCGCAAGTGCGTTTTTAGCGAGCGAGGTTGAAATTGATTTAGCGATTTCAGCGCCAGAAGTTCCTCTGGGAAATTCTCGAATGGCGCCATCTGGAAATGAAATTTTGATTTTTTCTGACATGTGAAGGGAGTAATAAACGGACGATTCAAATTCATTGAATGAATAGATATTTGCAAGCTGCAGAGTTGAATTTTTCTTACTCAAATTTTCTTAAAAATCGGCAAATTGGTGGGTTGAAATACTAAAATTTGAAACGAATGTGCGCCGCCTTTTTTGGCGAGAAAATCAACAAAGCATTTTTATTCTTTGACTAAGTCGCGGACCTGAACGGCATTGAAGTTCAAGCGGTCAAGTCGGAGAAAATTGTCTTCGAAAGTTTTTTTTGTGGGGCTATAGCGCAGGCTCAAGCGTTAAGAAATCAGCCTTAACGGCTGATTTTAGCGAGAGCGGGCGAAGAAGCGAAAGCGACGCACGCCCAGTAGTC
>JACCEB011017848.1_pt1 | contig 23168 bp, 28 predicted proteins | sample 7454761 | NCBI WGS metagenome assembly JACCEB01 (sample SAMN15323454, study PRJNA562643) | freshwater metagenome | isolation source: river surface water | place: USA:Blue River Watershed | collected 2017-08-18 | reverse complement strand
GCTGATTTTCGTCTCTTGCGATGAGAGAGATAATTTTAGCGGATCCTTCCATAAGTTTGAGTTCACCAAATGCAAAGCTGCAAGCGAACGAGACATAAAACCTGATACCTTCGAGAATGTTGACATTTGCTACTGCTCTATAAAGTTTCCTCTTTAATTCAATTCTATCTTCTCTTGCATACCCAGCACCTTCTTGTGCAAAGACCCAATCATTAGAAGTCCCATACTGTTGTGCAGAATTGATAAAGTCATTATAGGCACTGGTTACAGATTCTGCACGCTCCAGAATATTTTGGTTTGTTAACACAGAATCAAATACCTCAGAAGGATTTGAGTAGACATTCTTAATGATGTATGTATAAGATCTGGAGTGAATCATTTCCATAAACTCCCACACCTTCATACAAGATTCCAATTCAGGAAGAGAACAGTATGGGGCAAATGCCATACTGGGGCCACGACCTTGAACAGAATCAAGGAGAATTTGATACTTTAAGTTAGATGTAAAGATGTGCTTCTGTTCAGGACGAAGAGTATGATAATCAGAACGATCCTTCTGAAGTGAAACTTCTTCAGGTCTCCAGAAATATCCTAACTGCTGTGTAGTCAGTTTATCAAAGATAGGATACTTATAGGTATCATACCTTTGAAGTCCCAGAGGTTGACCAAAAAACATAGGTTGTTTTTTTGAATCAACTGTACTGGTATTGAATACTGTCATTCCACTCATAATCTTATTTTCTTCTGAAGTAGTTCTAAATTTTACAGGATTCACAATCTTCCTCTCCTTGTAATAGTTCTTGGACAAGTGTATCTAAATTAACAGTTTCCTCCTTTACTTCATCTGTCTTATTATCATATGTATTCTGGTAATAAGATGTCTTCCAACCATATTTGTAAGTAGTCAAAAGATCCTGTGCCATCACTGAAGTAGGAACTTCATTGTTGTCATAATTCTCTGGATTATACGACCAGTTTCCAGAAATCGCCTGATCAAAGAACTTTTGCATAACTGCAACAATATTAATATACCCAGTATTGCTAGGCATATCCCACAATAATGTGTAATTGTTCTTAAGTGTTTGGTAACCAGGGACAATCTGCTTGAGAGGTCCTTTCTTTGACTTCTTAATGGACAGATAACCTCTTGGTGGTTCAATTCCATTGGTTGCATTTGACACAACGGAACTGCTCTCCGATGGCATCTGTGCTGACAGTGTTGAGTGTCGTAAACCATGTGCCTGAATACTGGCACGTAAACCTTCCCAATCATGCTGGTAAGAGATAGAAGTAATTTCGTCTACATCCTTTTTGTATGTATCAATGGGCAGAATACCCTGAGAATATTTGGTTCTATTGAAATACTTACATGCTCCTTTTTCTTTAGCAATCTCATTAGATGACTTAAGAAGGAAATACTGGAATGATTCAGAAAGTCCATGAACTGCATCCCATGCTTCTTGTGATTCATACTTAAATCCAAGTTTAGCAAGATAATGTGCCAGACCAATAAATCCTACACCAAGAGATCTACGTGCCTTGGTTGAGATCTCTGCTGCTTCTACAGGATAGTTCTGATAGTCAATCAGTTCCTCCAATCCTCTGACTGAAAGATCACAAAGTTCTTCAAACTCTTCATCAGATTTAACTTTACCCACATTAACAGCAGACAGAATGCACAGAGCAATCTCACCCTCTGGATCATCAATGTGCTGCAGAGGAACTGTTGGTAGTGTGATTTCTTGACACAGATTACTCATCTCAACCTTGTCCAAGAAGGATGAGTGTGAGTTGCAGTGATCAATATTCATAATGTAAATACGACCTGTCTCTGCACGTTCTTTCAGGAGTTCCAGAAAGAGTTCTTGAGCACCAATAGTTTTTCTTGGAACAGTTGTATCTCGTTCATAAGATACATATAACTCGTCAAATCTATCAGTGCCAAAAGCATCATACAGACCAGGAACATCATGTGGACTGAAGAGTGATACTTCTTGGTTAGTGATAAATCTTTCATAGAACAGTTTGCTGATTTGAATTGAATAATCTAATTTTCTAACTCTATTATCTTCAGTACCTTTGTTATTTTTAAGAACAAGAATATCTTCTATTTCTTGGTGCCAGATGGGGAAGTGGACTGTTGCTGATCCACCTCTAATCCCATTTTGCGTACAGCATCGTACAGTTGATTCAAACTTTTTAAGGAAAGGAACAACCCCAGTGTGCGTAACTTCTCCACCTCTGATTTTACTATTGATGCCCCTGATGCGACCTGCGTTGATACCAATTCCTGCTCTTTGAGCAACATACCTACCAATTGCCATATCAGAGCTGAAGATGCTATCAAGGGTGTCATCAACATCAACAAGAACGCAACTTGCAAATTGGCGAAGTGGGGTTCTAACACCTGCCATGATTGGCGTAGGAATGTTGATTTTGTGTTTGCTGATTGCGTCATAATACCTTTTAACGTAATCTAAACGTTTTTCCTTGGGATATTCTGCAAAGATTGTCAGAGCAATCATCAGGTACATAAACTGAGGAGTTTCATAAACTTTCCCAGCACTTCTATCTTGAACAAGATATTTGTCAACTACCTGACGAAGACCAGCATAGGTGAATAGAAGGTCACGATCATGGTCAATGAATGAATTAGCTTTATCAATTTCCTCCTTAGAGTATTTAATAAAGATCTCATTATCATAAACACCTTTCTCAACACAATTGTAAATGTGCTGTTCCAGATGTGGAAAATCTTTGATGCCTCCATACAAACTCTTCCTAAGAGCAAACAAAAGCAGACGTGCTGCAACATACTGATAGTTTGGGTGATCCAAATCAATAAGATCACTTGCACTACGAATAAGGATTTCTTGAATCTCTGCTGTTGTGATGCCATCATAAAACTGAATACCTGATTGCATCTCAACCTGTGATGCAGATACACCTGCAAGACCTTTGCAAGCTTCATCTACCATCAGATGCATCTTGTCTAGGTCAAGAGATTCAATTCTTCCATCACGCTTTTTAACTTTGGTGCCGTTGCTCATATTTTCTTCCAGGTAGTAAATTTAAGTTTTGCTTCTAAACCAGAATATGTATTGGATTCTATCACGGACTGTACATCAAGTCCAGACAAAACCATATCATTAATATCTTTTTCTTTTATACTATTTGGCCAAATGACGATTCTTTCTCCTCTGGAGATGGAGTTGGCATAACGGGAGACAATTTCTGTGTTCCTGGGTTCGTTATCATAGACCCTAACAAAATTGTCAATCCCCCACTTAACAATATCAGCATCAGCTCCACACATAGCAATCGAGTTGCAAATGAACATTGAGTCCAGTGGTCCTTCAGTGACATAGATTGTTTTCTCCTTTTTGACATTATCAATTCCATAAATCTTTGGATGAGATTCATCTAAGATAATTGTGATGTATTTAATTTTAGAATATTTGTTTAAACTACGACCTTGGAACCCTATGATTTCCCCATGATTAATAAGTGGGATTATGATTCTTGGTTCATCTCGGTCTATAGATTCAAAAGTATATTTCTGTTGATTGGTCCACTTCTTAAATTTTTCACAGTAATATAACTGGTTTAAGAATTTGTCTGGGATCTTTCTATTTTTTAAATATACTTTTGCTGGATGTTCATTATTTAGTTCTGCTATGGTTGGCAGATCAAATTGTTTTGGGTTTTTAAAAGTTGGTTCTTTAAAATCAAATGTTGGATTTGGAGTATTGGAATTCCTACCAGTAATTCCTTGTTTGTATCTCTCCATGACATACTGATCATAAAGAGGTTGATCCAAATCTTTTAAGAAATTGGTAAACGATTTGGACATACCACAATTGTGGCACTTATAGTTGTGATCATTTTTGAGTTGGTAGATGTACCCTCTTGCTTTGTTCTTGTGCCTCTGGGAATCTCCACAGTAGGGACATCTGAAATTATAAAGATTATTTTTTACTTGTTTAAATTTTTGTAATCTTGGGGATACTAATCCAATATACTTGGCATCAATAAAACTCATTACAAAGAGATGATACTATTTCAATCTCTCTATTGTACTTGAGGAAGGTGATTGTGTCAAGAAGGAAAATATTGGTGGAGCAAATCTTATTAAGATACCTACAACCACAAGTGCTCCTAAAACTTGCCATTTAAATTTTGAAAGACCTTCTACCTTTTCTTCTACTTTTGTTATTCTTTCTCCAAGTTCTCTGCTTATTTCCTCATGCTGTTCTTTTGAAGTTTTTTTAATATCTTCAATCATAGATACAATCAAATTATCAGTTCTATTACATTGTTCAATTTTTTCATTATGGACAGCTAACATCTGACTGATGTTTTGACTTGTCTCTCCAATCTTTTGAATTGCAGTATCAATCCTCTCCATCATCTGCTCATACACAGATAATCTTTCTTCTAAGATTGCAATTTTAGTATCTGTGGATGATGGTGGGAACATGGATTATTGTTGTCTGATATTTCTAAGCCAAGGTGTTCTTGATTTTCTACCTAAGTATAATCTTCTTTTCTTTACTGGAGGATTTCCTGGGTCTGCTTCTGGAGTTCCTGCAATATTTCCACCAGACACATTATTAACTGCCATCTCCTCTCTAATGATATTTATTATTTTATCTAACTTTGAGTGTTCCATTATAGGGACTCCAATGTTTTGAGACAGTTTTCATCAACTGGAATATCATCTAAGAAAGATTTAGGATATTCTGGTATCCTGTTCAGATATAATAAAAAGGTCTTCATGGAAGACCATAACTCCTTTTCTATTTTAAAAAATAGTAAAGGTAATGCAGCATCATTAAAAACATTAAAGACAATAATAAAATGATTAATCAGGAGAGTTGTTTTTAACTCCCCTGACTTTACATATCGTCTCAGCAGTTTTTTAATGTACTTAAATCTACTCAGGTCTTCAAAGAAATCTTCTTTAGTTATCGCCTGAGGATTATCATAATACTTAATAGCAAATAGGATATAATTATCCTCATTCAATTCATCAAACTTCATATATTAATTACTTTGCTGTTGGATAGATAATCCCATCAGAACCAGTTTTAATGCCAGAAGCAGCAACTAAAACTTCTGTTTTAACTCTCAGGTTACCATGCATGTCAACATAGGTGGTTACACCAACCCAACCCTGATGTGTATATCCTCTGTATGATGCAGGAACATTATCTGAGGAAATACCATATACTTGTCTATCATAACCATCAACATATCTCTTGAATGAGAGAGTGTCTCCAGTTGCAATACCTGCAGAAATGGTTGAACCAAGAGTAATTGTTGAAGCACCAATTGTAGAAATGGTAAGATTGTTACCACCATTTACAAGTAAGTCACCAACAATCAATCCAACAGGAGCAATTACAGGAATGACTGCAGTTCCAACACCAGCATTTGTGGTTGCTGTTCCAGTAATTGCCAAGTTCGCCAATACTTGAACAGAGTCATTAGCATTGCTAAATGAACTATCAAGAGTAGTATAAGAAGGAAGATTGCTGATATAGAAACTTGTAGCTGCAATTGCAGCATTAACCAGTCCAGCAGTGGATCCAATAGTAAGTGATGTGGTGCTTGCAATACTTACAATGGTAGCATCACCAAAATAAGTTCCCCCATCCCCTCTGTACCCAAATCTAATAACATCTCCAACAGCAGCAGCTCCAGCCTGTCCAAAGGTTGTTCCAGAGCCAGTAACAACCAAAGTTGAGTGATTTAAAGATACTGTGCCTCCAGATCCTTTGTTGTCGTTGTTTCCCCAGAGTGCCATTCTTTTTACCTAATAAATTTCTTTGTCTAACAATATTTATAAAAAAAGGAGACCTTAGATTTTGGTCTCCCAAGAACAAAAATTAATATCTTATGGAGTTAAGTCCTTTGCTCCCTTTGATTTCAGAACGTTCTGTGCTTGCATGAGAACAAGTGAAAGAATGCCATTTGATTTAACTTTTGGATTTGCTCCCATTGCTTCTGAAACTGCAAACAGAACAGTTGCAATCAGAGCTTGGTTAGCAACACACCATGCGATTAGTGCAGACATAATTGAACCTTTATAAACCTAACTTATTTATTTCTGAGCACTCTTCAAAACAGAAGTTGCTGCTTTTGCAAGTTTGTCATAACGACCTTTCACAGTTCTATTTGCTGCAGGTGCAGCAGGTTTTGCATCAGGAGTAGTTTTGACTTTACCTTTTTTACCTTGTGGTCTCAGACCTTGAAGAACAGTTTCACCTTTGCTGTGAATATCAGCAACTCTTTGTGCTTCTTTTTTTGCTGCGCTTCTTTGTTGAGGAGTCATAGTTCTCTGAGACCTTTCTGATGCTGGTCTCAGTTTGGACTTTTTTGGGTCAAATACTCCCTCTTCAAGATTTTCAAAAGCATCAGATCTCTGTGAAAGATACTCAACAATAGAATCAACTGATTCTTTTGTCATTGCAGATGCTTTTTGCAGTTTGATGCGAGCCATGTCTGCAGTGATTTGTGCTTGTGCTGCTCTACGCTTTGCTGATGCAAGTTGAGTATTAGTTACATTTACAGTTTCTGCGTCACCTCTTGCTGGCATACCAGCAGTTCCTTCTTCAAGTTCAACTGATTCATAAATCTCAGACATCTCATCCCAAGTAAACTCAGAAAGGTCATAACCTTCTTCTACAAGTTCACTAACCCATTCTTCAACTTCTTCTCTGATTGCTGGATTGATTACAACCTTATTTTTACCACCCTTCATTACATCAACTTTCTTATCTGCTGATAATTTCTTTTCAACTTCTACAAGAGTTTCTTCCTTTACACTTGAGGTATCTTGACCATCAGGTTTACCACCCTTCTTTTTCTGGATAGCATTGTGAACTGCCCCACGATATTCTTTAGCACCAGATTCAATCTGACCATCTTCATCATAATCTCTCTTTGCTCTTTCTTCTTCTAAAGATTCTGTGTCAAAAAATGGTTTTCTAATTTCTTTATAAGAATCTGCCCAAATGTTAGTCATTTACTTTTAGATAATACTTTCCTTTTTTTATTTATAGAATCCACTGTTGCTCCTGGCGTCATAGATGCAACATACTTTGTGTATCCTGTAGTTCCAACAAGAGTATTTGGTTTTCCTGGTTCTCTTGTCATCTTATCCATTTTAACTTCTGTATACTCACAAACATCTTTAATCCAGGACTTGAACATAATTCCTTCTTCAGTCACACAAATTAAATGATTAGCACCAGAACGAATTACTTCACCACGTAATCCAGTGTGTGAACTCTCTACCTTTGACCCAACCTTAAATAAATTGCCAAAAATATAGTTCTCTCTCAAACCTTTCCAATCATACTCTGGAGCAATCTGCCAAAGATTATAACCTTCTTTAACATTCATAGATTGTTGCAAATCAGCAAACAACTGCTTTGATTTCTTGAAGTTCTTTGGAAGCATCTTCTTGAATGACTCAAAATCATTTTCTGCTGCTGCCTTTCTTGCTGCATCAGAAGCAGTATCAGCATCTTTTGGTCCAGCAGAAATAACATTCATGCTGACATAATCATAGAGTTGCCCATTATTCTTGTTTGCAAGGCTATCAATTTCAGAAACTCTTTCTGCACCACAAACAATATTAACTCCAGTGTATCCTTCCTTGTTCAAGAACGCAAGAACATCAAAGATAGTAACAAACTCATCACTATCAATAATATTCTCTGCATACTCAGGGAACATTTCTTTCAGATAAGAAATCTTCAGGTCTGGATCTAATGGATTCTGCTTTCCATCTTGAGACCTGCTTGGGAAGATATAGAAGTTTCCTTCAGTTGCAGTTTGCTTTGCAGTGCTGAATGCTTTTTGATGTGCTGTTGTTGGAGGATTGAACTTACCAAATACAACAGTTGCTACTTCACCTCTTGAATCTTCTTTAGGTGGTTTTCCTGCTGGTTGTTGTCCTGCTCCTCTTGTTCCACCAGTAGTGGCAGGTGCTTTTGCTTTTGCTACTGGTGCTTGTGCTGGTTTAGCACCTAATCTTTTACGTCCTGGTTTTTGTCCTTTGAATTTTCCAGGTTTTCCTCTTGATGGATCTTGATTATCCTGATCTTCCTCTCCATCACCTTTACCTTTCTTCTTACCAGATATAAATTCAAGTTGCCCTTTAAATGTTCTTGCAACTCTCTTCTGCTGTTTATCAATCCAATATCCGTGACCATCCCCTGTTAACCCAAGCTTGTGTGCTTTAGTTGCTGCTTGGGAAACTCTTGCTTCGAAAATAAATTCTGAAAATCTTTTCATTTATTAATTTCTGAATATATCAAATCTTGGTTGCTATGAATATAATGCAGACCAAGTTTCTTGATTTGTAAATATTTATCTTTCTTATCCTTTGGATCTTTATCCTGGTCTACAAAACTCACATAAAATCTACAGAAATTTTCAATAGTTTTTCGTTTAAGTTGTTTAATTTTCACATGTTGCTTGTAGATCTTGATTAGATCCTGAAAAAATTCTTCCATCAAGAAAGTAGGGTAAAGATATCTCTTTCAGTATTTACCTCAATACCACACTCTTCTTTAAACTTCTCCAGGTCTTTCTTAGATGGATTGTAAATTCTTTCTCTTGCCATTGCATGATAGTCATCAGACAAATCAAATCCAATATAATCATGTCCAAGAAGTTTAGCAGCAAGACCAGTAGTTCCTGACCCACTATAAGGATCAAGGACAACTCCAGGTTCTTGAAGAACTGCTTGAATACAACGCAGAGGAAGAATAATAGGGAATGGTGCAGGATGAGGATTTTTCATCTCTGGACCAAACTTCCAAACACTACCATAATTTACAGACCTTCTGGGAAGTTTTGGACGCTTTGCACCCTTACACAACCAATAGATTCTCTCATCAATCTGAGTAAATCTGTATCCAGAAATCTCAGGACCACTGCCCCTGTTCCAAATAATTTCTTCTCTGATATGCCACTTGGTCTTAGGCAACCACTGCCAAGGAGAAGTTGCATTACCTTCAAGATACCTGACCTTATGATTGTAGAAAAGAGAACCACCTTCTTTAGTTTTATCAAACAGAACATTCAGAAGTTCAATCTGTTGCTCCTGATAAACATCCTCTGGAAGTGAATCATCAAACTTATCATATTCAATTTTACGAAACAAACCACCACCAATCTTCTGTTTGTTGTATGGTGGTGACGTTACAGTGCAATCAATAGAGTTGTCATCAAGTTGGGTTGCCAACTCAATACAATCTCCAATTCTCAAATCAATCATAGGGAATCTACTTTTCAGTATTATAGCACATTATTGAATTTTAATAAAGGGTCCAGACAGATCCTCATCTGTCATATTAATTTTTGAAGATGCAAAATACATTTCTGCAATAATTTCATCAAGTTTTCCATCCGATTTTGCCTTTATAAAAGCATTAATATATCTAAGCAATCTCAATTTACTTCTAAATTTTAGGGGAAATCCTGTAGTTTTAGATCTATTAACTCTATCCATATTAGCACAAACTGCTATAAAATCTTCTGGAGAATATGTTGTGGTTTTACCCATTTGTTGAATGCTCAAATTTCCAAAAGTTTTTTTAATAGTGGTATCTCTTTTTACTGCTGCAAAATAATTTTGCCAATAGGTTATTTGAGCATCAGTAAATTCCTGCCCTGCTCCAGGAATGTTATGATTAATTTCTTCACCACTATATTTTTTTATAATCTGTGCCATTTTAGGGACAGGAACAGATCCATTTCTTGCAGCAGCTGTGGTGTAACTACCCCTTGCTCCTATAACTAAATCTCTAGGTTCAGTTGCATGGTTGTCTAATGATCCTACTTTACTCTCATACTTATATTTTTTAATGTAATTACCAATATTAAACTGAGCTTCATATGTTAAAGAATTACCTTTAAAATCAGTTTTTCCGGAAGCACCTTTACCTTCTATTACATCCATCCAAGTTTTTAACCCATCTGTATTTGTAATAGATCCATTAGATACTTGAATGTCTTCAGAAAGAGCTCTTATATTAGTTTCAGTTACTCTAGGATCTCCAAAATCAGTTTCTTTTAAAGAAATTCCAATCAATTCTTTTTCTCTAGTAAGATGCGCAAGATATCTGTTTATTGAAGCAAGTTCCATTTCATGAGCATCTTTAGAATCAAATAAAACTGGATCTTTAACTACATGATTTATAGTATCCATGATTTCCCTTTCTTTAGATGCTTTAACCAAATAAACATCTGTTGTGTTCCAACTATCTTTACTTGGTCTAGATCCAAATAATTTTTTTTGTTCTTGGGTAAATGAATCCCAAACCCAATCATATACACTTGTTCTTTTGTTTGGGGGTATACTAGATACAGGATCACTAGAACCATTAGAACCCCATCTAGCATACTTATAAGAAGTGTCTGTAGATCCTTCTCTATGCCCCATCCATTGTAATAAAGCTCTAGCTTGCTTTAGAAAAGCAAAATACCATTTATTGTTATTAAGAAATGCATCTGGATATTCTACTTGCAGAGCTTTAACAAGACCTTTATCATCTGGAGAAAAAGGATCCAAAGATGCACCTAATTCTATAGCATAATAGAAAGTAGTTATAGATCCTTTTTCTTGTCTTTCTGTATCTGCCATTTACTTATAGTTTATAATTATCTATCGTCTTCAGAACGATTTTCAGAATAGAATACATCAAAAGCACCTTCAGGATAACGCTTCATCAGTTTGTCTACATTTCTTGAGATGACATAATCAATAGGAGTTTCAAGTGCAATACAAGCTTGCATTACATACCACATCAGATCACCAAGTTCAGTAATCAGGTGGTCTTTGTTATCTTCATTCCAGGACTTACCTTGAAAAATCATCTTCTTCACGATTTCAAGGAACTCACCACCTTCAGCATTAATACCAACACCAGCAGTCAGAAGGCGTTCAATATTAGCACCTTTGCGATCCAGTTCTACAATACGATCAGAAAATGATACAAAATCTTTTGATGCATCTGATGTGACTGCATCCACAAAGTTTTGATACTTGTTAAAATCAACTTTATCAATCATGAGAATTTTAAACTAGCGAATTTGTTATTTTTAGATTCTTCTTTAGTATTATACTCTTCTTCTTGCCCAGAGTCAAGAATATCATCCTGTGCTTTTTGTTCACAATCATAGAGACGCATCTTTGCTCTATCAATACCCACAATAAATCTTTTATTAATTGTGGGGTCATTGTATCTGTTCTTCAACTGCTTCACCATAATCTGCCCCAACTGTTCCAGTTCTTCTGTGCTAATAAGGGCAAACATAAGATCAGCAGTAGCAGGGAGACCAAAGGACTCACTAGTATCAGTAAGTTCAACATCAGAATTCCCATAACCACTCCTAGTGGTTTGGGTAGCAGAGACAATGGGAACATTGAATTCCACTGCCAATCCACGTAACTCTTCTGCAATTGCCTTAACATACGAATAAGAATTGACAGAAAAGTTTGACTTATACCTACTGGAAGCACAAATGTTAAGGTAATCAATGAAAATAATATCAGGTCTAAATGACTTCTTAAGAGCAAGTTCATTGAGAAGTGCCTTGAAATGTCCTACATGTGCTGATGCAGTTGGGTACTCTTTAATGATTAGAGTTCCTTGTGTCTTCTTAGCAATATTATTTACCTTTGTCTCAAACATTTGTTTGGGAAGATCAGTAATATCTTTAATGTTAATGTTCAAAAGATTCGAATCAATTCTTTCAGCAATTCGTTCCTCCGCCATTTCAAGAGTGATATAGAGAACGGACCTGCCTTGCAGTAAGATGGAACTAGCCACATGACACATGAATAGCGATTTCCCAACACCTGTCCCAGCCAAAGCGATATTGAGAGTTTTATTAGGCAAACCACCTTTTGTAATCTTATTGAAATACTCCAAATCAAACGAGATCCTATCTTCCTTCCTATGATACGATTCATAACGTTCCTCATAGTCACTCAAATAGTCATGTCCAATGTGGTTATCAAATCCCACTGCCAGTGCATCTTGAAGGATGGATGGAATAGCATCACGTGATTTCTTCTCATCCTGCCCATCTGCAATCTTAATAGATTCCATCAAGGCAAGATAGATTGCTCTATCCCTACACCACTTTTCTGTAGTATCAACAATCCAGTTTGTTTCTGCTGGATCATTCTCTAACTTAGAAACATAATCACAGATAGTTTTATAGGTCTCTTCGCTAATATCAGTTCTCTTTTCTGATTCAATCAGAAGGACTTCTTTAGTGGCAAGATTATCATAGGCAACAACGAACTTACAGATTTCTTCAAAGAGAACCTTTTCATGGAAGTTTTCGAAGTATTCAGGTTTGATAAAAGGTAATACCTTTCTGCAGTAATCATTATTAAATAAAAGGTTTTTGAGAATTGTAGATTCAATTGTTTCCATCATTTATAGTGCAAATATCCTGTCAAAATATACTTTGGACCACTGATAGGAGGTTCTCCTTTATGAGGGAACATCCATAGTGGGGGAAACATGATTAGTGTTCCTTTCTTGGGTTGGAGTGTTAGTCCACTAAAAACTGTTTTTCCTCCTTCTTCAACATCATTCAAATACCAAAGATAAGAAAGGTATCTTCTTGCACTTGCATAATCTTGAACATCAACATGTGTATCAAACATGTCATCACCACCAGGATTATACTTCTTAATCCTGAATTGTTCAAAGGCATGTGACTCTGGAAATACTCTCTTGTCTACAAATTCATAATACTTATCTCTATATGTAAATGCATTCTTGATAACAGTATCATGAATCAGATTAACATCTCTAGAGATCTTACAATGTTCTGTAAGATTGATTTGAGTAAAGTTTGGTTTTAAATCATTCTCAATGCGTTCTTGAAGTTGTGTTTGAGTATCAAAAAATTGAATTAAAAAATCACACACTTCAGGTTCAAGAGCATTTTCATAAACTTGAATTAAATCATTTAAATCAACCATAGGAAAACTCTTGTTTTGCTACTTCATCAATTGCCTGAAGAACTTCTTTCGTAAAATATTTTTCTGGATTTTCCAAAATAGTTTTTCCAAATTGAGTTGTACCATCTCCAACATCATAACGAGTTCCAACTTTTTTGAAGATTTCATACTTCTCTGCCAACTCTAAAAGTCCATAATACTTGTCCAATCCACGTTCATCATAGTATAGACGAACTTCTACATCTTTATTTTCTTTACTCAATCTTGATTTTTGAGTTTTACACTTAATGATGTTGCCCACAACTTCAGTTCCATCTTTTTCTTTCTTCTTTGAAAGATAGATGATGGTAGATGCTGCATACTTAAGACCAGAACCACCACTCATTTCCTTTGTGGGAATATAAGATCCCACCACATCATAGGTGTGGTTTGTGACAATCATAGGAATGTTTGCCTGACCCAATTTGAGGGTAAGCATTCTAAATGCACCTTTGACAAGTTGAGATTTGGTCATATCACGAACTTGCTTCTCATTCAAAGCATCATCAATTTCTTTCTCTGTAGAAAGCATACCCAGAGAATCCAGGACAAACATACAAGGTTTACGTTCACCCTCCTTCTTCTTCAAATACAAATCTACTGCCTTGAGTGCCTTGCTTCTGAACTCCTCAATGGTGACTACATTGACTACAACAATTCTGTTAATATCAAGTCCCCTACTTTGCAGCATGGACTTAGTTACAGCAGCCTCAGTATCAAAGTAGAGACAATAACCATCGGGGTGAGTATCAAGAAAATTCTTAACAACAGCGAGAGAGAAGAAAGTTTTTCCAGTAGAAGATTCTCCAGCAATAGCAGTAATCTTATTGCCAGATACACCACCAAATATGCTACCTGAAACCAGTGCATTAAAAATGTACGAACCTGTGTCCACATAAGTTTCAGATTCATCAATATCTGCTGCAAGTTGCGTGTACTCTCCACCAATTTCCTTTACGATGTCTTTTAAAAAATCCATAATTATGCAAACAATGATTCTAATGTATTTGTTTTCTCAACATTCCAACCAATACAGTTTAGAATGCTTTTGAGAGGTTCAATGAAACTCTTGTCAAATTGAAGTTCATAATCTACATATTTACCAAGCCCAAGTTCTTTAGGAAATTGTTGAATAAATGAAATGACATTCTCCCTGATTGGATTAGCACTTTTAAGATAACAGAACTTAATCTTTTCCCCATTGTTGATCAATGGGTATTTAGAGTCCAAAGATTTATCCTTGATATAGTGATTATACAGCAAAGCTCCTCTTGTGTGAATAGGCGTACCCTTCTGATAAATTGTTGCCACTGACCTATATTTTGTCAATTCATTGACTGACCTTGGAAAAGAAATATCTTCTGGAGGAAGATTGTAGAAATCTTTCTTGAATTTTTCTACAAAGGAAATCAAATCATCTTCTGTTTTATTCATGATGATATTGAGTGCTTCTTTAATCTTTACCCTACAAGGTGCAGGTGTAGAAGATTTAACTGCCTCAATACCCATCATCTTCAGTTTTGGTGTTTCATATCTAACACCTTCACTATCCCAGACATTAAGAATATATCTTTTTTTAGCAGTCCAGATTCCACGATCAGCAATGTTCTCACGCTTCATTTGCATCTTCTGCTCATAAGCATTTACATAGTCAGCCAATTCTTGGTAGCAACCTTCAATATACTTTTCAAGTTCCACCTGACAGACCTTATCAAGGAACGTGACAATGCCTTCAGTAGTTTTCTCTCTTCCCTTGAATACAAGTTCAACCAAAGGACCCATATTGAGATACACAGAATCAGTATCCACAGCAATAACATAATCTACCTCATTACTTTTAAGAATCTTATTCATGTATTGATTGAGTTTGTTCTCAATCCACCTAATAGATACTTGTCCTGAAAGAGTAACTGCTTCAGCATTTGCAAGTTTAAAGTATCTAAAATACTCATTACCAACAGCACCATAGGCAGAGTTCAAAGAAATCTTTTTTGCCATCTGGATGTTGTTGCACCTTGCAATCTCCTTCTCCAACTCTTTGGTTGGAGTTTTCTCATATTGCTGCTTTGCCTCAAGCATCTTCTTTTTGTAGATGACACGATCTCTGTACATCTGCTCCATCAGTTCAGGAAGAAATCCTCTAACATCCTTTCTATACATAGAACCATTAGCACAAACTGCATAGTCCTTGTAATCAGAGAAGTCAATTGACTTATTCAGGATTCTTTCTACTGATGCAGTTGGGTGTCTTTGTTCCACAAGTGTTTCTGGACTAATGTTATACATCATCAGAAGGTGTGGATACAGTGAGTTAAGGTCAAAGTTGACTACCCAATCATACTTACCAGGAACAGGTTCTTTTACGAATGCACCTGCAAACTTAGAATCTTTCTTAGTTTCCTTCTTGAAAGGAATCACAATGTTCTTTTCTTTGAGATAATTGTAGATGATAGAATCCCAAGTTCTAACTTGAAAGAATACATCATTGTAGTTACCTTTTGAGTCATATGCCATGGTGATGGCAAGCTCAATTAGTTTCATCTTGTCTTCCAAACGGTCCACAAGTTCCACGTCCACGATGTTGTATTCTACAAACTTCTGCCAATCCTTTGTATAGAATTCCTTAAAGGTATCATACTCAGAGTGATCCAGTTTTTGTTGACCTAACTCTACCTGTGCAATGTGATCCAGACGATAGGACTCCTGATTAGTATAGGTAAACTTTCTATACAGTTCAAGATAGTCAAGAATAGTCAGACCAGCAATATCACATCTGGTTTGAGTTCTGCCTTTTACAACAATCTCATCTTCTGTAACAATGCCCCATGTAGAAAGTTGTTTGGCAACCTTTGTGCCAAGAACTCTACAAAGCCTTCCATACACATATGGAATATCATACAAGTCACAGTTCCAACCAGTAATTACTTCTGGAGAATACTCTTCCCACCAAAAGATGAACTTATCCAGCAAATCTGCTTCACTTGTGCAGTGATGATAAGTCACATTCTTTTGTTTATTAATGAAAGGTTTGACTCCCCAAGTGATGATCTGTTTGGTTGCATAATCTTGAATGGAGATAGTCAAGAGTTCTTCTTGACATTCCCTCACATCAGGGAATCCATTCTCAGATGCAACCTCAATGTCAATGGTAATCAGTTTAATTTTAGTAATATCAAACTTGATTTCACCTTGATAGTTTTCTGAGATGTATTGGTTGATGTATCTGGTATTTCCATATAGTTCAAAGTTGTCTACATTATCATACTTTTGAATGAAATCCCTTGTTTCACGAATGGTTCCTGGTTTGACTGCATCTACATAATAACCTTCAAGTGTTTTATATTTTGTTTTCTTAGCAGTTTTTACATACAGAGTTGGGTAAAACTCTTCTCTGTTTTTATAATGTTTGCCGTCAGCATATCCCCTGGAAAGTATTTCATTTCCAACAAGAACTACATTCGTGTAAAAATTCATTTTGTAAGATTCTGATATTTTTCAAGTAAGGTTGGTTTTGGATCTACAAGCGTTAGAATCTTGTCAGAACTCATCATAAAAATATCCTGACTTGTGTAACCACACAAGAAAGGTTCTAAGGTTTCATCAGATTTAACTACAAATGGTTTAATCAGTTTGCAGTCAGGTCCACCTAATTCAGTTTCAACTTCTTCAACCTGCGCTATCAGAATCAGATTGTTCAGCAGTGCCAAAATTTTGACCATTAATTTGCTCCAAATAAGAATTTTTTACTTCATCAAGAGGTTCTACAATTGACACTACCCAATCACATGGAATAGGAATTGACTTATCCTTAGACAATGGTGCATAAGGATAGAAAGAAACTCTTCGTGGAAGATCTTCAGTTTCTTCCTCCAATCTGGCAACAAATGGATTGTTCAGAAAATAACCAACAACCTTATCACCAGAAAGCATTTCTTTTACATCAGCAATCACATCTTCATATGATTTCAGAATCAAAAGTTTAACAGACATAATTTTCCAAAGTCAGCGATTTATCTTGTAATTTTATAATGTGATCTGCAAGTTTGTCTATGTAACCTCTATTTCTTAATTCTTTGAATACAAGATTTTCAAAGGCAAACTCACCAGATTTATCCAGTCCAGCATTTCTCATGTCTCTAATCTTCTTAAGAAGATTTTCTAGAACTGATACATTATTTGAGTGTTTGATGACACTATTGATCTTATCAATCATATCAGAGACCTTTGATTTTAGCAAGTCCCTATCAATCTGCCCAGTAAACTTACCTGGAATCATAATCCACTTATTATTTTTGATGGAGTATACTCCTTGATTTTTTCTACGCTTTTTACCAACCTCTTCAATATAGGGTTCTACACTATGTCCATAAATTTTGACATCATGGGTGAGTGCCCAGAGTTGTTTTTTATCCTTGTAATAATCAGACAACAAATCTGGACACTCAGTTCTGGTCCTATCAATCACAACATGTAAGTCCAAATCTGAATACTTGGTATAATTATATCCAGCATTGCCACCAAGCAGTAAAATATCTTCTATACCTCCTTTATCAATTCCCACATAATCAACCCATGCCATAGCAATCTTTTTGAGTTGAGATCTAACTTTTGGACGAAGCATTTCTCCATCCCAAAAGGTAGGATTCAATTGATCATGAATCTGAAATGATATAGATTCTTTATAAAAACCATTATAAGTTTTCATCTAGCCTTTTTTAGATATTTATAAAAAGGGGGGAATGGATGATTCTGACCATCCTCCCCCCTGCGCCGACGATATTCAAAAGTATTTAGAGATAATCTTTACGGGCATGATGTTCTGGGACAATTTTTCCTAATCGAATGGTAAGTAATCCATCTTCAAAGATGACTTCTCTGACTTCTGTGTCATCTGAGAGTGTCCATGCTCTCTTGAAACTTCTTTGAGCCAGACCCTTGTGGACAAACGTCCTATCCGATTCTGTATCAGATTTTTGCCCTTCGACAAAAAGTTTTCCATACTCTGTGAAGACATTCACTTCCTCCTTTTTAAATCCAGCAAGAGCAATCTCTAAATGAGATTCAACATTATTTACCTGAACAAGATTGTATGGGGGATAATTTGTTGTGGTTTCATGAAGATTAAACAATCTATCAAAGTATTCATCCATTCCAATACTATTTCTTGTGATCCTATCTAAAAGAGTAGGCAGATCCGCAGTAGTATACCTTGTGAGGTTAGTCATTATGGTAGCTCCTTTTAAAGCGAGTTTGTGTTTTGTGGACCCTTACGGCATCCATTATTAATTATACAACAATCAATAAAAAAGGGGATGTTGAATCCCCCACCAAATTATTCAGTTTCCTCTACTCTTTTCTTTTTAGATCCAATATTGTATTTGGTTTCCAACACCCAATCATCTTTATCTTTGTAGGAAAGAACTTTAATTTGATTCAGTGGTGCAAGATCTTGAATCTTAGTGACATTGTTGACTGTAATCAATCCCCAGTCAGCAAGCAGTTGAATAATTCTGTTCCTTCTCTGAACATCATTCACGGTCAGGTTTGCATGTTTACCATCCAGAGCAAACAGTTCCTTGAAGTGAACAAGATAATATCTTCCTTGCTTGTGGAGGATATGGCAGGACTGATACAGTTTCTTTTCCTTACGCGATGCAACACCAATTCTAGTCAGTGTTTCACGCACTTTCAGAAAATCATCTGGTTCATTCAGAGTAACTTCTACCATTTGGTCAGGAGACCATTTCACTTCAGGTTCATGTACAACGCTCATCTCATTCCTCCAGTTTCAATTTTAGTTTTAATAAAGTTAATTTGTTCTTTGGAAAGTATCCTCAAAGCTTGCTTTGCCTTTTCATTACTATAACCATAGTAAGATTTGACTACTTCAAGTTCTTTGATTTTTTCTTGTTTAATCCAAGGAGAAAATCTTTTCCTTGTTCTCACAGTATTTATAAAAAAGTCATATTGTAACTTTTTATCTAATGAATGATTCTTATTCATTTCATTAGCATACATCAGAGTATCAATAGTCCCAGACAAACATCTATTGATAATGTAGGGTGGATAATCTTTTGTGGAGGATGAATCTTCATCCATAATATTGACTTTAGATTGGTTAATTGACTTCAACCAATCATTTAATTCACACTTCATAATTAATCAAAACCAACTCCTTTCTTTCATGTTGGTCTTTCATGTAATCACCAACAGAACGCATTGTGTACGTATGAGCAAACTCAATTGCTTTCCAATTTTTAAATCTATCTTTAATCAATTGACTTGAATTATAACTGACCATCATATCCATAGAATTAGAATCACAATCAGCAGCAAACTTATCGTGATCAAATCCTTTGTGCATTGATCCTCTATTGCCATAGAGATTGTCCTTAATATCATAAGGAGGATCAAGATACATAAAAGCACCTTTGTTTCCATCCATGAGATAATCATAGGAGTAATTAGTTATACGCCAATTTTGAATTATTTCAGAATACCCAGGCAGTTTTTGGATCCCTCGCAAACTGAAGTTGTTTTGGGAAGCTTGTTGTGAAAATGATGAACTCTCTGTGAGACCACTAAAACTACACTTATTGACAATGTAGAAAGCCACAGCACGATCAAAACTTGACACATTTTGGTCATTGATCTTCTCCTTAGAATCTAAGAAAAGTTCTCTTGCTTTGTCTGAGGTATCATTTGCTGTTTTTAAATCTACCAACTCACTCTTCAAATCATATCCAAACATCTGGAGTTGCTGCCAGAAATTTACAAGAGGTTCATAAAGATCATTCACCCAAATATCTATGAAAGGAAACATTTTAGTCACATAAATTGCAACACTTCCTCCACCAAGAAGAGATTCTCTAAACTCATCATAGTTCTTGAGATCTGGAAAATATTGAGCAAGTTTTTGTACTGCTCTGGATTTACCTCCAGGGTAACGTAATGGTGTCTTAAGGTCTTTCATTTGAATACTGCAGTAACACTAATTACTTTCGCTTTAGGATTTCTTGCTAAAGCAGTTTCTTTAGCATCTTGATAATTAACTGCTTCAACTATTTCATCAAAAACTTTACCACCAACATAAAGTTGAACTTTACATTTCATTTGAACTTACACTCCACCATAATCTCAGTTAGTGCTGCCAGAAGATTAATCTCCTGATCTGCAACAAAAGCAGATTGATACTGATACTTTGCCACAACTAAAACTGCTGCTGCAATACTTGGACCATCTACTTTATCATACAAAGCATCATAAACTTTCCTCAGAATGATGGAAGCATCATTATCAATATTAAGTGCTACCCACTTTCTGACATCTGCAAAGTTCTTTTCCTTGATACTCTTAATCAAATCATTTACAGAAACATCTGCAAAGGTAGAAAGAATACCAGAATCAATCTCACCACCTGCTGAATACCTTTGACATTCATTCAGGGTTCTCCTCCAATCTGGGAAGTAATTGCTGATAATTTGGATGATAACCTTTTGATCATACTTGACACCTTCTGCTTCAAGGATAGTTTCAAGACGTTTGAAGAACTCTCCTGCAAGTTTTGGTCTGTCTTTGGACTTGATGTTGAACTCAACAACTGCACATCTTGAGTGAAGAGGTTCAATGATTTTGTTTTTGTAGTTACAGGTGAAGATGAATCTACAGTTTTTATAGAACGTCTCAATATTAGCCCTAAGTAAGAGTTGTACATCTGTGGTGGTATTGTCTGCTTCGTCAATAATAATGACTTTGTGTTTTGCAGTTGAAGAAAGTGATACGGTCGAAGCAAAGTTCTTTGCTTGATTCCTGACAGTATCGAGAAATCTACCTTCATCTGATCCATTGATGACATAATAATCAACTCCAAGTTCTTCACACAATGCTTTTGCTACTGTGGTCTTGCCACAACCAGCAGGACCAGCAAGAAGCATATTTGGGATTTCACCTTTGCTGAGAAATTCAGTAAAGGTCTTCTTAATATTCTCAGTAAGAATACAATCTTCAATTTTCTTTGGGCGATACTTTTCTACCCACAAAAAATCTTTACTCATAATAAAATAAAATAATTAATCAACCAAAGGTGGAATCAGGTTCAAGAGCAATGAAATACTTCAGATTGTATTTCTCATTCACGAATCTTGCAGACAGTTTTTGTGAAATCACTACATCATAAGAACCAGGAATCATCTTCAGGTTCTCTACCTTGAAGTTGAATACAAAGTTGGCATCAGTTTCTCCAACTGTAATAGAGTATTCATTTGAGGTATCATTATTCTTATCTCTGACCACCAAACGAATCACTCCTGCTTCACCAACAGCAGACATATCAGGTAGCTTATAAACACCAGCAGCCTTGATGAGTTTATCCAGTTGTGAGTGCTCCAGTTGAAAGCAAACATCTTCAGTAGGAAGATCAATATCCTTATCAGGAGGAGACACAATCACTTCAGGGTCTGCATAGAAGTATTTGACCTTACGCTTACCTTCCTTGATAGTCAGATAAGAATCATTGGTAAAGTCAAGGTCAGGATCTTGGTGAAGTCCAAGACCATTCAGGAACTCATTCAGGTCATAGATAGCAAAATCTTTATCAAATTGCTCCTCAACATTTGCAACAGCATAGATGTTCTTGAGCACAGAAATAGTTTTAATCTGAGAACCTTTCTTAATCAGGATTGACTGATTAATGTTGGAGAAGTTCTTCAGGAGAGTGACAGTATTATCAGAAAGTTTCATGGGTTCCTTGAGTTTCATTTGTTTTCAATCAGATTAAGATGGTTAATCAGGAGAATAGTATAGTGAAGAACTTTGAAAAGGTCAGCACGAGGAGTTCCTTTTGTATCATAACGATCAATGTACTTGGTTACATTACCAGCACAAAAACCTTCACGACGATTGTGTTTAATTTTATCCAAAGTTTGTTCTGTACCACCACCAGTTCTATCAACATAATGTTGACTGTAGGTGCTGGAAATGTACTGTTCTAATTGCTTCAAGATTTTGTCTTCATTATATTTCCAAAATCCATTTTGATTATTATCAGGCATATCAAGTTTTAATTCAAACATAATATAGGGTACTACTTACCAATGTTACCATCACCATCAGAAAGAGTCAATCATCACACTAAAACCTTTCTTCTTCTCAAAGGTAATTGTGTTGTCAAACTTGTCCAACAATTCATCTTTCTTATGTGAAATTACAAAAACATTAGATTTGTCTATATGATACTTTACAATTCTTGTAAAAAAGTCAGTCCCATATTCATCCATAGAACTATCAAACACTTCATCAAGAATCAAAAGGTTGGTGTTGATTGAGTTTTTAAGTTTTGCCACTTCACGCCAAGTGAACAAAATGGCAAGGTCAATACGCATTTTTTCACCCTCACTAAAAGATTCATAAGAAAAATCTTCATAGATTGGGTTCAATGCTTTCTCGTTGAACTCCTCATCCAATGTGAAGTTTACAGAAAACTCCAGCATCTCAAGGTATTTGTTTAATGTGTGATTGATAATAGGAAGATACTTCTTGATGATTTTGGTCTTTGCACCATCATCCTTTAGAAGCATATGAATAAATTCATAGTTAGATAACTCTTCCTTCTTTAAGGAAAAATCTTTTAAAAGGTTTTCTAATGTGTCTTGGTAGGAAACTAACTTTGCACTTTCAGTATTTCTATCTTCTGATTGTGTGGCAAGTCCTTGAATTTCAGATTCAAGTTCTTTAATTTGTTTTCTGAATTCAGAAATTTTAACATTGTTAAAAGTGATTTCATTGTTGAGTTCTAATACCTCTTTACTAAGTTTAAGAAATTGCTTTTGAATTTGAGTTTCTTCTTCTATTGATTGTTGTAGTTCCTGTTGACCTTTCTTAATTTCCTTTGCTTTATTTTCTATCTCTTCAATCTTATTTAATCGAAATTCTTCCTTAATGTCTTGAGTGCAGGTAGGGCAAACACTATTCTTCTTAAAGAACTTGTGATCACTAATCACAGAAGATATTTTTTGTTCCAGTTTGATATTCAAACTTTCAAGTTTTTTTAACTTATCTTCTGCATAAGACAGTTCTTTTAGTTGTTTTTCTGATAAATGGCATTTATTCAGAATCGTGATATTTTCTT
>JACCEB010701825.1_pt1 | contig 23171 bp, 21 predicted proteins | sample 7454761 | NCBI WGS metagenome assembly JACCEB01 (sample SAMN15323454, study PRJNA562643) | freshwater metagenome | isolation source: river surface water | place: USA:Blue River Watershed | collected 2017-08-18 | reverse complement strand
GCATGGCCGAGCCCGGTATGGGGCCGGGCCGGCCCCAGTCGCGGTCCGCCTGTCCGTCGTCACCGCCCACTCCTCCCTCCGCGCATGAACCTCTCCCTTTACCGCGCCGCCACCGGCATGGAGGCCCAGCAGCTCAACCTGAACACGATCGCGAACAACCTCGCGAACGTGAACACGCCCGGCTTCAAGCGCAGCAAGATCGAGTTCCAGGATCTCCTCTACCAGAAGCCCCGCGCCTCGGGCTCCGACTCCGGCGGCGGCAACCTCGTCCCCACCGGCGTCGAGGTCGGCAACGGCTCCCGCGTCGCGGCCACCTCCAAGGTCTTCACCCAGGGCCAGCTCACCAACACCGGCGAGAAGCTCGATGTCGCGGTGCAGGGCGACGGTTTCTTCGAGGTGCAGCGCCCCGACGGCACCACCGGCTACACCCGCGACGGTTCCTTCAAGCTCAACGCCCAGGGCCAGGTCGTGAATGTCGACGGTCTTCCGGTGCTCAGCGGCTTCCAGCCCATCCCGCCCGGCGCCAACTCCATCAGCATCTCCGAGGACGGCCAGGTCACCGTGCAGACCTCGACCGGCTCCCAGTCCTTCGCCATCACGCTCACCCGGTTCGCCAACCCGGCCGGCCTGCGCAGCCTCGGCGGAAATCTTTACGAGGAAACGCCCGCCTCCGGCACCCCCGAGGCCGGCAAGCCCGGCGAGCAGGGCTTCGGCCGCGTCATCCAGGGCTACGTCGAGGCCTCCAACGTCAACATCGTGGAGGAGATGGTGAACCTCATCGTCGCCCAGCGCGCCTACGAGATCAATTCCAAGTCCGTGCAGACCTCCGACGAGATGCTGCAGAACGTGGCCAACATGAAACGCTGATGACCGCCTTCGTCTCACGTTTTCTCCGTTTCGCCGCCGTCCTCGCCGCCGTCCTCGCCGCGGCCCGGGCCGAGGTCGCCCCGCCGGCCGGCGCCACACCGTTCACCCGCGACGCGCTGCTCGGCTCGCTCGGCCGCGCGCTCTCGTCCCATTTCAACCTCGAGGGCGACCTTCAGCTGGAGCTCATCCGCCCGTGGACGCCGCCCGGCCGCGTCGCCGCCGTCTGGGACCTCGCGGTGCTCGATTATCCGTCCGTGCCCTCGAACTCGATGATGATCCGGACCCGGCTCACCGCCGACTCCGTCGTCGTCGGCGAAACCACGTTCGTGGTCCGTGCCCAGCTCTGGCGCGACGCCTGGGCCGCGCGCCATCCGATCGCCAGCGGCGCCGCCTTCGAGGTTTCCCAGCTCGAGACCCGGCGCGTCGATCTCCTCCGCGAGCGCGACGTCCTGCCCGCCGCCGTGGGCGACCGCTCCTACGTCTTCGCCCGCTCCGTCACCGCCGGCCGCCTCCTGACCTGGCGCGACATCGCCCGCCGCCCGCTCGTCCGCAAGGGCGAGGTCGTCGAGGTCACCGCCACCGAGGGCCGCCTCAGCGTCACGCTCAAGGCCGTGGCCATGGAGAACGGCGCCAAGGGCGACACCGTCACCGTCCGCAACCCTGAATCGCGCAAAGACATCGCCGCGATGGTCATCGATGAAAACCGTGTCCAAGTTCGCTTCTAAGGTCGCGCTCTCCGCCGCCCTCCTCGCCGTCGGCGCCCGCGCCGACTCGCTCTGGCCGTCCACCCCCGCCGGCGCCCGCGGCATGTTCGCCGACCGCAAGGCCGCCGCCAAGGGCGACATCCTCACGATCATCGTCGCCGAGTCCGCCGTCGCGCAGAGTTCGCAGAAGAAGAACTCCTCCCGCGAATCCTCGCTGCAGGACGCGATCTCCCGCTTCGTCTATCCCGGCCTCGGCGCCCACAACGGCGCGCTGCCCGGTTTCGCCGCGGCCGGCAAGGCCGGTTACTCCGGCGGCGGCGACGTCAGCAATTCGCAGAGCCTCAGCGCCCGCGCCGCCGTGCACGTCACCGACGTGCTGCCCAACGGCAACCTCGTCATCGAGGGCGTGCGCGTCGTCACCTTCTCCGGCGAGACCCAATACGTCGTCCTCCGCGGCATCGTCCGCCCCGACGACATCGCCCGCGACAACAGCATCATCTCGACGAACATCGCCGATGCGCGCGTCGAGTTCCACGCCGAGGGCGCCCTGACCGACGCGCAGAAGCGCGGCTGGCTCGCCAAGGTCTACGAAAAGCTCCGTCCCCTCTGACCGCCCGGTTCCTTTTCGCCCCCAGGATTTGGAACGGATTCCACCGAACACGATGTTCACCGCCGCCCAGTTCATTTCCCGCGCCGCCTGCGTCCGGTTTCTCGCCGTCGCCGCGCTCTGGCACGTCGCCGCGACCTCGCTGGCGGCCTCGCGGCTCAAGGATCTGACGATCATCGAAGGCGGCCGGGAGAACCAACTCGTCGGCTACGGCATCGTGGTCGGCTTGGCCGGCGACGGCGACAGCAACGCCACCGCCACGCTGCGCAGCATCGCGAATATCCTCCAGCGCTACGGCCTTTCGGTCGGTGCGGCCGAGATCAAGTCGAAGAACACCGCCGCCGTCATGATCACGGCCGAGATCGGCGCCTTCCTCAAACCCGGCGCGCGGATCGACGTGAACGTCGCCGCCATGGGCGACGCCAAATCCCTCCAGGGCGGCGTGCTGCTCCAGACCCCGCTGCTCGGCGCCGACGGCCGCGTCTACGCCGTCGCCCAGGGCCCCGTCGCCATCGGCGGCTTCCTCGGCGGGGCGGGCGGCGCCGGCGGCGCCACCGTGCAGAAGAATCACCCGACGGTCGGCAACGTCTCCAGCGGCGCCATCGTGGAGCGCGAAGTCCCGGCTTCGTTTGTGCGCGACAACACCGTGCGCCTCCTCCTGCACAACCCCGACTTCACCACCGCCTCCCGGATGGCCGACGCGATCAACGCCCGCTGGGACAATGTCGCCACGCCCGTCGACGCCGCGACCATCGCCGTCACGCTGCCCTCCGGCTACCGCGGCCGCGACGTCGCCTTCCTCGCCGACCTCGGCCAGATCGAGGCCGCGCCGGACACGCTTGCCCGGATCGTCATCAACGAACGCACCGGCACCATCGTCGCGACGTCCACCGTGCGCCTCTCGCAGGTCGCGATCGCCCACGGTTCCCTCACGATCACCGTCTCCAACAACCAGGGCGTGAGCCAGCCCAACGCCTTCAGCGGCGGGACGACGCAACAGGTGCAGAGCACCCAGACCGCCGTGAACGAGGGCAAGGGCGGCTTCCAGGTCTTCTCCGAACAACCCTCGATCGAACGGCTCGCCGCCGCGCTCAACGCCCTCGGCGTCTCCACCCGCGAGATGATGGCCATCTTCCAGACCCTCAAACGCTCGGGCGCCCTCCAGGCGGAACTCGTGATCAACTGAGCCATGAGCATCTCTCCCGTCGCCTCCGTCCCTCTCGCCGCGCCCGGCACGTTCAACGCCGCCGCGATCCGCCGCGCCGAACCCGCCGCGCAGCGCGCCGCCGTCGCCGCGCAGTTCGAGGCCGTGCTGGTCCGCCAGATGATCGGGGAGACGATGAAGTCGATGGTGGGCGGCGGCGCCGGCGGCGTCTCCGGCAGCATCTACGGCGACATGCTCGCCGACACCATTTCGCAGAAACTCACCGCCGGGCCCGGCCTCGGCCTCGGCCGCTACATCGAAAAACAACTTACGCCCCGCGGCGAATCGACGGGAGCCGACGCGCTCCCGGCCGCCGCGACCGTCCCGCAATCGTCATGAGCCGACCCTGGGAATTCATCGCGGAGTGCCTCCGCACCGAACTCGCCGATTACGGCGGGCTGCTCCACCTCTTCGAGCACCAGCAGCGCAGCCTGTTCGGCCGCGATGCCGATGCCGTGCTCCGCTTCGCCCACGAGATCGAACAGCAGGCGCTCGCCGTCGCCGGCAGCCGGTCCCGCCGCGAGCGCGCGGTCGCCGCCTTCGCCGAGGAGAACGGCCTGCCGTCCGCCTCGACGCTCCGCTCCCTCCTGCCGTTCTTCGAGGAGGCCGCCCGGCCCCTGCTCGAGGCGCTGATCGCCGAGGTCAACACGCTGCTCCACCGCGTGCGCCGCACCAGCCGCCACAACCACACGCTGCTCTCCCGCGCCGTCGAGGTGCACCAGGAGACACTCCAGCAGCTGCGCCCCAACGCCTTCACCCGCACGTATTCGCCCGGCGGCCGCCTCGCGGTCGCGATTGCCCACCCGCCGGGCACGCTCCGCGCCGCCGGCTGAACCGCCTTTTCCTCCGACTCTTCCCCCGCCATGTCCGGTCTCTACGCCAGTCTGAATGCCTCGGTCCGCGCCCTCGCCGCGCACGGCCGCGCCATCGAGATCACGGGCAAGAACCTCTCCAATGTTAACAACCCCGGCTACGCCCGCCAGCGGGTGATCTACGGCGACCGGGGCACCGTCGTCACCGCCTCCGGCACCGAAAGCCTCGGCTTCGAGGCCAAGTCCGTGGAGCAGGTGCGCGACGAACTGCTCGACCGCCAGGTGATGCGCGAGGTCGCGCTCAAGGCGGCCTTCGAGCAGGAGCAGAAGGGTTACCAGCGCGCCCAGGCCGGCCTCGGCCAGAGCATCGATCGGACCACGGCCGCCGCCGACTCCACCTCCTCCGATACCGGCGGCCTCGCTGCGGCGCTCGACGACTTTTTCAACGCCTTCCAGAGCCTCGCCTCGCGGCCGACCGACGGCGGCGAACGCCAGACCCTGCTGCAGCGCGCCGCCACCCTGGCCGATCGCTTCAAGCTTACCGACCAGCGCCTCGACCAGGTCCAGAACGACCTCGACGCCGGCATCGAGGACGACGTCGCCGACGTCAACCGCCTCCTCGGGACCATCGCGGAACTGAACTCCCAGATCGGCCGCGTCGAGATCAACAACCCCGGCGCCGCCGTCGACCTGCGCGACCAGCGCCTCGCCCGCCTCGAGGAGTTGTCCGCCAAGCTGCCCGTCGAGCTGCGCAACGAGGGCTCGCAGATCCGCGTGTCCGCCCGCGATGCCGACGGCAACGAGGTCGTCCTCGTCAGTCTCGCCACCGTCGCCTCCGAAGTGTCGTTCGACGGCAACCAGCTCGTCGCCGGCTCGGCGACGTTGGCGCCCGCCAGCGGCTCGATCAAGGGCGCCCTCAATGCGCGCGACGGCGCCATCCAGACGCTGCGCAACGATCTCGACCTGCTCGCCCGCCAACTCGTCTCCTCGGTCAATTCCGCCTACAACCCGACCGGCGCCACCGGGGACTTCTTCCACGTGGGCAGCAACTCCGCCGGCAGCATGGCCCTCCAGCCCGGCCTCTCCGCCGCCACGCTCAAGACGAGCGACGGCGGCGCCGCGGCCGACAACACGCTTGCCCTCGCCGTCGCCCGCCTCGCCAACCAGGACTTCTCCACCGCCGGCGGCGACCTCATCGACGGCAGTTTCTCCGAATTCTACGGCAAGACCGTCGCGCGCCTCGGCCAGTCGCTCGCCACCGCGAATTCCCGCGTCGAGGACCAGTCGAACATCGAGACGCTGATCCGCACGCAGCGCGACAGCCTCAGCGGCGTGTCCCTCGACGAGGAAATGGCCGACCTGTTGAAGTTCCAGCGCGCCTACCAGGCCTCGTCCCGGGTCTTCAGCGTGATGGACGAACTGCTCGAGACGGTCGTCAACCGCCTCGGCGCCTGATCCCGCCCGCCGCCCCGCCATGCGCATCACGAACCACACGCTCTCCGAAAGCCTGATCCGCCAGATCGAGCGCCGGTCGACCGAGCAGGCCCGCCTGCAGGCCCAGGTGGCGACCGGCCAACGCATCGCCCAGCCGGAGGACGATCCGTCCGCCGTCGGCCGTGTGCTGCAGCTCGAGAGCGAACAGCGCCAGATCGGCCAGTTCCAGCGCAACGCCGACCGCGCCCTGGAACTCAGCCAGGCTTCCTTCGCCGGCCTGCAGCAGATCAAGAAAGTCAGCGACCGCGTGACCGAGATCGGCACGTTGGGCGCCGGCGCGATCAGCGTGGTCGAGGCCCGCGCCTACGCCTCCGAGGTCGACCAGCTCATCGAGCAGTCCCTCCAGCTCGGAAACACCCGCTTCCGCAACGACTACATCTTCGCCGGCACCGCGGTCGACGCCCCGCCGTTTGTCGCCGCGCGCGGCGCCGACGGCTCGGTCACCTCGGTCGACTACGCCGGCAACACCGACCGGATGCCGATCCAGCTCTCCGAGCACGCCACCGTCGAGGCCGGCGCGTCCGGCCAGACGAATCTCGGGCTCAAGGACATGATCAACCGCCTCGTCGGCCTGCGCGACGCGCTGCTCGCCAACGACCCGGCCGCGGTCTCGACGGTCCAGGCGGGCCTGATCGACTCCGAGGACATGCTCGTGACCTCGCTCGCCGAGCACGGCGGCGTCGACACCCGCATCCAGGCCAACCGCATCCAGCAGCAGCAGCGCAGCGACAATCTCGAGGGCCTGGTGTCCGGCGAGAGCGAGCTCGATCTGCCCGCCGCCATCGTCCGCCTCAGCCAGAGCCAGACCGCCTACCAGGCCGCGCTCCAGTCCGCCGCCAACATCATGAAGATCTCCCTCCTCGACTACATCCGGTAACCGCTTCGCCCAACGCCCTCCCGCCCATGAAAGTATTGCCCGAACTCTTCCCGACCGACCTCGACATCCCGCCCTCCAACCAGCTCGAGTTGCCGCAGGGTCTCATCGGCTTCACCGCCTACAAGCGGGCCGAACTGCTCTACCTGCCCGACCACCTGCCGTTCCTCTGGATGAAGCTCCAGAGCGCCGCCGACGACCTGCACTTCATCGTGATCGAGCCGGGCGGCATCGTCCCCGGTTACGAACCCGAGATCTTCGACAGCGACGCGGAGAACCTCGGCATCGAGAATCCCGCCGAGGCGATGATCCTCAACATCGTCACCCTCCGCCGCCAGCGCCCCGTCGAGGCGACCGTCAACCTGATCGGCCCGATCGTCGTCAACCGCCGCACGCGCATCGGCCGCCAGCTCGTCATCTCCAACTACTCGCGCTACAGCGCCCACCACGAACTGATCGAACATCCGCAGGCCGCCTCGCTCGTCCGCAGCGCCTGATTTCCCCGCCATGCTCGTCCTATCCCGCAGAGTAAACGAGGCGATCGTGATCGGCGACAACGTCGAGATCCGCATCACGCGCATCGACGGGGACGTCGTCAAAATCGGCATCTCCGCGCCGCGCGACATCGCCATCTTCCGCAAGGAAGTCCTCACCGACATCGCGGCCAGCAACCAGGCCGCCGCCGTTCGCAATTCCAAGCCGGGCGCCTTGCCCCTCCTTCCGCCCAAACCCGCCGTCGCGCCCGCCGCTTTGGCCCCGACCAAGCCCTGAGTCACCACCCTTCAAGCCCACCCTCCGATGAGCGTCATCAACACCAACATCCAGGCCATCTCCGGCGCCCGCAACCTGAACCACAGCCAGGAAATGCTCGGGCGCTCCCTCACGCGCCTCTCCTCCGGGTCCAAGATCGTCAACCCGTCCGACGACGCCGCCGGCCTCGCCGTCTCCGAGAAACTCGACGCCCAGGGCCGCCGCGTCAAAGCCGCCGGCACCAACGTCCAGAACGCGATCTCCTACGTCCAGACCGCCGACGGTTTCATGAGCGGCATGACCAAAATCCTCTCGCGCATGAGCGAGCTCGGGATTCTGGCCAAGGACGTGACCAAGAACCCCTCCGACGTGGATCTCTACCAGCAGGAGTTCCGCGCGCTGCAGGAGCAGCTCCGCGCCACCATCGGCGGCGACACGACCGAAATCGGCGGCACCGCCGGCGTCACCACGCCGCTCGGCGCCTTCAACGGCATCGTGCTCTTCGGGCCCAACGCCGCCGGTCTGCAGGTCACGATCGGCCAGGCGGTCGGCCAGGACATGACGATCGAGGAAACCAATCTCCGCACCGGCGCCATGCTCGACATCGTCGCGCAGGATGCCACCGGGGCCTTCACGCTCGAGTCGACCGACTCCGACGCGATCCAGAAGATCACCGACGCCATCCAGCACGTCGCCGAGGAGCGCGCCACCCTGGGCGCGGCCCAATCCCGCCTCGAGCTCGCGTCCACCACGCTCCAGGTGGAATACGAGAACCTTTCCTCCGCCATCTCCCGCATCCGCGACGTCGACGTGGCGGAAGAGACCACGCAATACGCCCGCTACAACATTCTGGTGCAGTCCGGCACCGCGATGCTGGCGCAGGCGAACCAGACGCCGCAGAGCGTGCTGAAGCTCCTCCAGGCCTGAGCGGGTTTTGGCAATCGGTGCGTAGAAATGCCGCTCGCGGGGGGCGGCGGTTTCCGCATTCTTGGCGGGCAGCCGGGTGCGGGCGGATCGGCCGTCCCGCCCCGGCGCCAGCTTGCCCGCCCATTTTTGAACGTGAGTCGCTTTCGTGAACTGCTGCCCGTTTTGGTCGCGTGGTCCGTATTCGTCACGATCGCCGGCGGCTGGATCGAGAGCTCGCATCCGACCCAACCGTTGACCGGCTCGATCCCGCTGCACCAGCGCTTCGACCTGCTGATCTACGGCATGATCTGGGGCGGGGGCGTGGCCGGGCTGGTGCTGGCCAATCTGCGCCTGGGCCGGCTCGAAGGGGACAAACAGCGGCTGATCGAACGCCTGCAGGCGAGCGAGGAGCGCATGCGGGCCGCGCTCGATGCCGTGGGCGACGGATTGTGGGACTGGGACATGAAAGCGGGCACCGTGTATTTTTCCCCCTCCTGGAAAAAAATGCTCGGTCTCGACGAGAGCGATTCGGCCGCCCGGGTCGCGGATTGGGAGCGCTTGGTCCATCCGGACGACCTGGCCGCCGTTTGGTCGGCCGCCAACCGGCATATCGCCGGCGAGACGACGGTGTTCGAAAACGAACACCGGCTGCGGGCCAAGGACGGCACCTACCGCTGGGTGCTGGCGCGCGGCCGGATCGTGGAGCGCGCGGACGACGGTTCACCGGTGCGTTTTGTCGGCAGCCACATCGACCGGACGGCCCAGCACGCCACCGAGGTCGAGTTCAAGAAACTCTCCCGCGCGGTGGAGCAGAGTCCCGCGACGGTGATCATCACCGACACCCGCGGCGCGATCGAATACGTGAACCCGCACTTCACCCGCGCCACGGGCTACACCTTCGAGGAGGTGCGGGGCAAGAATCCGCGGCTGCTCAAGTCCGGCCTGCAGCCGGACTCCGTCTACACGCAGCTCTGGGAGGCGATCACCGCCGGCCGGGAATGGCGCGGCTTGCAGTGCAACCGCCGCAAGGACGGCGCCCTGCTGTGGGTCGAGGCGGCGGTCAGTCCGCTGAGCGACGAGGCGGGGCGGATCACCCATTTCCTCGCGGTGTGCGAGGATGTCACCGAGCGCCAGGCGGCGCTGGCGGCGCTCCAGGCGAGCGAGAACCGGTTCCGCTCGGTGGTGGAATCGCTGCCGAGTGTGGCCGTGCAAGGCTACGATGCGGAGCGCCGCGTCACGTTCTGGAACCGGGCCAGCGAAGCGCTCTACGGGCACCCGGCCGCGGCCGTGATGGGGCGCCGGCTGGAGGAGATTTTTGTCCCGCCGGAAAAGCGCGCCGCCGTGGTCGCGGAGGTCACGCGGTGGTTCACCGGCGAGACGGAGATCGCCCCGCGCGAAGTGGTGGTGGCGCATCGCGACGGCACCGAGCGCCACGTGCTGGCCAACTATGTTGTGGTGGCAGGGCCCAGCGGCCAACGGGAACTTTACTCGTTCGACGTCGACATCACGCCGCGCAAGATCGCGGAAGCGCAGGTAAGGGAGCAGGCGGCGCTCCTCGACGTGACGCCCGACGCGATCCTTGTGCTGGACCTCGGACGCCGCGTCACCTTCTGGAACCGCGGGGCCGAGCGGCTTTACGGCCATACCCGGGCGGAGGCGATCGGTTGCCTGGTGGAGGACCTCGTGCATCCCGTGCACGTGGCGGAGTTCGGCGCGGAATGGGATGCTCTGCTCGCCCAAGGGGAAGCCCGGGCCGAGCGCCGGCACTTTCTGCCCAAACGCGGGGAGATTGTCGTGGCGAGCCGCGCCATCGTGGTGCGGGCCGAGTCGGGCCAGCCCAAGTCGATCCTGCTGGTGCTGTCGGACATCACCGAAGCGAAGCGGGTCGAGGGCCAGTTTTTGCGGGCGCAGCGGCTGGAGAACCTCGGTTCGCTGGCCAGCGGCGTCGCGCACGACCTGAACAACGTGCTGACGCCCATCCTCATGGCCTCGCAGTTGCTCCGCACACTGGCGCGCCAGCCGCACGAGCGGGAACTCGTGCAGCTCGTGGCGGACAGCGCGAAGCGCGGCGCCGATGTCGTCCAGCAATTGCTGCTGTATGGCCGGGGCGCAAACACGCCCCACCAACCGGTGCGCGTGGCGCAGGTCGTGCGCGAGATCGGCCACCTGATGCGGGAGACTTTTCCCCGGTCGCTCGGGATCACGACGCAATGTCCCAAGGATCTTTGGTTCGTGGAGGGGGATCCGACGCAGCTGCACCAGGTCCTGCTCAATCTCTGCGTGAATGCCCGCGATGCGCAGCCCGTGGCCGGCCGGATCGAGGTCGGGGCGGAAAACGTGCATGTCGACGCTATGTTTGCGGGCCAGAACATCGGCGCCGCGCCGGGGCCCCATGTCATGATCCGGGTGACGGATGCGGGCACCGGAATTCCGTCCGCCATCATCGACAAGATCTTCGACCCGTTTTTCACCACCAAGGACCCCGGCAAGGGCACGGGCCTGGGGCTCGCGACCGTGCTCGGCATCGTGCGCGGGCACCGGGGATTCGTGACGGTGGAGAGCGCCGAGGGGCGCGGCGCGGAATTCAGAATCTATCTGCCGGCGCGCGCCTCGGAGACGGACGTCGGTCCGGACGACGCGGCGCTGAACGTGGCCGCGGGGCGGGGCGAGCTCGTGCTGGTGATCGACGATGAGCCGTCGATCCGCACGACGATGGAGGTCGTGCTCCGGTCTGCCGGCTACAACGTCCTGCTCGCCGGCGACGGCGCGGAGGGCGTGGCGCTGTTTGCCGCCCAATCCGAGGTGGTCCGCCTGGTGATCACGGATATGATGATGCCCGTCATGGACGGCCTGCAGGCGATCCGGGCGCTGCGTTCGATCACCCCGCTCATGCCGGTCATCGCCATGGGGGGAGTCCACAATCAGCGGCAGGATTTCGAGAGCCTGTTCGGGCCCGGCGTGCGCTTCCTGCCAAAACCCTTCACCGCCGACAAGGCGCTCGCCATGGTGCGGGAATTGATTGATATTCAACGAAGAGAGTTGCCTCTTAGTGCATGACCGCTCGTCCGCGCATCCTTATTGTCGACGACCACCAGATTGTCCGGGACGGCCTGCGCCTGATGCTCGCCGCCCACGCGGAGTGGGAGGTTTGCGGCGGGGTTTTCGATGCCGCGGCGGCGTGGCAGGCCCTGGAGACCGATCGGCCGGACCTCATTCTGCTCGATCTCGACCTGCCGGGAGAGAACGGCGCCGCGCTCGCCACCCGGATCCGGCGCACGTTTCCGGAGGTCCGGATATTGGTGCTGACCGGGACCGGGGAACCGCACCAATTGCGCGCGGCGTTGGCCGCGGGCGCCCACGGTCTGCTGCGCAAAGGCGACGCGACCGAGCAATTGGTGACCGCCATCCGGACCGTTCTCGCCGGCGAGACGTATCTCAGTCCCCAAGCCACGGAGCAGATAGTCGCCAATCTCGGGCACGCGCTGCGCAGCGCGCTCACGCCGCGTGAAACCGAGGTGCTGGCCCGGGTCGCCGACGGCCAATCGACCAAGGAGATCGCCTTCGACCTGGGGTGCAGCGTGAAGACGGTGGAAACCCACCGGGCCAACCTCATGGCCAAACTCGGCATCAACAACGTCGCGAGCCTGACCAAGTATGCGCTGCGGCAGGGGTTGACCTCGCTCTGAGACTCCCCCGCCGGAATCGGCGTGCGGCCGCCGCGCCGGGGCTCAGAGTTTGGGGCGGGTCCGCAGGGCCGTCGTCAGCACGCGCCGCACCGCCGCGAGTTCGCTGCCCTCGAGCGGCAGGCGCGGCGCGCGCATGACCGGCGAACCGCAGCCCAGCTCGGCTTGGATCCATTTGATGTAGTGCACGAACTTCGGGACGGTATCGAGGCGGAGGAGCGGCAGGAACCATTCGTAGAGGGCGCGGGCGCGGGCGTGGTCGCCGGCGCGGGCGGCGGCGACGAGGGCGACGGACTCGCGCGGAAACGCGTTCACGAGTCCGGCGATCCAGCCTTCGGCGCCGGCCGCGATGCCCTCGACGATGGCATCGTCCATGCCCACAAGCAGCCGGAGACGATCGCCGACCAGCGCGCGGATCGCGGTGACGCGGCGCGTATCGCCGCTGGATTCCTTGACCGCGTGCAGGTTCGCGAATTCGGCCGCCAGCTCGGCGATCTGCGCCGGCAGGAAGTCCGTTTTGTAGGCGGGAGGATTGTTGTAGAGCATGCACGACAACGGCGTGGCGCGGAAGATGGCGGCGACGTGGGCCTTCGTCTCGCGCCAGTCGGTCGTATAGGTGTAGGGCGGGAGGACCATCAGGCCGGCGCAGCCGGCCTTGGCCGCGGCGCGGGCGAGCGTCACGGCCTCGGCGGTGGAGAGCGCGGCGACACCGAGCACGACGGGCACGCGGCCTTTGACGGCCCGAACGGCGGTGGTGGCGACGGCGATCTTTTCGTCGAAGGACAGCGTGGCGGCTTCGCCGAGCGAGCCGCAGCACACGAGCGCGGTGCAGCCGCTGTCGACCATCCAGCGGCAATGCCGCGCAAAGGCCGGGTGGTCGACGGCGCCGTTGGGGCGGAGATTGGTGGTGAGGGCGGGAATGACGCCGGTCCAGTTCATGGTTTTGGAAGGTGCGGGAATGCGGGGAAAACGGGGCCTGACATTCAGGCGAAACGGTCGGGGGAAAGGGCTCCGAGCGGCAGCGAGGGCGTATCGCCGGCCACGAGTTCGGCGACCAGTTTGCCGGTGATGGGCGCGAGGCTGAGCCCCATCATCGCGTGCCCGGTGGCGGCGCAGAGGTTGGGATAGCGGCCGAAGCGCCCCAGATAGGGCAGCCCGTCGGGCGCGCACGGACGCAGCCCGCGCCAGACGGGCAGGTCGCGGAAGTCGTCGGGCGTGAAGTTCGGAAAATAGCGCGGCACGGATTCGGTGATGCCCGCGACGCGCTCGGGCCGGATCGATTCATCGAGGCCGCTCAGTTCCATCGTGCCGCCGATGCGGAGCGTCGAGCCCATCGGGGTGACGGCGACGCGGGCTTCGTTGAAGATCGAGCACAGCTGCGGCAGTTCGCGCGGGCGGGACAAGGTCACGCTGTAGCCCTTGCCGGCCTGCATCGGCAACGTGAGGCCGAGGTCGCGCACGGTCGTCGGCGACCACGAGCCGCCCGCGAGCACGAATTCGTCGGCCTCCAACTCGCCGGCGGACGTGACCACGGCTTCGACGCGACCGCGCGGGGCGCGCCAGCCGGTGATTTCGGTCGACCAGTGAAAGACGACGCCGGCGGCGCGCGTGAGCCGGAGCAGCGTGGCCATGAAACGCTGCGGCACGAGGTGGCAATCCTGCGGGAAATAGACCGCGCCGGCGACCGACATGCGCACCCCGGGGTCGAGCTCTGCGGCGCGGGCGGGTGAGACGACTTCGGCGGCCAAGCCGAGTTCGCGGGCCCGCAGCGCCACCGCCGCTTCGTCGTCGAGGGCGTGTTGCGTCGCGCAGAGCATGAGCAGCCCGCGTTTCACCAGGCCGAAGTCGTCGGCGCGAGTTTCCGCGAGCTGTTCGTAGAGGGCACGGCTGGCCAGGCTCAGGTCGCGCAGGAGCGGGGCCGAGCGGGCGACGTGATCGGGGTTGGCCGCCCGCATGAAACGCAGGCCCCAGGTGATCAAGTCGAGGCTCAGCCGCGGCCGGATGTAGAACGGGCTCTTCGGATTGAACATCCACTTGAGCGCGAGCGAGGTCATGCCCGGCGCGGCCAGCGGGATGAAGTGGCTCGGCACGATCATGCCGGCGTTGCCGAAGGAGCAGCCGTCGCGGGACTCGGGTTGGCGATCGACGACGGTGACATGGTGTCCACGCGCGCGGAGAAAGTGGGCGCAACACAGTCCGATTACTCCGGCGCCGACGATGACGACGCGTTTTTCGGCGAGGGAGCTCATGCGCGGATGCCCCAGCAGAAGGGGTCCTGCGGATCGAGCAGGAGCGTTGCGTCGGCGCAGACGTGCGCCGTGCCCGTAATGGTGGGGGCGATCTCGCCGCGGGTGCGGTCGAGCCAGCGGAACCGGCCTTCGAAGCGGCTGCCGATGACGCTCTCCTGCACCCACACGTCGTCGGCGGCGAGTTTGCCGTCGGCGGCGAGGCAGGCGAGTTTTGCGCTGGTGCCGGTGCCGCAGGGCGAGCGGTCGTAGGCCTTGCCGGGGCAAAGCACGAAATTGCGGCTGTGCGCGCCGGGTGCCGGCGAGGGCGCGAAGAGCTCGACGTGGTCGACCTCGGGGTGGCCCTGGGCGTTCACCGCCTGCCGGATGCGCCAGGCAAAGTCGGTCAGGGCTTCGACGTGGCGCACGTCCATCGGGTGGGGCGGCGTCCCGCGCACGAGGAAGAACCAATTGCCGCCCCAAGCGACGTCGCCGCGCACCGGGCCGAAGCCGGGCACCGTGACGTCCACCTCGGCGGCGCGGCGGTAGGACGGCACGTTCTCCACGGATACCCGCCGGTCGGCGTGCAGCTCGGCAGTGACGGCGCCGACGGGCGTATCGATCCGCACGCGCCCGGGCGAGAGGCGGCCCAGGTGGGCGAGCGAGGCCACGAGTCCGATGGTGCCGTGGCCGCACATGCCGAGCATGCCGACGTTGTTGAAAAAGATGACTCCCAGATCGCAGCCGGGCTCATGCGGGGGCACGAGCAGCGCGCCGACGACGACATCGGAGCCGCGCGGTTCGTTGACAATGGCGGAACGCCAGCGATCGAACTCGCGGGTGAACCGCGCGGCGCGGTCGGCGAGCGGACCGATCCCGAGATCGGGGCCGCCTTCGAGGACGAGCCGGGTGGGCTCGCCGCCGGTGTGCGAATCGAGAACGCGAATCGAGTTCATGGTGCGGGCGACAGAAAGGCGCGGACGAAGAAGTCCTCGAGGCGGCGGCGACCGTAGGGCGTGCGAAAGATGCCGTGGCCGCCGCCGGGCATCACCAGGTAGTCGAAATCCTTGTCGGCCTTGATCAACGCATCGGCGACCTGGTAGGTGCTGGCGGGGTCGACGTTGCGATCGAGTTCGCCGACGGCGAGCAGCAGTTTGCCGCGGAGCTTGGCGGCATGGGTGACGTTGGAATTGGCCGCGTAATGGGGACCGAGCGGCCAGCCGAGCCACTGTTCGTTCCACCAGATCTTGTCCATGCGGTTGTCGTGGCAGCCGCAGTCCGCGCCGGCGGCGCGGTAGAAGTCGCCGTGAAAGAGCAGGGCGCCGAGGGCGCTCTGACCGCCGGCGCTGGTGCCGTAGATGCCGAGGCGGGAGAGATCCAGCTCGGGATACTTGGCCGCGGCGGCCTTGAGCCACGCGATGCGGTCCGGAAAACCGGCGTCGGCAACATTGCGCCAGGCGACGTCGTGAAACGCTTTCGAGCGGCCGGCGGTGCCCATGCCGTCGAGCTGCACGACGATGAAGCCGCGCTCCACGAGTGCGTCGTGCGCGCCGAAGGCCTTGGGCGTGAAGTAGCCGTGCGGGCCGGCATAGATGCGCTCGATCACCGGGTATTTTTTCGCCGGGTCGAACTCGCGCGGTCGCAAAATGATGCCGTGGATGTCGGTGGTGCCGTCGCGGCCCTTGGCGACGAACCGCTCGGGCCAACGCCCGCGGTGAGCGAGCAAGGCGGTCGCGTCGGCCTTCTCGAGTTCGCAGACAATCGCGCCGTCGTCGGCGCGGCGCACCACGGAGACCGGCGGGGCGTCGACGCGGGACCAGGTGTCGACGACGAATTTCTTGTCGGGGGACCAGCGGAAGCTGTGCATCCCGTGTTCGGGCGTGAGAATCTTGAACCCGGAGCCGTCGAGGTGCACGCGCGCGAGCTGCTCGTAGTAGGGATCGTCCAAGCCGCCGGCGCCGGCCACGCGCACCCAGAGCACGCGGGCGCGGCGGTCGAGGTGCTCGATTCCGCGCACCACAAACTCGCCCTGCGTGAGACGGTGCTTCACGCCGCCCTTGAGCCGGTCGAACAGGTAGAGGTGCAACCAGCCGTCGCGTTCGCTGGCGGCGATGATCTCGTCCGTGGCGTCGAGGTGCTCGGTGTAGCGGCCGCTGCGCGAATAGTGGACGAAGGTGTCGCTCTTTTCTTCGGCGACGATGCGGACGGCGCCGGTCGCGGCGTCGACCGCGGCGAGCCGGGTAACCTGGTGACCGCGGCGATTGTAGAAGAACGTGAAGCAGCTCGAGTCGGTGGCCCAGCGAATCGGGTCGAAACTCCACGGCTGATCCATGGCGGAGAGGTCGACGGGAAGTTCGCGGCCCGCGGCGGCCTCGAAAAGACGCGGGCGGGAGACGGGAATGTCGTCGACGGGTATCAGATACGGATAGGACGAGGTCCTGGGCTGGAGCTGGCCGGCGGGACTTGACTCCACGAGGGTGACCCGGCGCTCGGGCAAGATCTTGGTTTGGAGGGCGCCGAGACGCTTGGAATCGGGTGACCAGCGGATATCGCCCTCGGTGGCCGGATAAACGGCCCGGTCATACTGCATGCTGACGAGCCGGGCACGGGACGCGTCGCGGCGAAAGGTGTGGCCGGCGCTGCCGTCGTGGGTGAGCGGCCGTTCGCGTTTCGTGGCGAGGTCGCGAAGCCAGAGATTGTCGTCGCGGGCGAAGGCTTCCCACTTGCCGTCGGGCGATTTGGCGGCGGGGGCGCGCTCGGGGGGCTCGGTCGACTCGGTGGCCGGCGGCTTCGGCGGCGCGGTGACCGCCGTGTATGTATCAAGGTCGAGCGTCCACGCCTGCGTGGGGGTGCGCAACGTGACGGTGCGTGTGGCGGTGCCGAACTCGAGGCCGGTGACGGCGGAAAGCGTCGGCGGCGCGACCGGCGCAGTCGCGGCGACCAGGGCCGCGGTCGCGCGCGCGGCATCGAAGGCCACCTCGCGCGTGCCGCGGGCGGGGTCGACGAGGACGAACTCGACGTCGCCGCCGGGCAGATCGTTGCGATACCAGAAGCGCGCGGAGGTGCCGAGCCAGTGGGGTTCGACAGGACCGCGGTGGAGTTTCGGCGCGGGCGAAGCGGCGCCCAGCCCGAGTGGCAGGGCGAGCCACAGAAGGAGGGCGAGCAGCGGAGACGAGGCGCGTTTCAGATGGGAAAGGCGGAGAAGGAGTGCGGCGCGGGGCAGCATGGGCGGCGGGGTGGGTTCAGGGTTGCTCGCCGACGAACTTCCACGCGCTGGCATAATCGCGCGGCAGGCGCGTGCCGGTCAGGCGCGCGCGCACCATTTCGATGGGCATCGTGCCGCCCTCGAGGATCCGGTCGTGGAAGGCGCGCTCCGTCATGCGGCCGGATTTCACGAGCTCGGCGTGCAGGGCGCGGAGCTGGATGGCGCCCATCATGTAGCCGACCTGGTAGAGCGGACCGTAGTCGCCGTTGAAGGAGCGACGCACCTCGCCGGTCGCGGTGTGCCGGTCGTGGCCGACGCGCTCGACGAGGAAATCGATGCACTGCTGCGGCGTCCATTTGCCGAGGTGGAAATTGAGCGAGAATACAATCCGGGCGGCGCGGTGCGTGCGCCAGAACAGCATGCCGGCGCGGTTTTCGGGCGTTTGGGGAAAGCCGAGGTCCCAGAGGTGAAACTCCCACCAGAGCGCCCAGCCTTCGATCCAGAACGGGGTGTAGAACAGCGAGCGGTGCGGGTTGTAGCGGGCCGTATACCAGAGTTGGAGATGATGCCCCGGGATCAGCTCGTGGTGCACGGTTGCGCGGCAGAAATGGCGGTTGTTGGCGCGCAGGCTGTCGAGCTTGGCGTCGTGGCCCATGGTGTCGGTCGGGAAGGAAACCTGGATGCGCTCCCCGCCCAGAAAGAACGGGTTCACCTTCTGGCGCTCGGGCGTCATCATCGACATGCGAAACGTATCGATGGCGTGTGCGGGCACCGTGAGCAGGTCGCGTTTCACCACAAAGTCGATGGCCTCGTAGGCCTGCTCCGCGATCAGCGCGGGCTGGGCGCCCGGCTCCACGTAGTCGCGTTTGGCGCGCTCGAGGGCGGCGCGCCAGTCGTCGCCGAGGCCGAGGTCGCGCGCGACGCGCTTCCACTCGGTTTCACACCAAGCGAACTCCTTTTCGCCGATCGCGATGAGCTGCTCGGCGCTGTAGGGGATCATCTCGCGCTGCAGGTCGAGGGCGAGGCCGGCGACGCCGATCGGGTCGCCGACGATGGGTTCGTCCTCGGCGTCCTTGAAGCCGACGATCTTCTCGCGGAGGAAGCGCGCGTAGCCGTCGAGGGCCTTGGCGGCGGCGGCGTGGGGCTCGCGGTTCCACCAGCCGAAGGCGGGATCGTAGGTGTTGTAGTGGTCGAACCAGTCCTTGAGCGCGGCGGCGAGGTCGGTGACGCGCTGGGCGGCGCGAAGGGCGACGATTTTGGTGGGGGCGGCGGCGCCGGGGGCTTCGAGCGTTTTGCGCAGCGCGGCGATCTCCGTGGCGAGACGGGAGAGCTGGGCGGCGGATTCGGGCGCGCCGACGGGGGTGAAGGCGCGGCGGGCTTCCTGCAGGCGGGCGACGGTGTCGGCGAAGGGGAGCAACGCGGCCATCTCGGCGTTGCGGGCGGCGGTGCGCTCGGCGAGGGCGAGTTCCTGGCGGAGCTGGAGGCGCAGGAGGTGCCAGTCGATGCGGCCGTCGACGCCGAGTTTCTCGTAGTCGAGGCGGTCGAGCTGGGCGAGCCAGGCCGAGTGGAAGGCGGAGAGACGGCTCAGCTGCAGGGCGGATCCGCGGACGGAGTAGAAGCGGAGGAGGGCGTCGCGGTCGGCGACGTAGCGCTCGACCAACTCGCGCAGTTCGCTGGCCGAGGGCGCGGCGAGCGCCGGCAGCTCGGGCACGTAGGCGGCGGCGGGGCGGTCGGCCTGGGCGGGTTGTCCGTGGCGCCAGGGCTGCGCGGAGACCGTGGCGACGACGGCGAACGTGGCGAGGGCGAGGCGGAGCGGACGGGACGCGGGACGGTAGGGGCGCGGCACGGGGATCAGCATAGCATGGCGGTCTTGCACTAAAGCGGTGCGTTTGGCGCGGGTTTTTTCCAAGGTGCCGGCCGTGACGCCCGCCGACCTCCGCCGCCTGACCTCGCTGCTGAATGCGAGCACGACGGCGGCGTTGTTCGATCTCGCGCCGGACACGGTGTTCTTCGTCAAGGACGCCGCGGGCCGCTACGCGGTGGTGAACCACACGTTGGTGGCGCGCTGCGGCCGTAGAGCGAAGAGCGAGTTGATCGGCCGAACGGTGGCGGAACTGTTCCCGGCGGACCTGGCCCGGACCTATGCCGAGCAGGACCGGCGCGTGGTCGCCACGGGGCGGCCGATCGTGGAAAAGCTCGAACTGCACCTTTATCGCGACGGGCGACCGGGCTGGTGTCTGACGAGCAAATTGCCGTTGCGCGACGCCGGAGGACGGGTGGCCGGAGTCGTCGGGTTGTCGCGCGACTTGGCCGCGCCCGACGCAGCGCGGGTGATCCCGCCGGAACTGGCGGACGCGATGGCGTATCTCGAGGCGCACTACGACGAGCCGCTGACCACGGCCACGCTGGCGAAGCTGGCCGGCATGTCGGCCGAGCGCTTCAGCCGGCTGGTAAAACGCATTTATTTGCTGACGCCCGGGCAGCTGATCACCCAGACGCGCCTGCAGGAAGCGACGCGGCGGCTGCGCGAGACGGAGGAGCGGGTGGCGGAGATCGCGGTGGCCTGCGGCTACTACGACCACAGCGCCTTCGCCCGGCAGTTCAAAGCGGCCACGGGGGTAACCCCGCTCGGGTATCGCACCGGCCTCAGCGCGGGGACCACGCGTTGAGGTGCGGCGTCGCCATCAGGCGGTAAGCGAGATCTCGCCGGCGGCGACGCGGTGGAGAAACAGCGCGATGGTCTGGGCGCGCGTGGCGAGGGTCGGGACCACGACGAACTCGCGGTCGCTGTGGAGGTGGTCGCCGACCGGGCCCACGCCGTCGAGGTTGGGCAGGCCGGCGGCGGAGAGGAGATTGCCGTCGGAGCCGCCGCCGGCGTGGACCCAGCCGGGGACGGGGAGGCCGAGGTCGGCCGCGGCGCGTTGCCACGCCGGAAACAGAGCGGCCTCGAGCGGCAGGCATTCTTTGGGCGGACGGTTGAAACCGCCGGTGAGCTCGAGCGAAAAGCCCTCGCGGCCATTGATGGCCGCGGCGAGGTCGTCGAGGCGCGCGAACAGCGGTGCCTGATCGGCGACGCGCGTGATGCGGACGTCGAGTTCGGCCACGGCGAGGTCGGGGACCACATTCGTGGCGGGGCCGCCGCCGCGCACGTTGCCGACATTGACCAAAACGCCGGGGAACTCGGCCGGGAGGCGGTCGGCGGCAAGGAGGAACTCGGCGAGGGCGAGGATGGCGTTGCGACCGTCGTTGGGGACCTTGGCGGCGTGGGCGGCGCGCCCGCGGCACGTGACGGTGAGATTGCCGGTGCCTTTGCGCGACTGCACGAGGTCGCCGTTGGCGCGCGCCGGCTCCAGCACGAGGGCGAACTGCACGCGCGAGGCGGCGACGGGGAAGAGCGGGGCGCTGCCGTGCGAGCCGGTTTCCTCGTCGGGTGTGAGCAGGACGTCCCAGCCGAGCTTGGCGGCGTGCGGCGTCTGTTCGAACGCTTCGAGCGCGGCGAGCAGCGTGACGAGGCCGCCCTTCATGTCGGCGACGCCGGGGCCGTTGAGGCGCGTGGCGTCGAGCCAGCGGCAACGTTGGAACGGGTCGTCGGCCTCGTAGACGGTGTCGAAGTGGCCGTTGAGCAGCACCCGGACGGCGGCGGTCGGCCGAACGCTGACCCGCAGGGCGGCGGCGGTGCCGGAGCAGGGCAATTCCTCGAGAGTCACGTCGGGCAGGCGCGCGAAGGCCTCGTGCAACGCGGCGCGCATGCGGTCGAGTCCGGCGCGGTGGCCGGAGCCGGAGTTGATCTCGGCCCAGCGGATGAGCAAGGCGCCCAGCTCGCCGGTGCGTTCGGGCAAGCGCGTGATGGCGGGCGGGACGCTCACGGCAACGGCGAGAGTTTGCCGTCGATGGCGGAGAGGACGGCGGACTGCGCGGGCTTCTCGACGGCGAGTTTCGGCAGGTTGAGCCGGCTGTCGGGGCCGAGGGCGATGACGCGGACGTCGCGCAGCGTGAGCGGTGCAGCGGGCGCGAGTTTCTCGGCGGGGACGGAGGGAAGCATGAGCCACGCTCGTCCGTTCGGGGCGGAGGTGAAGACGCGCGCGGAACCGTCGGCCTCGATGGCGAGGGCGGTTTTCTCGTCGATGCCGAGACCAACGAGGCGATCGCCGGACGGGCGGTCGGCCAGCAGGCGGGCGAGGAAGGCGAAGGAGCGGCCCATGCGACCGCGGGCCATGAAGTGGGAATCGGTGATGACGCCGCGCAGGGCGTCGAGATGGAGGAAGTCGCGCTCGAGCGTGAGCCGGCGATCGAACGGATCGCGCAGCGCAATCTCCGAGGTCAGCGAGCCCTCGCCGAGGGCGGAGAAGGAAAACTGGCCCAGGACGGCGAGACCGGCGCTCGTGCCGCCGAGGGGTTTGCCGGCGCGGACGTGCGCATCGAGTGCGGCGACGACGGGGGTGTCTTTCCAGAACGTCACGTATTTCCCCTGGTCGCCGCCGGCGAGGAAGATGCCGTCGGCGGCGCGGAGCAGCGCCAGCACGCGGGCGTCGGAGGACGCGCGGCGGTCGTGGCAGAGGATTGTCTCCACCGAGTCGACGCCGCCGAGTTTGGTGAAAAGGTAGTCGTGGTAACCGTCGCCGCCGGAGGCGCGGAGGACGACGATGTCGCCGCCGCCGGCTTGGCGAATGAACCAGCGCATGGCGTCGTCGACATCGCCGCCGCCGCCCGCCAGCAGCAGGCCGGCGGAGGTGCGGGTGGGGCGGGCGTCGGCGGGATTGCCGGTCAGGAAGTAGGTGTAGGCTTCGGCCGCGTGGGCGGAAACGGTCGCGACGACGGCGAGAAAGGCGGAGCAGGCGAGAGCGAGGGCGCGACTCCGGGCGCGGCGGGGCGGGAAAATCGGAGCAGCAGCGGGAAGGGCGGAGCGCGGCATCGCGAGGAGTGTCGCGCGGTGGGCGGCGGCGGCGCCAGAGCGAAGCGGGCGGCCGGGACAAATTACCACCTTGGGGGTAACGGTTTTGGACTGCGCCGCGGGCCGGACGCGGCACGGTGATCGCGTGAAGATCTTGTCACGATGGGTGCTCGGGGCGGCCTTGCTCGGAGCCGGCTGCGGAAAGCGCGAGACGCCGGTCGCGGCGGGCGTGCGCGATCAGATTCTGCGGCGCGGCAACAGCACGGAACCGGAGTCGCTCGATCCGCACCTCGTGCGCGGGGCGGTGGAATGGACGCTGGTCGGGTCGCTCTTCGAGGGCCTCGTGACGCCGGACCACGAGACGCTGGCGCCACGGCCCGGCGTCGCGGAGCGGTGGACGGTGTCAGCCGACGGGTTGATGTATACGTTGCACCTGCGTTCGACGGCGCGGTGGAGCGACGGCTCGCCGGTGACGGCGGCGGATTTTGTGTATGGCGCGCGGCGGCTGCTGGCGCCGCGGCTGGGGGCGGCGCACGCGGAGAATAACCTCTTCTTCGTGAAGAATGCCCGGGCCTACCAAGCCGGGAAGGTGACCGACTTTGCGGCGGTGGGGATCCGGGCGCCGGATGCGGCGACGATCGAGTTTACGCTGGAGCGGCCGGCGCCGTTTTTCCTTTCGGCGCTGTATCTCTTCTTCCCGGTGCAGCAGGCGACGATCGAGCGTTTCGCCGCGATGGACGAGCGCCGCAGCGACTGGATCAAGCCCGGCAATCTGGTCGGCAACGGTCCTTTCCGGCTGAAAAGCTGGCGCCCGAACCAGGGCGTGGTGCTGGAGCGCAACCCACACTATTGGGATGCGGCCAACGTGCGGCTGCGCGAGGCGCACTTTTCCCCGATCGAAAATCCGAGCGTGGAGGAAAACGCGTTCCGCAGCGGGCAGCTGCACATG
>JACCEB011511085.1_pt1 | contig 23176 bp, 1 predicted proteins | sample 7454761 | NCBI WGS metagenome assembly JACCEB01 (sample SAMN15323454, study PRJNA562643) | freshwater metagenome | isolation source: river surface water | place: USA:Blue River Watershed | collected 2017-08-18 | reverse complement strand
TAATCATTTTCTTGAACTACTGGCGGATGGAAGCGCCTGAGATGGCTGGGGGCATGGCTGGAACGGACTCTTGGAACTGCACGCTCACCATCCACGTTCCGATGAGTTTACCGGTTGTGTCGTAGACTTTTCGCAAGCCAACGAGCGTATGAGCCATCCAGGATCCATCGGCTTGGGATGCAACGAGATTTGCTGGCCCCTGGAGGCTCCAAGACTCCAGACCCGAATCTGAGCGGAACTCGAGTTTCAACACCTCGAGCTCTCCTGCGGTCAGCGCTGGCGCGAGGGTGACTCCCGCCTCTGGCGCACGGAATGCGGAGACGACCCCGTCGCTCTCTTCTGAGATGACGGCAGATTCCGTTTCGGCGTCGAGGTAGAGGCGCCCTTCAAACGGCGCTGCTCCAGCAACAGGCCGCGCTTCAATCAAATACGCGCGAACCGGTGAGTTCTGGACGAGGTTGCCCGATGCATCTTGAGCGATGGGTGGCGCGGCGGCTTGCGTTCGGACGGAGGGACGTGCCCTCACCGTGACGGTAGCGGTGGCGGTTTCACTGGTTTTTCCGTCACTCACGGTCACTGAATAACTGAGCGTAGCTGGTGGTTTGGTGGTCACTTGGGGAATGACGAGTCGGTGACTGGTCTCATTCGGAAGGACTCTTCCTGCGAGAGACCATGAGTAAGTGAGCTTGCCAGTTCCTGTTGCAATCACATCAAAAGCAGCGCCGTCGCCTTGGAAAACGTCGAGATTCTTGGGGGGGGATACGATTCTGATTGGACTCGAGAGCTCCACCGCAGCTGCCGCACTGAGCACTGAGTAGACCGACTGGTCGGAGTTCTCTGAGATAAGGACGTCGTAGACACCGATTGTTTCAGTTGAGACCGTCAGTTGGAGGCTCGGCGAGGTAGCACCTGAGAGGTTGACTCCATTTTTGCGCCATTGGTAGGAAAGGGCACCGCTGGCTGAAGCTTGAACGCTCAGCGATACGGAGTCGTTTGCTGAGGCCAAAACCGATGCCGGTTGCTTGGCAATGTTGATTCTAGCGATGACCTGAACTTCCGTCTTGGAGCTGGTCACGGAACTCGATGGGTTGGATACGACGACGTCGTAGGATCCCGAATCTGTGACGCTTGCGAACTCGAAAACAAGCACGTCATCGGTTGCTCCAACGAGGGGTTGGCCGTTCTTCCGCCATTGGAAGGTGAATGGGCCTTCGCCGATTGGAGCGACGCTGATTGAGGCCCCAGAACCTTGGTTTACGGTTAGTTTGTTCGGAAGCGTTGGGGCTACCAAGGCAGAATCAATGACGAGAGACGCTGCAGTGCTCGTCACAGAACCTGCGTCGTTTGTGATGATGACGTCGTAATCTGCGGCATCAGATGCTTGAACGCTCGCAAAGGAGAGCGTTTTGGAAGTGGCGGAGGGAATCAAAGTTCCACCTTTGCGCCATTGGTAGGACACGGGGAGGGATGCCTCAGACACTTCAACCGAGAGTGACGCCTTGCCTCTTAGTAGAGCTCGAGCATTGGTGGGTTGAGAGGTGATGACGACTGGCGAGAGGACCGTCAGTTTCGCTGCTTGGCTAAATATGGACCCAGCAGCGTTTGACACACTCACGGAATAGCGTCCATCGGACTGGGCAGAGACTGTCTGGAGGCGTAGCAGGGGTTCAGTGGCACCCTCCACCACCTCTCCATCCTTGAACCATTGGTAGGTCAGCGTTCCTACTCCGGATGCGACAACAGAAAGTGACGGACTTTCTCCAGGAATCGCCACAATCGAGGTGGGCTCAGTCACGATGTTTGGAGGGGTCATGACCGTTACTCTGAACGGAGCTGAGCGGATGGATCCAACGGGATTGGATACGATTACATCGTAGGTCCCTGCTTCACTGTTACTGACGCTGGAAAGTTTCAGGGAGGAACCGGTCTGTCCCGCCACAGGTCTTCCATCTTTGCGCCACTGGAACTTGATGGGGGAGCTACCAGTTACGTCAGCTACGACTTCGAGCGTTTCTCCAGCAACGACCGCAGCCGATCGGGGCTGAGAAATAAAAGAGGGTGCCTTGTTAATCTCGAGCACGAAGTCATTGCTCGTCGAAACCCCTAAATCACCCGTAACCACAACGCGATAAACTCCCTCGTCGGACGGTTGTGCGCCTCCCACGCGGTACGTTTTTTGAACGGCTCCGGGTATATCCGTTCCATTTTTCTGCCATTGGTACTGAAGGTTGGTTCCTTGCGCTTCAACCGTCCAAGTGCGGGACGAGTTCAGGTTGACTCCTGAGACTTCATCGATCGACGGTTGTCGAACGATGAGCGTGGGATCCTTAACGGTTACTATAGCTTTGGCTGAAGTCTGTAAGGCTTCTCCGACACCGCCGAGCCTTGTGGACGAGGAGATAACCACTGAGTAAGCTCCTTCAGTTTCGCCATTTATCGCGCGCTCGACGGAATAGGTCGACGATTGGGCGTCGGGTATTGCTACCCCATTTAAGTACCACTGATAAGCCAGATCTTTCCCGAGCGCTGACACTGCGAGAGCAAACGGCGCATCTGGTTCTACAGTGATGTTTTCGAGCGGAGCAATAACGCGCGGAACGTCATTCACGCTTAAATCCACTGGGGACGCCTTCAGGATTCCCGCCTCGCTGTACACTTCTAGTCGGTAGCGCCCTTCGTCAGATTCACCGACTTGGTTGATGAACAACGTTCTCCCAACGGCACCAATAATTTCCTGATCATTTTTGAACCATTGGTAGAAGAACGTCTGTCCCTGAGGCGCCACGCTGATGCGCGGCTCGAAGTAGAATGATTCGAGCGGATTTTTTTCTAGCAGCGGCTCCGGCAAGGAGAGTTCCTTGGGCAGAGCGATCACTTTTACCTGAATGTCTTTGCTGACGACCGTTGACGCTGGATTTGAGGTAGAGACGGTCAACTGATAAGTGCCAGCGTCACTTTCTTTAATGTTGTCGAAAAGAACTGATGGTGTTTCTGTGACAAACTCGTCGGGGGCACCACCGGTTCCCGTGGTTAAAGATTTCGTCCACCGATAAACCGCGTTGTTTCCTCGGGCCAGCACATTGAGCTGGAAGGGGCGGCCCTCCACAGCGGTGAGCTGGGTGGGTTGCATGTCGATTTTTGCCTCGCCTTTCACCGTGAGTCTCACGATTGATGAAGTCAGTCTTGGCGCGCTATCGTCGACGGCACCATCAAAAACCTCGACGTAGTATTCACCTTCGTCGGCTTCGGAGACCTTTGGGAGAGTGAGTTCTGGGTATGACTGTTGCGAGGGTGCGGCAAACACGCCAGCAAGCGCCTGTTGCCCTATTGTTCCCTCCAGATTTGCTTGGATTTCCCCCGCAATCCGAACTTCGGGCGCAGATTCGTAACCGCTCCCCCCATTAGTGACGACGACGCGGGCGACGGAGAATGTCTCTCCTGACGCGTCCAACTCCATTTCAGCCACCGCAGTGGCACCTGACCCTGACCCTGTCGGCACAATCTCCACGGCCGGTGCTGTCCGATACCCCGAACCTGGTTGGACGACATCGATGGAGATGATCTGCCCGCTGACAAGACCTGTCGTGGCGCGATTTTTCCTCCAGCGATAGCTGAGAGTGCCACTCGAATCCCCAGATTTTCGAGCGTCCACAGTGAATGTTGCCGACGTTCCCGAGACAGCGGTGAGGTTTTCGGGCTGCCTTTCGAATCGGATGGAATCTAGCCGCCACACGTTAATCTCACTTAGCTCTACCCGATTCACGGTGCCGGCGAGGGATACTTTGTATCTTCCCTGGGTCTGCTCATCCACCGTTATAGGAAGGGCCGGGGAGGTCGCGCCCAGCAACGGTTCGTAGGCCATGGTCACTGGGTTGAATTTCATCCACTGGTAGCTTAAGCCTGCGCCTCGAGCCTCGGTTCGGAGTTCGATCTGCGCTCCTGTGTTTGTTCCTTGCGAGATTGGGGGTGCGCTCACAACGACCGGCTCGTTCACAACGACACGCACGGATTCCGGTGTTGTCTCGTCCACAACAGCCCCCGTCTGCTTATCCTTGCTTGTAACAATGACGTCGTACTCGCCGGCCTCGGCTTGTCCGAGAGAATCGAAGTCTAGCACTGCAGTCTCGGCGGACGGGGAAAGGATCCGGCGTCCGTTCACTCGCCAGCGGTACTCAACGTTAAAACCACCTGGAGTGACGTCAACGGCCAGCTTGAACTTTACCGGTTGCAGCACGCTTGAGGGGTTCTCCGTCACGATTGGCTGCGGCGCCCGTGGGGTGCCGTTGACTATCGCGTAGATTTTACCGAGAGAAATACTGGGGCTCACCGTCACGCTGAACTCATTCGAGGAGACCTTCCCAGCGATATTCTCGGCCGTCACGGAATACACCCCAGAAGCGTTTACAGGAGCATTCTTGATTAAAAGCGACGAAGAGCGTGCCCCGGGAAGCATCGACCCGTTGTAGAACCATTGGAAAGTAATCGGTACGTCCTTGGTTGCGGTTCCACTGACTTGAACAGACAGGGATATGTCACGCCCCTCAATCACCGAGGTTGAGCTTGGGGATTGAGAGACGAATCTTACCGGCCTATTCACCTTTAAGGATGCTAGCTTTGATGTCAGCTTGACCGGTCCGGACACCACGGCGAAGTAAGCTGCCTCGTCATCCTCTTTCACAGATGGGATTGAAAGGGTAGGAGCCGTTGCTCCTGTGATGGCGCGCGTTGTTTTTCCCAGTGTGCGGTACCACTGAATTTTCTCAGATCCCGTCGGGTTTGCCAGTGAGAGGGCAACGATGAAACTTTCCCCAGGATTCAGAATCGTTGTTGGGTTCGGTTGATCGGCAATCTCTAATCGCCCGGCCATCACAACTGGTGACGCATTGGAGACAACGGGGCCAACAACGTTAGTTACTACGCAATCGTACGTCGCTGATGCAGATTTTTTTGAATTGGTTACAACGAGGCGTTGGTTAGTTGCATTTGCAACCGGAACTCCATCTTTTCTCCATTGGTAACGGAGCGGTGGAGTGCCCGTTGCGGCGATTTGGAGAGTCACCGATTTACCTTGGCTGAGGACTACCGGGGTAACCGAGGTGTTCTTGGTGATTACTACTGGCTTATTAATTTTTACTGAAGCAGGAGCGCTGATGATTTCACCTTGGTTTGCCGAGGTAATCCTCACCCAGTACGTGCCTTCATTTTCTGTTGAGACAGAGGCTAGTTCGAGCCGAGAGAGGTTTTGTCCCTCGATGGGTAGCGTGGCACTCGAACCCAGCTTTCTGAAAAGCCACTGATAGGAAGGAGCCCCGCCGTCCGTGGAGACCTCCAGTGCGACACCGTCGCCTGGGTTCGCTACGACTGATTTTGGGTTGCTCGTGATTTTGAGCGGGGGAATGACGCGCAGGAAGACTGGCTGACTTGCAACCCTCCCAGTGACCCTACCGCCTTCAGTGGTCGACGCGATAACATCGTAAGTTCCCGAATCCGCCGAACTATCAAGTTTCAGAGTAAGCCTCTTGCTGGTTGCCTTGGAGATTGCAACCCCGTTTTTCCGCCACTGGTACACGCTGTCCGTAGATGACGCCTCGGCGAAAAGCTCAACAGGGGCTTGTCCGACATAAGCCGTCGAGTTGGAAACTGTCGGTTGGGTCAGGAAAACCAGCGGGCTAGAGATGCTTAACCGAACGGATTTCGACTCTCTCGTTTCTGCGCCTCGGAGAACCTTCACGGAGTACACGCCAGCGTCGGATTCACTCACTTGTTGGATGACCAGTGTGTCTCGTCGAGCCGCTGGGCTGTCGATCTCCAGCCCATTTTTCATCCACTGGAATCTGAAGGATCCTTCCCCGATTACGGATACCCCGAGCGCTACAGAGTCCATCAGTGAAACCCGTTTGTCGCTGAGTCTGCTATCGTTCACCGAGAACTCGGATTTCAGCACCCGGACGGTCGCAGGAACCGAGCGAACGGTGCCCGCAACAGGCGACGAAACTTCGCACACGTATGTTCCTGACTCTGCGGTTGGGAGGGTGAGAACGCGCGCATCCGCGATTTTGACGAATCCAGAATCGGTTTCTTTGAGCCAACTGTAAGAGAGTTGGGGACCTTTTGCGACCACTTGGAGCGTGACGGGTGAGTTCTCCATGACCGACTGCGAGAGCGGCTGCGCGATGATTCGGATACTCGAATCAGAGAGGGAGAGGGACGCTGGCTCTGATTCTGCAAACAAGCCGAACTTGTTGGTTGCTGTCACCGTGTATGCACCCTCATCAGAAGGGGTGAAACCCGCAATATTCAAAACCCTTTCGGTCTGTCCCAGTAGGGTTACTCCGTCCTTGAACCACTGATAGGCAACTGGGTAGGACGATGCGACAGAAACCCAGAGAGATGCGTTCGATCCCACGGCAAGGCCCTTGACAGATGTCGGGTGCGTGGTGAAGCGCGGTGTGTCTACCTCGAAAACACTTGCCGGCGCGGAGACGACTGAGCCTGCTTCGTTTGTGACAACGCAATCGTACTGGCCGTTAGCGGCCTTCGCGAGCAGAACGGGAGAGTTTGCACCGCTAACATTGGTTCCATTCACCCTCCATTGATAGCGCAGCAAGCCACCGTCGGCCTGCACGGAGAGGGTGGCTAATCCGCTCTGCGGCACCCCAGTGGTGACAGGGTGTTGAGAAATCACGGGAGGTAATCCGGCTGGAACCGTGACGGTGAACCTTCCTTTACCGAGGTAAAGACCTCCAGCAGCAAAAACCTTCACTTCAAATGTTTCTGTGACGCCGACAATCCCCGCCGGTGCTGAAAATCTCACCAAGTTTCGGCCGACGATGGATGCCCCGAGTCTGTTGGCGTGCGGGAGGAGTTCGAAGGAGAAGAATCCGACCGATGCCTTGTCAAAACTCTCGAGATTGAGAGATTGTTGGCCGGCGGCGCTCAACTGAATGTCCTCCGCATGGAATAACAGGTCCGACTCGTTCACTGTGACCGAGAAGGGAGTGCTCATGAAACTACCCAAAGCACTCGTCACCTGAACGGTGTAGGAGCCTGATTCGCGACTGGTCGCTTGGTTTAAGACCAATGAGCTCGAGTTCGCCGCGGAAATTGGCAGGAAGTTTCTGAACCATTGATACCGCGCGCCTTGCAAGACGTTCAAATAGCTTGACGGAACACTGAGGTTAATCGAGGCCCCTGACTTGACCTGGCTCACCCCGTCTACCGTCAGACCGGCGAAATCGGGTGCCTCGACGATCGAGGCTTCAGCCGTTTTTATCTGATCGCGGGTGACACGATGAGAGACGGTTGCTTGGTAAGTCGAAAAATCCTCAGGTTTCACGGACGAGAACTCCAAGATGCTTGAGGTTGCGCCTTGAATAGGAACCCCGGCCTTTGTCCACTGAACGTCATACTCATCTGAGCTGAGTTCCAAACGCAGTCTTGCGGGCAGTCCTAAGCGGGTAACGACTGTCTGTGGTTGAAGGAGAATGATGTTTCTCAGTTCGAGGACAGCACCCGAGGAGGTCTCTTCGGAGATGCCGTCGGAGACGATTACCTGATAGATGCCAGCATCGGAAACTGCCACGCGTGGGAGAACTAGTGTCGGGTTGGTGCCGCCCGATACCGCGGCACCATTTCTCGTCCACCGGTAGGTGAGTCTTCCTCGTCCGATTGCTTTGGCCGTCAGTTCGACGCGTGACTGGGCATCAGCGGTAGTCGACTGTGGCTGAGAGACAATCTTGAGGGAGTCGGCTACCGTCAGAGTCATCGAATCGGACTCTGCCGTTCCCGCGAGGTTAGCCAACTTCACCTTGAGAGTGCCGGTGTGTTGCTTTAGGGCTTTGAAGGCGACAGATGATGAACTTGCGTCCAGCACCGCGGATGCAATGGATTGACCATCAATAGTGACGGTGGCGGTGGCTGGGAGTGAACCTGACGACGTCAGTTTCAAATCAACAAGGTTACCGAGGCCAACAAGCACGTTCTCCATCGGTCCGACAAAGACGGTCGGTTCGGCTCCCGCGTCCGATCGCACGGAGAAGGTTAGTTTCTCGATGCTCGGAGGAGTAATCGCCCGAACGACGGCGCCTCTGACCACCTTTCGCGCGGAGCTGTCTGCGATGTCCACTAGATACTCGGCGGAGTCGTCTGCGGAGATTGACTCAATCAACAGCGTCGATTTGTCGGCCCCGGGGAGGGATTGAGCGCCTGAAGGCAGGGTGGGGGAGACTGATGGAGTGGATGGATTCTGGCTCAGTGGCAATCGGTACCACTGGAAACGTAATGAATCAGGGAAAAGAGACTCAACACCAACAGCGAGTGTTGCCGTTTCTCCAATGACGGTGTCGACCGACTTGGGCAGGGAGGTGATATTGAGAGCCGGGACGACATCCAACTTCACTTGGGTGGACGCGACGGTTCCCATCGAGTTTGACACCTCGACCCAATAGATGCCGGCTTGATCTTGGCTCACACCGGACAACTCGAGTTTTTGGGTGGTAGCACTGGAAATCGCCTGACGAGGTGCACCAGCAGTACCCTTTGAGTAATACCACTGATAGGACATGTTAACTGCCCCCCTCGCGAGCACCTCGAAGCTCGCCGAGGTGGTTTCTCTCGCCACTACCGGTTGGGGTTGCAGCAGGATGGTTGGCGTTGTCTCAATGGTAACCACCGCCGGATCAGACTCCACGGGGGTTGGCATTACCTTAGAGGATACCTCGAGCGTGTAGCTTCCTTCGTCGGAGACTTTTGCTTTGAACAGGTTGAAGACGGGACTTGTCTGGCCGGCGACGGGAATACCGTTCTTTTTCCACTGGAAGCTCAGGTCCGAAGTCCCCGATTCGAAGCCCACCGAAATACGGCCGGCCTGTCCTTCGCGCACCACAATGTTCGAAGGCTGCTTGGTAATCTGGAAGGGCGACTGGTTCACTAAGAGTTCGAATGTCTTTACGAGGGGAATTGTTGAACGCGGCGACACTAGAGATGCGGTGTAAATGCCTGCATCGGATGCAGATACTAGCGGAATAGTGAGGGTATACTTAGTCGCTCCTTGCAACGTTTCAATCCGCGTCGTTGTTTGCGGGATAGCGCCCCTCGTCCACTCAACTTGTACTCCGCTCCCTGTTGCGGTGATAGACATCTCGGCCTTGGCACCGACACGCGTTAGTTGGGGATTCGTCCAACCGATGATAGCAGGTATGTCAGAAACATTTAAGACCGCCGTTTGACTGGTAATCGGGTTCGGTCCCCCGTTAGTCACGGAGACTCGGACTCGTCTTGATATCTCTTTGGGAGAGCCGGCGAGGCTCAACCGAGGACCTGTCGCAAGTTGGGTAACCCACGGTCCGTTATCATCACTTACCTCCCAACGGTAACGAAGGGAACCACTGCCGGATGCCTGGACGTCGAGAGAAACGGGTTCATTCAAACCGATGTTGCGAGGTGTCGAATCGAGGTCTTTGGCAAAAGTCAGGGGCGCATCAACGACAAGCTGCGCCGACTTGCTATCAATAGACTTTAAGGTGACCGCAGAAGTAACTCGAACAAAGTAATCAGCGGTGTCTGCCGAAGATACTGACTTGATCCGTAACGATACTCCAACTGCGCCCGATATTTCCGCGTTATTCTTGAACCATTGGTAACGCAGTGGGTTCAGCGAGTCCGTTACGACGAACATCTCGACGTCTTGATTGGAAACCGCGGAAAGGCTGGCGGGGTTTGCCTTGATTTCAAACTCTGGCGCAATGACCACTTGAATGGGCTCGCTCACTGTCTCTGATACTCCGTCCGTCACGGAAACGGAGTACAGTCCAGCGTCAGCAGGGACGCTTTGTGCTTTTCTTATGGCGGGTTGCACCTCTCCCTCGAGAGCGGAGTTGTCCTTTTTCCATCGGAAAGTGAGCGGTTCCGTGGATTGAGCTTCGATGGCAACGTTGAGGGGAGAGCCTTCCCGCACGACCAAGACTTTGGGTTGCTTCGTTATTTTTGGGGAAGCTATCACCCGAATCTGAATCGGGTCGCTGACGACTGAGCCGAAGAACGATTCAACAGCGACTGTATACAAACCGGAATCAGCGACAGTCAGGGGCGGAGGAGTCACCTCGGCAGAGTCGGGGCCGAAGGAAACCCCAGAGCGCTGCCACCGATATTTGAGTGGTGCTACGCCTGTAGCTGACAGGGAGAGACTGATCACGGATCCCTCCTTAAATCTTGCGACCCCATTGAGAATGTTTGGCGTAGGCAGTATTTTAATACCCGTAATCTGTGGCGGCGGTTCGACGTTTAGCGTGGCCGCCGCGGTAACGACTGACGCGGGGTTACCGACGTAGGAAACTCTCACTTCATAGTTACCTGCGGAGTTTAGATTTGTCTGAGCAATCTGAAGAGTGGGGCCTTGCTGACCTGGAACAACTACCCCGTTCTTGGACCATTGATACTCCATAGGCTCGGAGCCTATTGCCTCTACGGCAAAGGCAGCGCCTGCACCCAGAGCTACTCTGAGGGGTTTCGGTGCTGAAACGATTCGAACGGGTCCGGAGACAACATTGACGGTTACCGGGCCAACCACGAGTTCGCCGTGCGGATTGCTTGCCTTCAGCGTGTAAACGCCGCTGTCGATTCTAGAAACAGAACTGCGAGCAAATTCGGGCGTTTTTGCGGTCAATGGCTTTCCGTCTTTGCTCCATTCAAAAGCGAGGGGTGCGCTCCCGATAATCCGGGGATTCAGGAGAAGTTGTGCCCCTTCGACGAGGTTGAACAAAGAGGGGACCGCTTCAACCAGTTGCGGGGGAGTAGGGGTGTCCGAAACCGAGATAGAAAAATCAACCGGTGCCGATTGGAGTTCACCAGCGGTCGCGGTAACACTGAAAGATCCAGAGTCGGCAACCTGAGCAAGTTTGTCCGAGAACAGCCCAGAAGAAACGTTGTCCAAGTTCTGCACCCCGTTTTTCGACCACGTGTATTTTACAGGTGATGCTGCGGAGGAAATTGCATACGTCGACACGGAAAGCAGTTGCCCCGCGAAAGCGTTGACAGGCACAGGAGTCCTCAGAAAGCGGATGAAGCCCTTGCTGCCGTCCGTGCTCTCCGAGACAAGCAACTGCCGAGATCCAATGCGTCCCAAAGCGTTCGTTGCCACAACATCATAAAGACCCGGCTCGGTCACCGTGATGGTCTTGGTGTTTGGCGGAATCACGACACCGTTCCGGCGCCACTGTAAACTCGAGTTCGCAGGGGCTTCTACCGAAACGCTGAAAGACTCACCTCGATTGAGAACTGCATGCGGAGTTGGGGATAAGGTTCTGACACTGAACAGGTCGGATACGGATAAGCTTGCAGCCGTTGAGTTGATGGAATCTTGGCTATCTGAGACAACGACGTCGTACAGGCCTTGGCTGCTGCTTGAGATGGATTCGAGTCCGAAAACTGGGAAGACGGCTCCGGGGATGGGACGAGAGTTTCTCCTCCACTGATATTTGATCGGTCCGTAGGACGATGCCGCGGTGACGCTGAAAAGAACCGAAGTGCCAGTATTTGCCGTAACAGGAGCGGGATGAACGGAAACCTTCAGCCGGTAGGACACGGAAAGCTTTGTGGAAGCTGAGCGCAGTGTTCCATGAGCATTTTTGAGCTCGAGGGCGTAGTCGCCATCATCATTCGGGGTGACTGACTGTAATACCAAGGATGCGGCGGTCGCGCCGAGAATTGGTTGTCCGTTTTTGAACCACTGGAAGGTCATGGGGGCCGAGCCGAAAACGGTTGGGCTGAGCGTCACTCGCTCCCCTTCTTGGAAATTAAGATTTTGAGGAACCTGTGTTGGAGGAAACGACGGTGGGGCGTCGACACGAACCTTCTCAGAAGTCACTTCACCAACCGCGTTGCTAACAACGACAAAGTACTCACCTAAATCTGCCTGAGAAACTGATTTGAAGGTCAGTTGGGGAGACTGATTCCCCGTGAGGGAGACCCCGTTTCGAAACCATTGATACGAGATGGGAAGGTCGCTTTGAGCGATGACGGAGAGCGAGGCCTCGCTGCCAACAGCCGCAAGAACCGACTGACTCTGGCTCTTGATGACTGGGGGGTATTCCTTGATCAACAACTGAAGGGTGCGCGAGGTTGCAAGGCCAAACGCATTGGATGCCGATACTTGATAGGTGCCCGCGTTCAAGGATTGGAGGTTTCTCAGGGGAACCACGGGGCCTGAGAAACTCGCATCGAAAACGGATAAGTTATCAAGGGCCCCCTTGAAACGATCGTCCACGAGGCTCCTTGATGAACTGATTCGAATCCGAATGGGGCCTGACCCGTCGCCTTGATAATCAAACCTGCTCTGAGCGAAGGCCATTCCGTCTCCCCAAGAACCGGTCAGCTGTTCAAAACTCTTAATAATCGTCCCATCCTTTCGAAGGATATCAAAAACTAATCCATCCCCGTTCATCGTGCCCTGCTCCGGAGCGGCGTAAACTGCTGGCGACGTCTCGAACTCGACTCGATAGGGCCGCCCCACGGTGTTTGCTTCCAGTTCAGGTGATGTGAGAACATTGTCTTTGAAAATCATCACAGCCCAGTCCGATTGACCTGAGGTGGCGAGACGTTCTACCGCATGAACTGAGTTGGATCCGGTGCTGCTCCAGCCCCTTAACAGTCCCGAGTTGGCTACTCTTAGCCCAGTTCCAAGTTGTTTGGCATTTTGGTTTCCTTGGTAACTGCCGAAACTCTCGGAAAAGAGCGGCGCATCCTTGGTGAGTTGAACGCCGTCTTTCGACCAAACATATTTCAGGGGCTCCGTGCCGGAAAAATTGGATGAAAGGAGCACATCGCTTCCTCTGGGTGCCGTGATGAGTTCAGGTAGATCGCTCACTAGGGATGGGGCGTAGCCGACAGGGACTGCATTACTGGTGACGGAACCAAAAAGGCTTTTCACTTCAACCTGATAAACCCCCTCATCGCTCGTATTGGGCTGATCGATGGAGAGCGATTTACTCGTGGATCCTTGGATGGGGGTGCCATTCTTGAACCACTGGTAGGATAGAGTGCCGGTTCCTACCGCATCAACGTTCAGACTGAAAGATTCTCCCAATCGGACTCTTGGCGATTTAGGATGCCCGTCAGCGCGAATCGTCGGGGCAATCGCAAGCTGGGCCTCTGATGACTGAACCGCGCCGTAGGCGTTCGATACTGACACAGAATAGAATCCGGCATCCGTCTCACTGGCTGAGTTGATTACCAATGTGTTCGAAACGGCATTAGGAATCGGCTGATTGTTCTTCAACCATTTAAAGGTTAGCGGGCCTGTACCAGTGGCATCGACGCTGAATACCGCCAAGGAGCCGAATGGAACAAAGCGGGTAACTGGCTGAATGCGAATCACTGGTTGGCTGAGCACGTCAACTTGGACGGATTTCGATTCTGCGCTCAATCCTGAGGGGGATGTCGCGACGAGCTTATACACACCTGCATTGAAAGATGCCGCCTTTAAGACTCGGTACGAGTTTGAGGTGGCTTCTGGGATGGCCTTGCCATCGATGAACCATTGGTACGCGCCAGCGCCTGATGCAAAGCCGAAAAGCTCGAGAAGTTGACCTTCCAAAACTGACAAGGGGCGCGGTTGACCAGATTCAGAGAAGATCGGCGGCGTCGCTACAGAGACGGTGAAAGGCTCTGATGAGGCCGACCCAGCACTGTTGGTTGCCACGAGGACATACTGACCAGCGTCAGCCACCGAGACTGAAGGGATGAAGAGCTGGTTCGATTGAGCGTTCGGCAACGGTTGCCCGTTTTTCAACCACGAGTACTTGATGTCGGTCCCTGACGCGGAGTCGGTAAGATTTAGCGGAGACTGGACATTCAGTTGAATGTTTCTCGGTGCGGACACCAGTGGGAAGGACGGTTTGACTACTTCAGAGAAGACCGAAACGTTTACAGGAGCGAACTCAAACCTGCGAAGGGTATTGTCCGAGACAGCGGCGACTAAGTAGGTGCCAGCATCACCTTCATTAGCATTATTCAGTTTGAAATCTGCCGTGGTTATTGGGAGAAGTTGCCCATTCTTTCTCCACTCGTACCTGACGTCCAGCGGACCGGAGACGAGAGCGGAGAGAGAGAGGGAACTCCCTATGCGGAATTGAGTTGCCATGGGCTGGAGGAGGGGATGCATCGCATCAGATGGATCCCACACTGCGTCTCTCACCAACAGGAACATTGAGGATGACGACACAGATGCCCCGCCGTTTGAGACTACCAGAGTGTAAATGCCCTCATCCGTACCGCTAACAGACGCGAACTTTAAAGCCGACGAGTTCGCTCCTGCGATGGGTTGTCCGTCCTTGAACCACTGGAACGGCGGATTATCTCGATAGCCGACGCGATCGATGTAGAGCAATCCCGCAGGTTGGCTGAACGCCAGTTCATTGATGAAATCTGACGCTGTGATGCCCAGTGCGCTGAGGGGTAAAACGAGTCGGGACCACTGGCCTTTCGGAGGGAGTTCACCCACTTTCTTTCGACTCTCTGTATTCGCGGTGCCCCATCCGAAAGTGGTGTTCATGTCGCCCCAGACTGCTCGGTGTTCCCAACCATTTCGGGAATTCACCTGAAGCATAAACGAGGTCGAGTTGCTATCCGCGGGGATATAAACATCGAAGAACAGTGTTCCGTTCGAGGAGGAGGGCTTCCAAGGAACGGGGAATCCAACGACGTCGTTCCGGTCACCTTGTAGCCGAATCATCTGGGTGCCCGAACTCGGAGTCAGCGAGGCACTGCCACCGACCATCTCTCCAGCATTTCCCCGCATTCCCGGAATCCAACCCTCATCAAAGAAAATCGATTCAGTCAGCGTGGCGCTGGTTGAACCACCGGTTGTCGTTTGCGTGGATGAAGTCGTCGCGGCGTTTGTTCCCGGCGGCATGAAAACCTTGAGTCCCTGAGGCGATCCCACCAAAGAAAACTGATCATTCCATGCTGAATGAGCTCCGGGCGCAGCGAAGAACTCGACGTGGTCTCCTGCGCCACCCTCAAACATGACAACCTCTATCGTGTGGAGGCCCGCTGATAAAGTCACAGGCTGGGAGAGAAAATCTTGGGCGCCGTGATTGGTGTCGTCCGTCATCACCGCTGTTCCGTCAATGGTGATTCGGCTTCCGTCGTCCGAGTTGACGCCAAAAGTGTAGATGCCGGGTGCGGGGACAAAGAGGGTGCCCTCGGCCTTGATCGCGTAGCTTGGTTCGCTCTTCGGTAACTTTATCTTGCCAGCGTAGTGACCAGACTCGCCGTCACCGTAGTGGTTCAGAGTTGGAGAGTATAGGATGTAAGTCGATGACACCCTTGGATCGTTTGATGGTAGAGAGAGAATCAGGTCCGCCGCCGCCAGCGAGCTAACGGATGGCAGCGCTGTTGTGGGGTTGAGCACGACCTGCCGGATCCTGAAGCCAGTCGACGGCAACTGCAACGTCGTGGCAGTTCCGGAAAGCACGACTGTCTGAACCCCCGCAGCCAGATGCCCAACGGCAATGCTGTCGTCCGCATCAATCAACGCTTTCCCTGAAGATTTGACGGACTGGCCATCGCTCACCGTGACATCATAGAGGCCTTTGGATTCGTTGGTGAGCGTAAAAGTATATACGCTAAAAATGGCCCCCGGAATGGCTTCGCCGTTGCGACGCCACTGGTAGGACAATCGCTCGGAATCGCGAAGTGGACTGATCGCGTCAGTGCTCAAAAGAATTCGCGAACCGGAGTTCGCAACCTGGTGCTGCGGGTGTCGGACAATTTCCAGACTCGAGGGCAGTGCAGCGTTGATGTTGGCCGACACGACCGCGGATTTGTTTGATGTCAAATCTCTGACTCGGGCGGTGACAGAGATAGGGCCTTCCTGCAGAGGTTGAGTAATCTGCAAAAGCCCAGCAGTGCTCAGGGTCACGCTGGCGTTAGCAGCGCTGTTAGAAACGCTTACCAGTTCCCAGGATCGATTAGCGCCAATGTCCGGAATTTGATTCAGTCTGAGATTCAAATCAACGGAGGTCGGGCCATTAATAAAGGGCACTTCAATATTTTCTCTGAGTTGAGGTGCTTTGGACGCAATGTCCAGCCGCAGCAACTGAGCCGAACCGACTTGGTTGTTTGCGAGGATGTAAACAGATTTCAGCGGGACCTCGAGCACATACCCGGATGCCCAGCCGTTTGCGTCGTTCCAAAGATTGCCGCCGCCAACGACAAGATAGTTTTCGCCTCCAGCGTTGTTCGGCTCGCCACCTCCCCAGTTTTGGTAGGACCAAGGCTCGCCGGTAACCCACCGCCACTTTCCTTCACTGCCCTCATCGGTCGCTCCCAGCCAGAGACCGTCGACAAAGCCGACCTGCTGAACCATTTTTTGCAGTTCTGCATCCGAAGTGATTGTTGCAAGATGACCTCCGCGCTTTTCAGCGTCCTCTTTCGCTTGAGTCCAACTTATTCCTCCCCGAACCGCAAAAAATTCGGACTCAGTCTGTGAAGACGTAGAACTTTGACCTCGAGCGAGTGCTGGATCGGGGATTGAGAGCAAACCGGCAGGGGTGACGGTTGCTCTGAGAGGATTGCCGGCAACCGAGGAAAGAATACTGAATGAGTAGTTTGACGTCGTTGCAAGCTGAGGGAACAACGAGCGGAGGTCGAATGAGGTCAAGGGCACTCCTTCAACGACTTCTTGGCGGGCGACGAATGCGCCCTGCTGAGGCTCCGCAAACAAACTGTATGGGATACTCACGTCGACATTCAACTGGATTTGCGGAGAGCGTGGATCAGTTACCCTCACTCGGTATGTCCCCGGTAGAGCCTGATTGCGATCGACATAAAACTTAACGGCACCCGCGGAAAGCTCGCCGCGCAGAAAGTTCTGCGCTTGATTAGCAGCCAGTTTGAGGGAGACCGTCCCGCTCGAGGACACCAGTTGAAGCGGGTTCGGCGCGTCCCAGTCTGCGGTTGCAGTGTAGGGGGAGGGATTTGAGGTGGCTGTGAAGGCGTCACCGTGCAGCTGGATGACCAGACTTTTCACTTGAGCAGGGGACGCTAACGCGTTCCTAAACTGCAGCGCGTAGGCGCCCGGTTGACTCGTTGCGAGGGGACGAACGACCACGTGACGTCCGTGAATTTGGGCCGATATCTGTGTTGGTGAAGGATTGGAAACCAACTCGGCCGCAAACTGCACGCCGCCATCTTCGGAGAACAGTGTGTCAACAAGATCAACCGCGAGGGCTGGAGTGTTAGTATTAAGGTAGATTATTTTTTGAGCAACGCTCGGAGCCGAGCTGCCGGTCTCAAAATGAACGTGGACTGTTACGTAACTGGTGGTTCCCGTTTGTATTTCTCTCGCGGCTAGATGTACTGAAATCCCTTTTGTGAGATCTAGCGCCGAACTTGACGCTGTGGAGAGGGTGAGTAAACCGCTCGGGGTGACGGACGCCACCAATCCGGTTGGCAGCTCGACAGAATAAACGGAAAAGTCGATATCGTCTCGGTGTGCGAGAGGAGCCGATAGCACATTTTGGAGATTTATGGTGGCAGTCGCACCGTCAAATGATGCCGTTTGGATGACCTCTTGATCGACATGGTCCGGCCGAGCGGGGTGTACTACGACATTCAACTTGCCGAATGAAGTTGTATTCAAGCTGGGGTTGAATGATTTAATGTAAATAACATTTTTGCCCAAATAGGCGGATGAGGTCGTGGATAACTGCACTAACTCTGAGCCACTGATGTAAGCCGAGACCCCACGTTTAGAGGAGTTGTAAACCTGCTCGAGCGAGATTTGTGGATTCGAGGTCGGACTCGGAGTTGTCACTGTACTGCCCGCGGTGGATGCCGTGGTGGTGGATGTCGGAGAGGTCGTGGTCGTCGCCGAGGTGGGGGACGGAATCTGTGACAGAAGGTTAACAGGGCTTCTGAGTTGTCCGCCGATTGGCACCTCAACCGTCAGCTCAAAGGTTGTCTCCGGCGGTGTGAAGCTCGCTTGGGTCACCCAGAGAGTACCGTATACAGTACGCGATCCACTTCTCATTTCTACCACTGCCTGGTAGCGACCTGGAATGAAGTCGACGAGCGGTTTAAACTTGATTTGCCCTTCAGGGCTTAGTGTCGCGTCGATGCCTTTGCTTGTTAGTTGAGTGGAGTCAACCACTCTGTACTGGAACTGCGGGTCGGGAACAATATTACTAGGGAGAAGTTGAACAATATTGAAGGTGTTTTCCTGATTAGGGATCCCGGGAATAGTGAGTTCTAAAGAGAAGGATTCCGAACCTGATGGCGGCGCGAACGATGAGACAGTGCAATCGAGCCTCACGATTTTCTGAATGATACCATTTTGAGTCTGGTTTGAAACCTTCAGGAAAATCGAGTCTTTCAACTGTCCGTCCGTGCTCGGGATGGCCGACAGGGTGAGGGTATTTCCGTCGTTAGAGGAAGCCACAGAAAGTCCGGCTGCCAACCCAGCTTGGTTGATGACTTGCACTTCTGCTGGGGAGGATAGCCCGAGGGCACTCAGAACTTTCGACGGCACGTCGACGATCAAGTCAATACCTCGGACAACTGTTTGAGGTACGACAAGGTCAACTCCCGATGAGGTTGGGCCGTTAACAATAACCGGAACTCGAAAATAAAATGCTTCAGACGTGGTCGTGGTGGACCTCACCTGAGCAAGCAAATCGAACGCGCCGACTTGAGCGTTTGGGGAAGGATCAATAGATAGCTGGTCACCAGCCAAGAGTCGTGCATTGAAAGCGCCATAAGACCGCACGGCGACAATCGAGAGAGTGGCGTCTGCGGTGGAAAAGCTAGCCAAATTACTCCGCGACGCTGCGGATTGAACAAGGGTACGCAGGTTGAAAACGCTTTGTGGCGCACCCACTGCGACATGAACTTGATCGGTGAGGATGGCGCTAGCAATCACCGCTGACGTTAGGTCTTTCAGTTCGATCGGTATGGACAAGTTTGCTGTTTTCGTGGGAGTCGAGCCGTCTGTGACTGCGATCGAGATTGTTCCCGAGAAGCCGTTAAAGGACTCTGTCCCCGACTGCGGGGAGAGAAAAAGTTCGCCGTTGGGAGACAAAGATAACCAAGGAGGCAGTTGAGATGTGTTGCTGCTCCAGTTGTAGGGCGGTGTCAGGCCAGCCGTAGCAGGAACGAACTGATTAAGGTCAACGGACGGTGCGAAAGATTGGAACAGAGTAAGATTGGGCAACTGAATGTTCGCTGGGGGCAGGGTTGTGCCTCCGCCCGGATTACCTGACGTGACTGATTTATTGAGCCACTTGTCGATGAGGTAAGACGCGTTGAAAGCGACGTCTCCGTCCGACAGTGCCTTAGAGAAGTACAAAATCTCACCGATTTGAGCATTTGAAGGTTCATTCGCGTCAGATTTTCCGACGAATAGAGGCTTCAAGCCGCTTGTGATGGTTTTCTCTAGGGTTGAGCTTTGGACGGTTGCCTCAGTCCCGTCGGGCCTGAAAATCTTAAATAATCTCTGGTCCGTCTGGCCTCCCAGCGCGCTTTGGAGTCGGCCAACGAGTACATACGGAGAACCAGGAACGATTTGCTCCTGAACAACCGTGTTGTCATTACTGGAGTGGAACCCCGTCTTGGATCCGGCCTCTCCATTCATTCGGAGGGCCCAATCGCTATCATGATTCCCATGATGGATGTAGCTACCCCAAGTTCCAATCAGTTGACTGGGTTGCAACGCAATGAACACCGTAACGTTTTCGGTCAGTGGGATGTTTTGAGCGCTCAGACCTTTAGAAGGATTAAAATCCAGCACTCTGAGCCCTGGGCTAACGAGATAGGTCGGCCCCGAACCTAGCGGCGCATTAAGATGGTGGTTGTTGCCCGATAGGTCTTTCCACTGAGAGACGGAGTTCCCATCTGTCACCACAGAATCGAATCGATTGGCGTCATAGTGGGTAAGCAGTCCCGAAGTTGAGAAGTCTTTTGGAGAGACTCGAACTCGGCCGATGGCTTGAACTGGATTCAATGGGTCGAGAGACGTCAATTTGACGGTGGCTTCAGTCGTTACAGGAGCGCTGAATCTCGCCATGGATACGCTCATGGATCCATCGGATTGAATAACGAACTGGCAGTCGTTGGCTGCCGGATTATCGAGGACTTCAATCGACCAAGAGGTAGAGGCAGGTGCGCCTGCAAGCGCCGTCGGAAGGTGGATGGATTGGGAGGCAGCTCCCCTTGATGCGAGGATTTGAGTCTGGAATTCCGGTTGAGTGGTGCTGGGGGTGCCAACCGAGTGGAGCCAGACTTTGATGAATCTAACCCCGATTGAGGAGGTGGCCTTGACTACTAGTGACTGAGAGCCCGGTTGCAAGGTGCCCATCGGGGCTACTGCGAGGCTCCCCGTATAGTCTAGCTTCTTACGGTAGGAGGGAGCATTGTCAGCGAAGAGTTCGTAGGAAGCTCCAGAGACTGCGGTATTTTCCGCGAGGGCTTGAAGCCTTGCTCCCAAATCGATGGGGGCAGGCGGAGCTTCCAGTGCATGATAAACAGATGCCTCGGCATCAATGGAGGACGGAGAGGGCCACGCGAGCCGAACATTGACCCGGCCATAGACGGTCTTCGAGGCGGAATCTGTGACAGCAATGTAAAGGGGGTACTCTCCTGTAGAGGTTTGGCTCGTTTGAGATTGATACGAGTTGAGAGAGAGTTGGCCATTCGGGGATAGATTTGCGGACAGCGTACCCATCGGCGCCGTGTTGGAGTACAAACTGAAGGTCGCAGTCCCTTGAAGCCCGAGCGACTGATTTAAATATTGTTGCAGATTGACCTGAGAGTTTGAAGCCCCAATCAAGAGTTCCCGCTCCACCACGAAATCAACCACCTGAGGAGCGGGCGGTGCAACTTGGATTCGGAGGCGAGCGATCTTTTCGATTGGCTGTGCCTGAGTGGTGTCGGCCACCTTGAGGAAAGCGAGGTATTCGCCGGGGGCAGAAGTTATTTTTGGCGAGAGCGTCAGGGTGCTGGAATAGGCATAAATTTCAACATGCGATGCTGTGGGGTTGGATAAAATGCTCCACTGAGACTGGGGTGACAGTCCCTGGGGCACTTTTGGAGCAAGGTCGAGGTTTGTTGGAGTGGGTTGACCAATCACCAGCTGAGCGGTGATTTCAAAATCAGGAGGAGGGACTTGCGGGGAAGTAAGCTGGATCGATAGTTCTCCGTAAACCGTCCTTGTTCCGTCTGAAACCTTCACGAGGATTGGGTACGTCCCCGCTGCGGCGGAGGGCGTCGGGGTTACTGACAGTTCACCGGAGGCGGACAGGAACCCTGAAAAGGTTGAGCTGTGTGGGTTTCGGATGAGGGTGAACGTTTTGTTTCCGGAGAGACTCACTGATTGCGGTAGGCGCTCGGCGATGCCGTACGGCGAAGGTTGCGCGCCGAGAGCCACTGGAACATCGAGAGAGAATCGATCCGATTGAGGCACACCCTCGGGGATGGAGGGCTGTTTCACGGTCAGGTCGAGGAGGATGGAAAGCTTCTTCGGAGACTGTCCACTGTCCGTCACACTGAAGTAGACGGGGAGGGAGATCGATTCCGGGGCACTCTGATTCTCCGATGCAGAGACAGTGACGGCAGCTCCGTTGAGTGCAACGAAGGCCCCGTCTGCATATCCGATGGCGTCGGGTAGCTTGGCGAAGGTGAGAGGAGGGACTAAGGACTGGACTTGCGCTCCGAGAGATGTCGATAAATCGACAACATTCGCAGGCGAGTTGACGTCGCCTCGCACGACTGATTTCGGGATTCGTACGTCGGGTTGCGTGAGCGCTGTTGGACGAATCCGAACCGCCAATCTACCTACTTTTCGGTTTGGAGGCGTTTGACTGTCGGAGACGTTAACGAAAACAGCATAGGTTCCGGGAATCGCGTTGGGTTGGGCAGTGACAGAAAACTGTCCTTCCGAGAGCGTCGCTTGGAACTGTCCTTCACCAGAGACAGAAAGCAGGGCTAGTTGGGGGGGGCCAGAGATGCCCGAATTATCCGGAATGAGGCTTAAAAGAGGAGTGGTAGCTGAAGTTTCACCGGGTGCGACCGTGACGGTATGCGTGAAAATCAATTCGTTTTCAGGGGGGAGACTAGGTTCTTTGACGAATATATTAACTGCAATCGTTTTTGACTTCTGTGGATTTGAGGAATCTCGGATTGTTACGTAGACGTCGGTTGAATCTGAAGATGCCGGCCCTGTTGGGGGAGGTGTTAGCGAGAGCGATCCAGCATTTGTTAGGCTAACCCATGCTGGGCGCAGATCGGAAATCTGCCAAGATAGCGGTTGTATCCAGTCGTTTGGGATGGGTGTGCGTTGGGCGAGCGGAATTTCGAGTTGCGGACTACCAATCTGAACGGCGATAGATTGGACTGCTGGCTCCTGAGTAGGAATCAAGTCGATGTAATCCCAACCTAGCATATGACTCTTCACGGCGAGTGAGTTCGCCCCTCTCTGAAGAGCAGAGATTTTGACAGTGCCGGCCTCTAGAAAGATAGAGTCGGCGAGCGTGAGGGGGGATGGCAACTGTACGCTGGGGCTGTAGCAATCTACGTTTTTTCTGACCGCTTTGCCTCCTACGAGAAAGTCAAAAATGCCGTAGTCAACGGCCTTTGTGAGCCCTGTGACGATTGTGTAAAAACCTGCAGCAGGCACCTGGAACGAGAGCTCGAGGCTCTCTCCGACCTTTGCGTTTCTCCACCAAAGTTGTTTGCCTCCGCTCCAGTCCGAGCTGTCCTGGGTCTCAATCAGCGCACTTCCAGTCTGAAACTTTTCGATGGAGGGATTTTCTGGCTCGATTCGCACGATTTGCCCCTGCGCCAGAGCGTTCGATACCAGCGCAAAGGAGAGCAAAAAGATTAAGGGTAAAGCCCGTAGAGGATTGAATATTGAGAGGGTTACCTGTGGTCGTTTCATAGGTTCGGTAGTTAGAGCCTCGAGAATGCGGAAAACGCCAATCTCTGAAGCATAAAAAGAGCCACGGGGCGGCCACTCAAGCACTCCCAATATTGACTCTACAATCTGACTTTCTAGCGTCTCAGTTGATCGTCGAGCGATGCGACCAACTGCCGCAGTCGCTCGTCTTTCGACATCCTGTCGCGCACCTGTCGGTGGGCGTGAAGAACGGTACCATGGTCTCGTCCGCCGAACGCGTCACCGATC
>JACCEB010533122.1_pt1 | contig 23176 bp, 22 predicted proteins | sample 7454761 | NCBI WGS metagenome assembly JACCEB01 (sample SAMN15323454, study PRJNA562643) | freshwater metagenome | isolation source: river surface water | place: USA:Blue River Watershed | collected 2017-08-18 | reverse complement strand
TGGTATTGAAGTCAAATCCTTTAAAGAAAAACCAGATACGAAAACAGCTGAAGGTTATCTTCATGCTGGAAATTATTTTTGGAACTCAGGGATGTTTTGCTTTAAGGCAAAAGTTTTTTTAGAAGAACTTAAAACACATGCACCAGACATTTATGAATCAAGTCTTCATGCTTATGAGCACGCGAGGAAAGATCAAGCCGTTCGTCTTCTTCTAGAAGATATGAAAACGATTCGTTCTGAAAGTATCGATTACGCCGTCATGGAAAAATCTCAAAGAGTGAATGTCGTGCCTGCGGATATTGGCTGGAGTGACCTCGGCTCTTTTGATTCTTTATATGAAACTCTTCCAAAGGATAAAGAAGGCAACACTCTTTCAAAAAATACTATTCACATTGGTTCTAAAAATAATCTTATTATTTCTGAAGATAGGCTTATTTCTACGATTGATGTTGAAGATCTCATGATCGTTGATACCAGAGATGCAATCGTTATTTCCAAGAAAGGCTCTACTCAAAAAGTAAAAGAGCTCGTGGCCGAAGTAAAAAAATTAAATCCAGAAATGGCGAATGTTCACATGACCGCCCACCGTCCTTGGGGAACTTATACGATCCTAGAAGAAAATCCCGGATATAAAGTAAAACAAATTACTGTTCGTCCCGGAGCAAAGCTCTCTCTTCAATTTCATCATCACCGTTCTGAGCATTGGATTGTTGTGAGTGGAATTGCGACTGTCACTGTGGGTGAAAAAACGTTTGATCTTAAAGCGAATGAATCGACTTATATTCCCAAAGAGGCCAAGCATCGGCTCGCCAATTTCGGAAAAGAAAATCTTGTTATCATTGAAGCACAGGTGGGAAGCTATCTTGGAGAGGATGACATTGTGCGTCTCCAGGATGATTATAAGCGTAACTAATTGAATTTTAGGTATGTAGACGATTGACCTTAAAAATTGTTATGTTTAAAAGAGAACATACACAGAGGGCCTCATGGTTAGATCAGTATTGATCTTGATAGCGTTTTGTTACGTCGTAACAACGCTCACAAGATTTTAAGGTTAAGGTGAAATGGAAGTCACCAATGTCCTTAACTCCTTCTCCTCTTTGTTTAAATCCTCACCTTTAATTTTAAAAAATTCGACTCCTTTTACAGTGATGATTCTATCCCCTCACCCAGATGATGAATGTATCGTGGGATCATTAGGACTAAGATTACAAAAAGAAAACAACGCTCACATCATTAACGTTGCAGTAACTCTTGGCTCAAAAAAAGAGCGAAAGCTTGAGAGAGCAGAAGAGCTTCATGAAGCTTGCGAAGTTCTTGATATCGAAAATGTCATCCTTCATGAGAATTGGAAGATCAAAGAAAAAGAATTAAAGAGTCTCATTCAAAAATATCAGCCACAACTTATTATTGCTCCTCACTTAAAAGATTTTCACCCCACTCATATCAAGACTTCGGAATTAGCGAAGAAAGTCCTGTTATCACTTAAAAAAGAAACCATCCTCGTTGCATGGAGTGAGTTCTGGGGTCAAATGACAAAACCCAATCTCTTAATCGAAGTGCCCCAAGAGATTCTTGAACTTCAAATGAACGCTCTCGTAAAGCACAAGGGTGAAGTGGAAAGAAATCCTTATCACCTACGGCTTCCTGCTTGGATGATGGATAACGTGAGACGAGGCTCTGAAATGATTAGCGGGAAAGGGATGGAGGCACAGGCCATGGCCTTTGGAGTGATCTATCAATTGCAATTATCTAAACGAGGTAAGATTCAAAATCTTAAACTCAATGGGCCTTTTATATCTTCAGAAACAAATATCGCTCAGATGTTTAAATTAATTTTAGATGCCGCTTCTGGATCTAAAACCAAAGTAAAATGAGGGTGACTCTTTAAGTAAGTCGCTGGGCAATTCGGATCATCATGATGATTCAGGATATATTTCACAATGTCGGCCTTTGCTTTCCCAGTCACAAGCATCAAAAGCTCTTTACTCTCAAGAATCGTTCCAATTCCCATAGAGAGAGCATGAGAGGGTATTATATCCGTGAATTGATCACGATTTGCTGTAAGGGTATTCTCTGTTAAAGGAATCACCCTTGTTCTGGAATTTTTTAGAGAACCCGGCTCGTTAAATCCGACATGTCCATTAAGACCTAGACCCAAAAGCTGTAAATCCACTCCCCCACTTTCTCGAATAAGATCCTCATAATGCTTATCTCCCTCAAATAAATCTGCAGGTGGAAAAGCAAATTGAGACTCCTTTAGCCCTAATGGATTTATAAAATGATTCTTCATATAAGATTTAAAACTAGAAGGATGATTCTCAGTAAGACCTTGGTACTCATCGAGCATGAAAAAGAAGCAATCACGAAATGGATTCTCGTAAATCTTTTGAAGTTTTTCTAAATGACTATAGACAGGTATCATCGTTCTTCCTGTCGCTAGCCCCAAAACGGAACGGGGATGTGAAATCGCCTTTTCTAAAATCAAAGTTGCAACGGTTTGAATAGCTTCGCTTGTAGACGGGGCTTGAATAATGCGCACAGAATCCCTTTTATTAACTTTCAATAAGATAGTAATCCGCGACCGAGCTCTAATCAAGGGTCTAGTCTGTAAAATATTCGGATTCCGAATTCAACATTTGAAATCCGAATCTCAATCGGGCTAAAAGAAATCCATGAAAGCCAAACTATCGTTTCTTATTATCGAAGATGATAAGTACGCTCGTCTTAACCTATTAGAGATTTTGCGACCCTTCGGCGTTGCCGATGAGGCCAGTGACCTCTTAAGTGCTGAAAATAAGCTCTTATTAAACCATTATGACGTTGTGATCACAGACATTGAGCTCGGAAGTGGTTCCGGGGTAGACCTTATTGGAAAAATCGTGAGGAAGGGATCTCACTGTATCGTTGTAAGTTCATTTGAGTGCGAAGAGACGATTGAAAAAGCCTACACTCTTGGGGCAAAACATTTTCTATCTAAATTTAAAATTAAAGACCAACTTCCGGCCTACATTCAAAAATTTATCCATGCCAGAGAATCTATTTTTGAAAAGATCATCAAAGAAGATTTTATCACCCAAGATGAAGAACTTATCCAGGAAATCAAACGCTTATGTGACATCAACTGGAAAGGCCAAACACTCTTTATTTCTGGCCCAACAGGGACCGGAAAATCACTTTTGGGAAAACTCATTCACGAAATCACTCATCCAGATGCGAATCTGGTCCATTTAAATTGTTCTGAAGTTTCAGAAAATCTTCTGGAATCTGAACTTTTTGGCCACGAAAAAGGGGCTTTCACAGGTGCAGATCAAAAGAAAGAGGGAAAGCTTAAACTGGCCCATGGAGGAACGCTCTTTCTAGATGAAGTGGCCACCATGCCCATGTCCATGCAGCAAAAGTTATTAAAAGCATTAGATGAAAAAACCTTTTATCCAGTGGGAGCATCTACTCCTGTTAGAGCAGAATTTACTCTCGTAACGGCGACGTGTGAAAATATTCAGGATAAAATTTCTAAAAAAGAATTTAGAGAAGATTTTTTCCACCGGATCACGGGTTTCCAGTTTCATCTTAAATCCCTTTCGGAAAGACCAAATGATATTGAATTATTGGTTAAGCATTTTCAAAAGAAATCGCCACGAAGATTTGTGATAAGGCCCGAGGCCCTGGATCTTTTAAAGAGACATCCATGGAAGGGAAATATCCGAGAATTAAGAAAAACATGCGAGCGTTTTTCCCAAGGTATTTCAGGGATTATTGATGAAGTTCTTGTGAGAAAGATGCTCGGTTTAGAGGTTACAAGTATTCCAGTGAAGGAGAATTGGGAAGATCATGTCTTCGAGCATGGGCTCAGGTCCTATATTTCTCAAATTGAAAAAAAGGCCGTCGAAGAGGCGATGATGAGAAACCAAGGAAAAATCACCGCTTGTATTAAAGACCTTAAAATTTCGAGTTCAGCTTTTTACAGAATCCTTCAAGAAAACAAGCTTCAATTATAGTTGGCACGGTCCTTGCTCTAGGGGTCTACATCTGAATAAAAACAGGAGTAGCCCAGATGTCCCTACAAAATAGCACTATTCAACGTTATCGCCTCTTCTATCCACAAGAAACACTACGTGAAATCTCCGCCCGAACAGGGATCCAAATCACCCGAGTTTTTCGTCTCGTTAATGGCAAGCCAATGAGACTAAAAGAATTCGAGGCCTTTGAGAAAGCGATTCAAATAAAAATCGCCGAGAATCCAAATCAATCCCGCCTGAATAAGAACCTAGAAGAGGCTTCTTCCATTCTCAGTCACGAAGAGCTTGGAAGGATCGCTGACTATATCGAACGAAAAGTTAATAATAGAAAATTCACCCGAAATCTATTAAGCCCAATATTTGAAGAAGCTGTTATCGCTTAAGGAGTTTTATATGAAAGGTCTTACGTCATTAGAAAGAATTATTGTGGAAAGTCTCGGAAAGCATGGTCAAACATTTGAGAGAATTCAAGAGCACACAGGACTTCAAGAAAATGTTTGCTTTAATTTACTTCAGGCCCTGATTTTAAAAGGGATCATCTCCTTTGAAAAAAAAACATACCAAATAAATCGCAATATCAGTCCCCTTATGATTGAAGAAAAAAATGGTCAAGAAGCAAAGAAGGCCGAATCCCTAGAAGTGATTGAGGCGATTGCTGACATGAAAGATGACAAACTCTACCGTTTTCAGAAAATTGCCCTTGATGAAAAAGATGAAAAAATATTTAAAGCTATGCTTCATAATCTTGAGTCATTTCTAAAAGAAGCGAACGAAAAATCTCAAAGTTCAACTCTTTTAAAGGATAAAAAAATTATCTTTTGGGGAATGAGTGATGTTCAGAAAGTCGTTAAACAAATCGTAAAAGGGTGAAAGATGAGAATAATCATTTTATTAATCCTTATTTCGTGTGGAAAACATGAAGAACCCAAATATGTCGATATTAAAGATAAAGATGGAGATCAGCTTTTAAATCATGAGGAGGAATCCATTCAGAAATATATCGCCCATATCGATGAATTAAAAAAAGTTAGCGGAGTTCTCTCTTTTATAGAAAAAGAACAACAAGAGATTCTCGTTAGTAATGAATTTTCTATAAAGGATAAGATTCTTAACGACATGACCGTAGATGAGCGTTTTCTTCCAAATGAATCCCATCTACTTGATGGGGAGAAGTTAAAGATTCAGACGAAAAAGTTCATTTTATTAACAAAGCCCTTCTATCAAATGGAACTTCATTTTTCACATGACTCAGATTCAGTTAATGAACTAATCCTCAAAACGAATGAAGGAGAAATGATTCTTGGAAAATGGGAAGAAGAGATGAGTTTTCAATTATCGAAAGAAAACCTCTCTGGCATTCTTAATGGCGAATTCTTTTTAATACTAAGAAAGAATCTCACTTCAGATAAGATTCAATCCATTAAAAAGAAGACTTATAAACTTCATCTCATCAGTAAAAAACAAACTAAGATCATGTATATTTCGAAAGAACTGGAAACTGAGGCGATCAAGCATTCATTAGGGATCTATGAGACCTCTCCGTTTGTTGAGCAGCATCTTTTACTAAGTGAAGACCTTTCAGAATCTCCGCAGTGGTTTATGAAAGAGTTAAAAAATGGTGATAAATTTCTAGTCCATATTTCTCCCAAAGAATTGAGTGAAAAATTAAAAAGTCACTTTGTTCAAAAAAAACACCACCTTCTAAGGTTAAATGGACAATCGGCGAGTCATGTTCAGTTATCAAATCCAAAGAATTCCAAAGTATACTTAAAAATTCTCTCCGCTGATCAAACCTTTAGGACATTTAAAGAAATTCAAAGAAATATCAAGCATGGCCATGGGGGTGGCGGAGGAGCTCATGGAAATGGGCCAGAGAGATTCACCTGCACTCATTTTATGAGAGTTATAGAAAATGAAACACAACAGATTCCAACAATTGATTATTTAATTAAAAACATCAATGAAGTTGAGCTCATTGAAAATATGACCATTTTTCAAGGAAGTCATCATTCAGGAAATGAATGGATACTTAACTTCGTAAAAACTCCAGAAAACATGTCCTTTTCTCTTAATCAATTGAAAACTGATTCTTACGTTCTAACTGGGGAATATCATAACAGTTGTTCTTTTTTACCAAATCGTGAAAGAGAATCCTCAACTTTTTCTAATCTTGAGGGTAAGTTAAGTATTGAAATAGAAAGCTTTGTTGAGAAGATTTTGTAAACCACGTACAATAGTGGAATGAATCTCGTTCTTATTAGTTCAAATATCCGTTTTGATAATCCCGACGATGGGGCCAATGCTTGGCCTCATCGAAAGGCGATCCTTTCTGAAATTCTTCTCTCGCATGATCCTCATATAATAGCTACTCAAGAAGGAAGAAAGGGACAGTTAAAAGAATTTGGTGATCTTTTAGAACAATTTGAAATCGTTGATCATCATCGAGAATGGATAGATGAGAGAATGTATCCAAGTTTTTTTCTTAAAAAAGATCAATTTAAACTCCTTTCAAGTAATGATTTTTGGTTATCAGAGACTCCACTAAAGGCCGGGAGTCTTTCCTTTGGGAGTGCTTTCCCAAGACTTATGACATGGATGAAGCTCAGACCAGAAAACACCTCTCAAGACCTATTGATTGTGAATACTCATTTAGATCATATAAAATCACAAACGAGATTTGAGCAAATAAAGGTATTAACTGAAGGTATAAAGAAAGTAAAAAACCATGATGCAAAACTTATCATTATGGGGGACTTTAATGACGGGCCTCATAGTGAAATAAGAAATTATTTAAATCAATCCTTTCCTGAACTTCATGATAGTTGGAGTTTATATAATCCATCTGAAGAAGCATCACACCATTCTTTTAATGGAGAAAATAGAAGCGGCTCAAGAATTGATTGGGTCCTTGCTGATAAAGAACTTATCATCGAAGAATGTTTTCTCGAAAAAAAATCCATCAACGGGAAGTATCCTTCTGATCACTTCCCCGTCGTGTGTAAAATTAAGCTTTAATCGCAACTTCAGACCCTAACTGAAGATAGGTCTCTATTCCTTTACTCGTATTGGTAACAATATCTTGAGAGGGCTTCCATGCACCTTTCTCACCTAACAGGACAACCGTTGATCCACCGAAAAGAAAATATCCTTTCTCCTCCCCTCTCATGAAGGGTTTATTCCAGCGATGAGATTGAACGATTTTACCGACACATATAGCTCCTACTTCAATGTAGGCGAGTCGACCAAAGTTTTCCGTTTGAAGAATGGAAACATGTCTTTCATTTTTAATGAATATTTGATTCTTGTGTTGAAGGGCGAATGGATTAACAGAATCATAAGCACCGGGAACTCGAAAATTATCTAGGACCTTTCCGTTATCTGGATAGTGATAGCGATGATAATCCACTGGACATAACCGTGCGATGAGAAGAGGTCCTCCCTCAAAAATTTTCGCGACCTGATCGTTTCCAACAAGATCTCTGGCCTTAAGGTAATTTCCCTTCACTGGATAAACAGACGTATCATTCACGGCCTCAAATCCAACGTAACGGGCCTCTGCGAAAGCTGGCATTCTATGGGGATCAGTTACAAACGATCTTTTCCCAAGCTTAAATCGACGAATAAAAAACTCATTAAAAGTTCTATAGGAATCCCTGGGATCAAGGGCAGGTCTCGTTCCAGACTCATATTCATCAATTTGAATATTAAATTTTTCAATAAAAGGTCTCACCTTCTTATGACTTGATGGCAGATCTTGGAAGGCACCATAGGCTTGACTAAAATATTTATTGGTGAAGATATTTCCAACCTTCTGCCCAGCAGAAGACGTATAAAGGAATTTAATGAACCAATCCCCGTAAACCTTTTCAATTTCAGTGTTTCCCGTTTTTCTGTTGAAATATTTAATTTCTGGTGGATTGCTGACTGTTGTCATTAGGTTAATTCCTCTTGGGTGTTCATTTCAAACATAATATACTTTGGTTGCCAATTTAGTCAAAGTAGGGAGTAAAGTATGAGGATTTTATTTTTCATTCTAATAAGCTTATTTTGTCTTGGGGCCTATGGGGCCAGTAAGCTATTACCTGTTGAAGAAAAAACAATTGAGATTTATCGAAAAGCAGTTCCGGGTACGGTCAACGTTTCAAACATTCGCCTCGCTCGAAATATGTTTTATGGAGAAGTCGAGATCCCCCAAGGAGCAGGTTCAGGATTTGTTTACGATCTAAATGGACATATCATTACTAATTTTCACGTCGTTCAAGGCGGCTCATCTTTTGTCGTCACTTTTCACAATGATCCAAAACAGTACAAGGCGAAAATCGTTGGTGTTGCTCCGGAAAAAGATATTGCTGTTTTAAAATTAGAGAATTTTCCAGCAAAACTTTCTCCTATTTCATTTGGAACATCAAAGGATCTCACAGTTGGGCAGTACTCATTTGCTATTGGATGCCCCTTTGGACTTGATTATACTTTAACGACAGGAGTAATTTCCGCTCTTGGGAGAAAAATTGATGGTATTGGAGGAGTTAAAATCAATGACATGATTCAAACCGATGCCGCTATTAACATGGGGAATTCTGGTGGACCACTTCTGGATTCAAATGGACAATTGATTGGAATGAATACGGTGATCTTTTCCACGAGTGGTTCAAGTGCAGGATTAGGTTTTGCCGTTCCGGCCGACACTATTAAATCCATTGTTCCTCAACTGATTCAATTCGGGAAAGTGATTAGACCTGGGTTAGGGATAGGGATTGCACCAGATTCGATGAAAAGAAGAATTCTTGGCGACGATAAGGGGATTATTGTTCGATACGTTGATGAAAAAGGATCTGCTGCTGAGGCGGGTATTCGAGGAATGACCCAGGATCAATATGGAAGGTATTATCTTGGAGATGTTATCATTAACGTCGATAACCAAGATGTTAATAATCTAGATGATATCTATCAAGTCTTAGATAAAAGAAAAATTGGTGATGAAATCGTCATCAAATTTCGTCGAGACGGGAAAGTTCTTTCCAAAAAAATTAAATTAAAGCCCATTTAACTGATGGGCCGCCATTTTTAAAGTTTCTTCTTTTTTTGCAAAACAAAACCTCAGATACTTTTCTCCTTCAGTCGACTTTAAATAGAAGGCGGAAGGAGGAACTGTTGCCACCTTTCTTTCCTGGATAAGCTTTAAAGCGAATTCCACATCCTTTAGGTGTGTCTTATTTGAAATTGGAACCATCATGAAATAAGTTCCTTGAGGGATTGGAAAATCGAAACCGAGTTGCTTTAATTCATTATAAAAGAAATCTCTTTTTGATTTGTAGAGCTCCACAAATCCTGGAAGATAATCAGGCAATTTCTTTAATCCCTCTGCAACGGCCTCTTGAATGGGTGTTGAGACTGAAAATGTCACATACTGGTGAACAAGGCGAACGGCCTTCGTTATTTTTTCATTGGCACAAATCCAACCAATTTTCCATCCAGTAAGCCCAAACGTTTTACCGGCACTAGAAACTGTAATCGTTCGTTCATACATTCCATCAAGAGTGGCCGTTGGGATGTGCTTCGCCCCATCAAAAGTCAGAAATTCATAAACTTCATCAGACATTAAGTACAAGTCATGCTTCATTGTAAGATTTGCAACATCTATCAATTCTTCTTTGGACCAAACTTTTCCAGTTGGATTATGAGGATTATTTAAAATAATCAGTTTCGTTCTAGGACTTATTGATCTCTCTAACTCGTTTTTATCAATTGAGAAATCAGGTCCATGCATAGTGACTGGTATAGGAACTCCACCCGCCATTTTTATCGAGGCAACATAGGAATCATAAAAAGGTTCTAAGACAATCACCTCATCGCCCGGATTAATAAGGGCAGTAATGACGAGATAAATCGCTTCTGTCGCACCAACAGAAATGGTAATTTGCGATTCTGGATCATAGTTTAAATGATAAAAATTTTTGTAATAAGAAGAGACTTCATTTCTTAAGGAAGCCGTTCCAGGAAAAGGAGCATACTGGTTGTGTCCCTCTTGCATTTTTTTAAAAGCAATATCTTTAAGCCAAACTGGCCCATCAAAATCTGGAAATCCCTGCCCTAAGTTCACAGCATTATATTCTCTGGCAAGTTTACTGATGGTACCAAAAATGGAATCTTTGAATCCCGCAATACGCTCCGCTGTTTCTTTCATCATAACCTCGATTTGAACTTGTTATATCACGGGAAAAATCACTATTCAATTTTTTGACTGATCTCAACAAAAGACATATTTCTTTGCAGTCCTCGATAGTAACCATTAAATTCGGGAGTTGCTTGTTTAGAATAATCAGAACTCGTTAATGCCCCTCTTCCACCTTGATAAATATACCCCATAAAATCCATCATATTTTCTTTTGTAATTCTTAGCTTTGATGGATCTGATTTATTCTGAAGAGCTATTTGTCTCATCTGTTTAGCGGCCTCAGCAAGGTATCCCATTGTGGCAAGGGCAGAATTCCTAGGATTAATGAGATTCTCTTTGGTGATCTCGGGATAATGTTTTTTAAAGGGTCCTTCAGGTAAGAATTTAATTTGCGTTAAGCCACGTGATGTATTCAGGGCTTCATCTATACTTCTCGTCTTAAGGAGCCTCATAGTGATGACGGCAAATTGCGCATTCTCTTTAACACTAAGTCTTTTACTCTTTCCAAATTGGGATTCATTTCCCAAAATTCCAAAAGCAAGCATCGCAAGATCATTATACTCATCATTACTTAAATGATAGATCGACATCAATTTAGATTTTTCATCTTCAAGGGCCTTGACAAATTCTCGGGCCTCTTGAGTGTTGGCCTCGTGACTTGTAATTTTAATATCGATTTTTTGAGGGTCCGTATCCATTGAACTGAAATTATAGAGATTTGTTTTACTCGCCAGTTGTTGATTACTAGAAATCAATTTCAAATCGCCATCACGTACAATAAATTTATTTCCACTCTCTTCAGGTAGAACATAGACTTTACAGTTTGGTGCCAACCATTTTTTCATGATGGCAAAATCACTCCTCTTGACGTTAGCACAACCTCCAGAAATTCGGCGATCGTCAGGGTTATTGGTCGAGAATTTTGTATAGCGATAGCCTAAGTCTGTTGGTACTTGGTGGATGGCAAAAACAGTCTTTTGATTTTTCTCATCTAAAAAAGATAAGATATTGTTATCAAAATGTTGTTTGTTAAATGAGTCATTTAAATCCTGAGGCCTAATTTGATAAATTCCTGCGCCTGTTGATGCATTTGATGTGCGTTGATTACTTGAATAGTGTGTCCATCTCGTTCGTTGGTCTGAACGTTCAGCTCCAATCAAAACTTCTGATGAAAAAACCGCATCTCCAGTATTTGAATAAATGGTGACCATGGCCTTTTTCTTATCAATAACGCCGTAATATCCACAAAGAGGGTTAGGTTTTTCGCGATGAAAATTCCTGATCACCTCAGAGTCTGATAACGTCTCATAGATTCTTCTTTTATTTTTATCAATTTTCGTATCCGTTTCTTGGGCCGGTTGTCGGCCGAACGGTGAAGAAAGACTTCTTCCCGTATAGGAATCATAAGTGATGTTGCCTGATCTAAAATAAGGTTCGTTATTTTTTAAAGCATTCGCTCTTCGATTAAGATAATCTTGTCCCATACTTTTGTATTTTAACGGCGAGACAGTAATCCCTAATTTTTTTCCCAACTCCAGTGCGATAACGACACTAGGATCAACTTGAAGTCCAGAAGTGAGGTAGAGCTTTCCATTGGCCAGAAATGATTCTTGTCCGTTGATAAATGCCTTCAGTAATGGGGTTTGAATACTAGGATGAGAAGACGCCAACTCCATTTTTATTTCCTCTTTTCTTTTTGGAGGAAAAAAGTTCAATGCGTCTATATGAGATAAGAGCCTTCCATTTCTTCTATCGTAAAGTTTCCCATCGACTTCAAAGACTTTGTCATTTAAGACAATGGCCTGCGCCATACTCTGAATATACTTTGAATCATATTTTTCCCACTGGGCCCTTTCTCTTCCCGTCTTATCTCTAAGAATAATTCCAATGGGATCTTCAATAATCACTCCGGCCTCTTGAATCACTTGAGGGGCCAATGGTTTCATCTTAGGGTTTGAAATTCTATCAGGAGATTTCGTAACAGTTGGAGAATGAAATGGAGTTTCTGGAGCGGATGTCTTTTCAATCGCACTCACTCGAGGCCAGAGTTCTCCGTAACTAAGCTTTTCAAGTAAGACATCATCTGAATCTAATTTATTTGTAAGTGCTTCCCAGAGTAATTTTTCAATATCCTCATTCGTTTTAAAAAGTTGTGCCATGGACGGATCATCTTCACAAGCTTCTAATTCATCCTGGCATTCCAGAGGGATGCTTAATTTATTTAAAAAAGTATTGAGTTTGTTTTCCAGTGATTCAATAACTTTCTCAAGTCCCGTAATTTCAAGTTCAATGTTAAGGGCACTCTCCTCTGGATTTAAATAAGTCTTATAACTTGAATTGATGAGTTTCGTGAAATTCAAAACACTCTGAGGAGAATCTTTTGAAAAGAATCTATGATCATAGACACCATTCACCGCTGATTTCTTCTCCATCGTCGTAAGTATTGAGAGTAATTTTAAATCGGAAGCATTTAAAAGAAAGGGAGCATCCTTTTCTTCAAACTGACTCTCTAAGACTTCTTTTAAAAACGGGGCCACGTTACTGAGCATGGTTCGAGAAAGGGGCTGGTCTTTAAAATTCTCAAAGGCCTCTCTCGCTTTTATAAAATCAGGATGAGAGTTTGAATATTTTTCATTTAGAAGTTCAATGATCGTCCCCTCAACAGATTCTAGTTTTTTTGTCTGATCTCTTTTTTGCGCCTTTAAATACATCCAGGTCATTCGTTGAAGAGTAATATCACCCTGAAGTTTCAGAAAATCTTTTGCCATCACTGGCGTGATTTGATTTCCAAAAAGAGATTTGAGGGCGGAAGTACATTTATCCGTGAGGGAGTATAAGTCGCTAATATTACTTAAAAGTAAGACGGTTAATAACCAGCAATGAATGACCTTCAATTTCACCCTAGATTTGTCGGCTATTTCATCAAAAAACTTGAAAAATTACTCTTTAGGATCCATTGCATCTCTCACACCCTCTCCAATCAAAGAAAGCATGGTCAGGGTCAAAAAGAGTGCTAGTGAGGGATAGAGGGCCAACCACCATCCTTCAGTGAAATGCTTTTGCGCCTGATTTAAAAGTTCGCCCCAGCTTGGAGTGGGAGGAGTTAATCCAAAACCTAAGTAATCAAGACTTGCTAGTGCCGTAATATTTCCTGCTATCACAAAAGGTGAAAAGGTGATGATGGGTGATAAGGAATTGGGAAGAAGGTGCTTGAAGAAAATTCTTGTGTGACCAGCTCCCAAGGCACGGGCAGCTTCTACGAATTCCTTCTTACGATTTTTTAAATATTCACCTCTTACATAATAGCTAATTGAAATCCATCCAAACAAACTAGAGAGAATGACAAGTAATAGAAGTGTTGGTTGAAAGATGGAGATGATAATGATCAAGAGAAAAAATTGAGGTACAGTCGATAAAACTTCAACGATTCTTTGGCCCCAAAAATCAACTCTCCCTCCAAAATACCCCATGACTCCGCCAAGAACTGTACCCGTCACAAAAGTAAGAATCCAAACCATAAAAGCAAAAGAGATTGAATATCTTAAACCGTAAAGAAGTCTCGTGAGAATGTCTCTTCCCCGATCATCCGTTCCCATCCAATTCTCTTTTGAAGGGCCAGAGGGATAGACCTCGACAACTTTATTTGATTCAAATGGATCCCACTTCACGATTGGCCAAAGAGCGAAATCCCCTCTTTCTTTATCCAGTTTAAGTTCCCTGTAATCAGTTACCATTGAACTTTCAGAACCAAATTCTGATGGATGATAATTTTTTATGACTGGATAATAGGTTTTATGATTGTAGTTTAAATAAAGGGGCTTATTGTTCGCCCAAAACTCTGCCGTAAAGCTAAAAAAGAGGGCAATTCCAACCAACCAACTAGATAGAACGGCAAGTCGATTTGATTTAAATCTTTTCCATTTTTTTAACGTATCTTCATTTTTTATCCACTTCTCAATCATGTGAAATCTATCCTTGGATCAACAAGTACATAGGCAATATCAGAAATAACATTTCCTAAAAGGAAAAGAGCACTTTGAATAAAGACTAGGCCCATGATGACATTGTAGTCTCGTGAGAGGACACTTTTGTAACTCAAAAGTCCCACACCATCGAGCTGAAAAATAGTTTCAAGTAGAAGTGAGCCCGCAAAAAAGACCGAGAGAAAACCACCTAGTCCAGTAACAATTGGGATCAGAGCATTTTTAAGAGCGTGCTTCATATACACAACTCTTTCCTCAAGTCCTTTCGCTCTCGCCGTACGAATATAGTCCTTTTTAATTTCATCTATCAGAGAATTTTTCATAAGAATCGTTAGACTCGTAAAAGAGCCAATCGTGTAACAAATAAGTGGAAGAGTAAAATGGTGAATTCTATCCATTATTTTTTCCCAAAGAGTAAACTCCTCATAAGCCTCAGAGTGAATGCCCCCGACTGGAAACCATTCAAAAAAACTTCCTCCAGATAAAAAAACAATCAAAAGTATCGCAAGCATAAAGGGGGGTATTGAATAAAAGATGAAGAGCAAAAAGCTACTCACAATATCGAAGGTCCCACCTTTTTTTATCGCCTTCACAATACCCAGAGGAATAGAAACGATATAGCTCAAAATGAGGGAGATGATTCCAAATTGTAGGGACACCGGAAATTTACTTGTTATCACTTCAATGACTGGTTCTTCGTAAGTAAAACTTTCTCCAAAGTTCAAAGTTGCAATATTTTTCAACCAAAGTAAGTATCGAATGTGAAGAGGCTTATCAAATCCATACTGTTTTTTAAGCGCCTCCATGACTTCATCAGAAACACCCTGGGTGGCACCACGGCCTTTCGATGAACTTTCTCCACCACCATCGCCTGAACCAAATCGCATTTGCTGAAGCTTTTGCTCAATGGGACCACCTGGCGCCATATTGATAATAACAAATACGACTACTGTTACACCCAAGAGGGTGGGTATAATGATTGCAAGTCGTCTTAAAAAATACTTCAACATCGTTTACTCAACAGTCCAAAATTGTTGTCCTATTCCATAAGAATAAGTTTCTTTTTTCTTTATAACTCTCTTTGAGTGAGCATAAAGACTATATTTCTGATTAAACCACCAAATATAAGGGTAATCATTAGCAATAAGTTCATACACTTTTTTGAGTTCAGCGATTCGTTGGGTTCTATCGTGAATTTGTCGCGCCTTATCTATGAGCCGATCAACCTCGGGATTTGAATAGTTGATGAAATTTGAACCTGCCCCTGCACTCGAGCTAGAGTGCCAAATTTGTTTGGGATCCCATTCAACACCACCACCACCCCAAGCAAGTCTTACAGCTTCGAAATTTCTCTCATCCAAAAGTTTTACAAAGGAGTTCCATTCGATATTTTTTAAATTTAATTCTACTCCCACTTTACTCGCATCTTCTTTGAATATCGTAAGATACTTCATGATATCAAGATTAGGTTCTAGAATTGTAATTGAAAACTTAGTTTTCTTTCCATTGATGACTTTATCTAAAATGCCATCTTTGTCTGAATCTTTCCAGCCAGCTTTCGTGAGCGTTTTTAACGCCTCATTAGGATCAAAGGGTGTTGGGGCGACACTTTGAGAAGCGTAATCAGATTGAATATAGAGTGGACCAGTTGCGAACTCTGAAAGATTATATTCAAATTTACTTAGCATCAACGGACGATTGAATAGCATCGCTAATGCTTTTCTCACTTCCCTATCTTTTAAAATAGGATGCTTAAGATTAAAGGCAATAAAGCTATAACCTTTTGGTGTTTTATTCTCCGTTTTAACTTTTACTATTTTTTTATCCCAAATGTCTCCCACCGTTTTCTTAATGAATCCCTCAGGCCTTAAGCCTTGGAAATCAAGATCCCCTTTTTTAAGAAGTTCCAGGTAAACATTTTCTTCCATGACCATACGAAGATTAATTTTTTTCACAAGATTTGAATCTTTTTCTGACTCTGTCGCTCGTCCCCACCAATTTGGGTTTTGTAAGAGAACAAGTTTTTGTCCTTTATCATATTTAGAAAGAGTATAGGCCCCCGTACCAATAAGTTTTCTTCCAAATTCTTTTTTATTATCAGGATTTGAATAAAAATGTTTTGGCAGAATGGTTAAGGTTGCACACACATCAAAGTTCATGAAGTAGTCATCTTTAACTGTAAAACGAATAAGATACTTATCTAGAACTTCTACTGATTTTATGGATTCATAATAGGGACGATGCTGAACCGCCTTCCAATCATCAGAGAAAATGACATCATATGAATATTTAACATCTTCTGCCGTGAGTTCCTTTCCATCGTGCCACTTCACACCCTGACGAATCCTAAATTCAAAGACTCTTTTATCCTTTGAAATACTCCAATCTGTTGCAAGCATTGGTTTCCACTCGTATGTTTCAATATCTCGCTCTAAGAGATTTTCAAAAATGTAGGAATGAATATTCGTCGCATACCCATCTGAAGCGGATAAAGGGCTTAGAGTTGTTGGTTCCCCACCAATATTATAATTAATGGTATTCCCCGATTTTTTATTTTTGGGAACGCATGAAAAACTGATCATTAAAAAAATAAAGACCATGAGTCTTTGAATTTTATTGCCCATATGAGGCTCCTTAAAATTATTTCTTTATGTAAAGAGCAGGATCGAGAGACCAGCGATCTAATTTTAAATTATGATCTTCAATCCTGTATGATTCTAATTTTGTATCTATTTCATTTAATCTTGCTTCTGAATTTTTAAATTCCATAAAAATATGCGCCTTATCTTCTTCAAGGGCGGATAATTCTTTTTGCCACTCAATCTCTAGCTTCTGCCTTAAGATTTCATAACGCTTATTAACAGCATCTACTTTTTCAATATGTCCTGTGAGTTCTTTCTGATGTCTGTCCTTCTTAACTTGCATCGCAAGTCTTTTCTTTTGAAGAACCTCAACTAACTCTCCCGCCATTTTGACTGTCTCAGCTAAGTCTGGACTTTCAAAATGCATAAAGGATCCAGTCGTGAAATGAACTTTTCTTACGCAAGTTTCAAATTGAGAAACCTTAATGAGTAGATAATCATTTGTACGTCCTTCAATAAGTCCGTCGCATTTTTGACCAGGGTAACTATCGCTCCAAAACTCGACTCGATCTTTACGATTAAAAAATTTGATATTATTAAAGTCCGTTCTGACTCTAATCAGACGGCCTGCTGGATTCATTCTTGAAATGAGGCCTGTAAAATGACTTCCAAATTCATGCTTATCTGACTCATTCGACTGAGAATAGACAGGCATGACATTCAAAATAATGAAAAGAATCAAGAGTTTCGCCATGGATAAATTATGCCATGGAAGGAGAATTTTTCGAGTCCTGAATTACTCTTTTCTTAAGATAATACTTGAGCGAAATTCTTTCTCATGGAGAGGTTCCTCATATTTTAAAACTCTCATTCCGGAAAAAAGCCGCAGCAGCTCTTGTTCTCTTAGGTAGTTTTCATCATCTGGGGATTGTCTTTTCTTTTTTGCTCTCTCTCTGACCGTATAGGCTTCGTAAATAAGAACTCCACCGGGTTTAAGCCAGGTTTTAATTTTCTCTACGAGGGATTTATCTACATAGTAAAAGCATACGATCGCATCAAAGCTATTGGGTTGAATCTTATATTCTTTAAGAGATGCAACCACACCTTTTATTTTTACTCCAAATTCCTGTGCCAACAGATAAGCTTTTTTTACCGCTACTGAACTTATGTCAATGCCTGTTACCTTATAGCCTTTTTGGGCAAGAAAAACGGCGTTTCTTCCTTCACCCATTCCCATGTCCAAAACTGTTCCTTCAAAGGGAATATAATGATAATTTTCGGCCAAAAAACCAGCTGGAGATTTTCCAAAGATGAAGGTAGGCCTTGAATATTTTTCATCCCATTGAGTTTTTGAGTCTTGAGATGTTTTTATACCTGTTAGATGTTGAAAGCGACTACCAGAAATGGGATCTCTCGCATAAAGGTGAATTTGAAAAAAATTTATGACAAAAAAGAAAGTTAAATATTTCATTGATATTAAATTATCACTCTTTGATGACACTGAAAAGCCTCGACTAATTTTCCTGAGGCTCCTCGAAAGAAGTTTCTGGCTGATCTTCACTGAGTGCAAGTGATTCACTTTGAATTCCAAGTTCTGCATCTAAGTAAAGATTGAGAGTCCCAAGAAGCTTTTCCATTTTTCTAATTTTTCGATCAATAAAATCTTCAACAGTATTTGGCATGTCTTCCGTTTGAAAGAGGTACCAACTCATTTCCTCTGAATGGGTGTAATACTGATCTAAGACTGTAATGAGATCAGAACTGCAGTGTGAAAGTTCATCTATAGACGTCCCTTCATATCTATTTTTAAAAATTGTTGGAAAATGCTCCCTCGTGCGTCTCAGGGCAAAGATTTCTAGGTATTCTGACTTTCTATTCCGGATACGATCGAATAAATTATTCGCATCATTTTTTAGTAGAACTAAAATTCTTTGGGCCGTCTCAGAGTTACGACTCTTCATACTATCGCACCGATTCCTGCTCGTTTACCACCAGGCCATGAGAGAGTCTTTTCAGATTTAATTTCATAGTAGCGAGCTATCTTTCGGGATAAATCCCTAGCATCAAATGGGAATTTCATGAAAAAGTAATTCTTATGTAGAGAATGCACTTTAGAGTCATTAAGTTTTGAAAAACTTGATAAATGGAAAAAAGAAAGTCTATTGGATTTTAAGAAAAATTTTAAGAGCCCTCTTATTTTTTCATTATAGCTTTTATACTCCTTACTATCTGAGACCGAACTAATGAGTATAATTTGAGATTGATCTGTACACGATATTAATTTTTGTAATTGATCGATCCGAACTGGAACTAATACAAAATCAATTTCACTAAAAAGCTTATGAAAGAGATAAAAGTTTTTTGGAAGGGTTTCTTCTAGTGTTAAATAAAAAACAAAAGGAGCATTTTCATTTTTGTTCATGCCCTCTTTTCGGAAATTATAATAGAGACTTAAACCAATTGATCACTTTCCTGACTAATCCGATCAGTAGCCCTAAACCGAGTGAAAAAAGTCCCTGAAAATTAAGCTGAGATGATGACGTTGCGGTTGTTCCGCAACTTAAAGGTTGATTGGAATTCTCTTGCTTGGTGTATGCTAGAGGTGAGACGTATCTCGTGAGCTGTCTATACTCTGTCTGTGCGTGAGCATCACTCATTCCATTCAGATCATCCGAGTGCAGTCCATTGTATGGGTACTGGAGACTTGGTGCCATAACGGCAAGCATATTTTCTGAATGATCTAGACCGATTGTGTGGCCGAATTCATGAACTAACGTTGTTCCGATATTCATCTTATTTATGTTTTCATAGGGAGTATTAAAAGCGTTATGACTTCCATTAATGACAATTTCTGATTTCGCAAAATAAGGCCCATTGGTGTAGCGAATGGCAACGGCCAGAACCGATTGTGGATCCATTCTTGTTTCAGCCGCAAAATTAGTTGACCACCTTATAATGTTACTTGTTCCAGTGGAAGATAAATCCCACAGGCTAAGCCCTGTCTGGTTTTCCCATTGATTGATGGCTGCAGATGAGAGTTCATCAAGTATGGCCTTTCTATTAGGATCTTTTTCTACAACAATAAATCTCACGGGAAGTGAGGCCCAATAAAACCCATTCTTAAAATCCTGAGTCAGTTGATATCCCCAAGCAGAGGTCGTTATAAAAAAAAGAAGAATCCATTTTTTGCCCATTCTTTTCTTCCTGAAAATGAGTTGGTGCTAAATTTCTTCCATCCAACAAAGCTTTCCACTTCTAAGTTGAACTCGATAATCCTTATCCATTTCAACTTGAAACGGACCATTTTGGAGAACGTCTATCAAAACTTTTTCATCAACATTACCCTTCAACGTTCTGTCATTTTCAAAAACAACTTTGTTCATTGAAAAGACATCCGTTGGCCCCACTGGAGCAATAATCTCTTTAACTCTACCTTCAAATTGCACGGGGCAATCACTGTTTCCAGCAACTACAGTTGCCCATGTTGGGAGTGATAGAATGATCACTATAAGTGTGACGACTAATTTCATGCCTAACTCCTTGGCATATTTTTCCTTGGATCATAGTCTGCTTCCTGCTGACCTATCCTTGCCTCCATGATTGCATGGAATATGCCAAATAGAGAGATGGGCTAAAATGTCTTAATTATTATGATGAGTGAAAAGCTCGGGGACAAAAGGTAACTTCTTAATAAAAAAGGGCACCACTATGGGTGCCCTTATTTGGTCTAGTTTTCTGAGAGGCAAAAATTACATCATGCCGCCCATGCCGCCCATTCCACCCATGCCGCCCATTCCAGGAGCACCGTGAGCGCCGTCATCTTTCTTTGGAAGATCAGCGATCATTGTTTCAGTTGTTAGCATAAGACCAGCAACTGAAGCAGCATTTTGAAGAGCAGAACGAGTCACTTTCGTTGGATCAATGATACCAGCTTTAACAAGATCCTCGAACTTATCGTCACGAGCGTTGTATCCAAATGAAGCGTTCTTAGATTCAACAATTTTATTCACAACAACTGCACCATCAACACCTGCGTTGAAAGCGATTTGACGAAGAGGCTCCTCAATCGCACGACGGATGATTTTAACACCTGCTGTTTGTTCTTCATTAGCACCTTTAAGACCTTCTAAAGCTGTTGCAGCGTGAAGAAGAGCTGCACCACCACCAACGATGATACCTTCTTCAACAGCAGCGCGTGTTGCATTTAGAGCATCTTCAACGCGGTCTTTTTTCTCTTTCATTTCCGCTTCAGTTGGAGCTCCAACTCTTACAACAGCAACACCGCCAGCAAGCTTAGCAAGACGCTCTTGAAGCTTTTCTTTATCGTAATCAGAAGTTGTTTCAGCAATTTGAGCGCGGATAGCAGCTACGCGTGCTTCAACATCTTTCTTATTACCAGCACCATCAACAATCACAGTGTTTTCTTTGTCGATCGTGATTTTCTTACAAGTACCAAGATCTTTAAGAGTTGTGGCCTCTAGAGACATACCAAGCTCTTCAGAGATCACTTGACCACCAGTAAGTGTCGCGATGTCTTTTAACATTTCTTTACGACGGTCACCAAAACCAGGAGCTTTAACAGCAGCTACGTTTAGTGTTCCACGTAGTTTATTCACTACTAGAGTTGTAAGGGCTTCACCTTCAACATCTTCAGCAAGGATAACAAGCGGCTTACCAGTCTGAACAACTTTCTCAAGTGTAGGAAGAAGCTCTTTCATTGAAGAGATTTTCTTCTCAGTGATTAGAATGAATGGATTTTCGAAAGAAGTTTCCATTCTCTCTGGATTTGTTACGAAATAGGGAGAAACATAACCACGGTCAAACTGCATACCTTCAACAACATCAAGTGAAGTCTCAGCTGTTTTTGACTCTTCAATTGTAATAACACCTTCTTTACCAACTTTTGACATTGCTTCAGAAAGAAGTTTTCCAATTTCAAGATCATTGTTTGCTGAAATTGTTCCAACGTTAGCAATTTCTTCAGCTGTATCAATTTTCTTAGACATTGATTTGAGTTTTTCAATCACTTTTGAAGTTGCTAGATCAATCCCACGCTTAAGATCCATAGGGTTGTGGCCTGCAGCTACAAGCTTCACACCTTCACGGTAGATAGCTTGAGCGAGAACTGTAGCTGTTGTCGTTCCATCACCAGCATCTTCATTTGTTTTTTGAGCAACTTCTTTAACAAGTTGAGCGCCCATGTTCTCAAAAGCATTTTCAAGTTCAATTTCTTTAGCAACTGAAACGCCATCTTTAGTGATTGCTGGAGCACCGAAAGACTTTTGGATAACAACGTTACGGCCTTTAGGACCTAAAGTGACCTTAACGGCATTTGCGAGAGCATTCACACCTGCAAGGATTGAGTTACGAGCTGATTCTGAGTATTTTAATTCTTTAGCTGACATATGTTTTCTCCTTCAAGAGATGATTAATTATTGAAGAATTCCAAGAATTTCGTCTTCTTTCATGATGATGTAGTTCTCACCACCAACTTTAACTTCTGTTCCGGAGTATTTACCGAAAAGAACTTTGTCACCTTTCTTCACATCTAGGCCTTTAACTGTTCCATCTTGAAGACGGTAGCCAGTTCCTACGGCAACAACCTCACCTTGAGCAGGTTTTTCTTTATGGCTATCTGGAATGATAATCCCACCAGCTGTTTTCGTTTCTTCTTCAAGTCTTTTAATAAGAACTCGGTCTTGAAGTGGTTTAACTGTCATAGATCCTCCATTCGATAATATTTTGCTGAGCAAAAAGGTTTAATAAAATTGATTCGATTTTGCCTTCCAGAAGATGGGAACACCAGAACAAGTGTCAAGGTCGTGTAATAAAAATAATAAGTGTAAAAAGGTTAAGCACCTGAAAGCAATCAATTACCCGTCCATTTTTGTCGTAGCAAGCCTTTCAGCCTGTAGCAAATTTTTCCTCCATTTTTGAATGATTACAAGTGGTTAAAACCTTCAAGTTCCACCGAGACACACCGATATAGTTCTCGCTGTATAATAAACCCAGGCATTCTCAAGGAAAGAAAATGCTCAATACTCTGACTCGAAAACTTTGTCCCTTTATGTACCTCGCCATCGCGACGATGGGTTGCGGAAAGAAAATTACTGAACCAAAATCCGTATTGTCCCGACAAACTGAAAACCAAGAACTCCCAAGTACCTATATTATTCGTTTAGATGGCTCAGAAGCCTCAAGAAAAAACTTTGCTATGCCGGGGCCAGCGCAATTTGAAATTCCCGACCGATTAATAGTGAAACAAGGGGCAACGATTAAAAAGGTCGTTGAGGTTGCCTATGATGTGAACGAATTTGATAGTGATGATTACCAGTTCAAGTGTAGTTATTATGCCTCAACGAGTCCTCAAGAAATGATTCTCACAAGTTGTGTGGATTATGATGGTAATGATTTCGG
>JACCEB011322810.1_pt1 | contig 23202 bp, 17 predicted proteins | sample 7454761 | NCBI WGS metagenome assembly JACCEB01 (sample SAMN15323454, study PRJNA562643) | freshwater metagenome | isolation source: river surface water | place: USA:Blue River Watershed | collected 2017-08-18 | reverse complement strand
TTGGTGGAAGAGGGGGCCTTGCAGAAGACGGTGCTCGATTCCGCACGCATCGCCCAGCTCCGCATCGAGATGGAGCGCGCCGAAGCGGCGCGCCTCCAGCCGCACTATGTCGAAGCCTTTTTCCGCGAAGCGTTCCAGCAGCTCGGCGGTACGATGCGCGCGGCGGCGGGCGAAGAGCGCCGTTACCAGATCGAGCGCGTTCCCGGCGTCATCATGGCGCGTGACCGTCAGATCGGCCTCGTGGCCCCGGTGCTACCTCGCTACGAGCGCGTGACCTTTGAGAAAGATAAGCTAGCTCCAGCCGGGCAGATTCCCGCGACCTTCCTTTGCCCGGGGCATCCGCTCCTGGATTGCACGATCGACCTGACGATTGAGCGCAACCGCGACCTGCTTCGCCAAGGCGCGGTGTTGGTCGATGAGCGCGATATGGGCACGACCCCGCGCGTACTGGTGTATCTCGAGCACGTGGTTGAAGACGGCGTGCTGAAGAAGGTCGGCGACCAGGAGGTTCCGCGTACCGTCTCGCGTCAGCTGCTCTATGTCGAGATGTCGCCGAACGGCGAGAAGCAGGCTTACCAGTACGCTCCTTATCTCGACTACCGGCCGTTGAAGGCCGGAGCGGAGCCATCCGTGGAGGAGATCATGGCCCGCCCTGAACTGTCTTGGGCGGCGGGGGACTTGGAGCGGGAAGCCGTGATTTACGCGATTCAACACGCTGTGCCGAAGCACTTCGAGAAGGTGAAGGCCGACAAGCTGGCCCTCATCGACAAGACGGCCGAAGCGGTGAAGCAGCGCCTCAGTGCTGCGATCAATTATTGGGATCATCGTGCCCAGCAGCTTCGGGAGCAGGAGCGCGCGGGGAACAGTAATAGCCGCCTGAATTCGAGCCAGGCATCCCGCCGGGCCGAAGACCTCGACGCCCGCCTGCACAAGCGACTCGATTACCTGAAGCTCGAACGTCACCTCAAGTCGAAGGCCCCGGCGGTGGTTGGCGCCTGCCTCGTCATCCCGGCTGGTTTGCTGGCGAAGATCCAGGGCGAGTCCGCCCCCACACCGGCAGAGCCGGCGGATACGCAGGCTTCCGCCGCCAAGGCCCGGCTTATCGTCATGGAACTCGAAAAGAGCTGGGGCTATTCCCCGGTCGATCGCGAACTCGAGAAACTCGGTTACGACATCGAGAGCATCGACGCCCAGAACTCCAAGGTCCGCTTCATCGAAGTGAAGGGCCGCCAAGCCGACGCCGATACCATCACGGTCACGCAGAACGAGGTCCGTTACTCCCTCAACAAGCCCGAAGACTTCATCTTGGCGCTGGTCCGCTTCGCCGCGGATGGCACGCATCAGGTCTACTACATCACCAACCCCTTCGATAAGGAGCCCGGCTTCGGGGTCTCGTCCATCAACTTCGAGATCAAGAAGCTGCTCAGCCTCCCCGGCGCCAAACGCATCGTTTAAGCCATGTCCCGCTATCTTCTCGCCGAAAAAGGCAAGCAGCTCCCCGGAGAATATTCCTTGGAGCAGATTAAGCAGATGCTGACGACGCGCCAGCTGGGGGCGTCCGCCCATTACTTTGTCGCGGGGATGGAAGCGTGGGCTCCGCTGAAGCAACTTCTCGGCGGCCATCCGGTTTTTCTCGACCGGGCGGAGATTCGCCGCCTCGCCGGGGCGACCACGGATTGGCTCCGCAAGGATGTCGCCGAAGTCTTCCCGGAGAAGACGCAGGAGTTTATCCGCGAGGCTGAATCCATCTTGGAGCTTCTGGACAAGCCGGCCGAAGTCCGGATTGCCCTCGTCGGTACCACCGGCGCCGGCAAGTCGACTTTCCTGAACGCACTGCTTTGCCAGGAGGTCTTACCCGTGGGCGTGATGGAGCCATGCACGGCCTTCGTCACCACCGTTCGCCATTCGGAGGAGCCTGGCTATCGGGCGACGGTCGAATTCATCACCGAAGAAGAGTGGGCCCAGGACTTGGATTATCTGGCGACCACCGTCGAGCCGGAGTCTGGCGATGACGACGAACAGGAAGTCACGCGCCAGATGGTCCGGGCCGCCCGGGCTCGCATCGAAGCCGTGTTCGGCAAAGAAGCCCTGGCGGTGCCAGGCGTCGATGTCCGGCAACTGCCGCTGCCCGACGAGGTCCAAGCGGTCTTTGACCAAGATTCCCATCGTGTGATGGCCTTTGATGACGCCAAGCCGATGTTGGCCGAGATCCGGAAACTCATCCGCGGGGAGAGCGTCCTTTGGCCGTTCGTGAAGCAGGTGGACATCGTGGGTTCTTACCCGCAGCTCCCGCGCGGCTTGGTGCTCGTCGATTTGCCTGGCCTCAACGACCCAAATGCCGCTCGCGTCGAAGTGACGCGCGATTATCTTCGCCGTTCACCTTATGTCTGGGTGGTCTTCAATATGGTGCGCGGGATGACCAAGGATATTCATACCATCTTGCGCGATGAGAAGGTCCTTCGGGATCTCTTGATTTACGGCAACTATCACTCCCTCGGTCTCGTCGGCACGCAAGCGGACCATATCCAGCATGCCCATGCGGATGGACTAGGGCTCACCGAAGACTGCACGGATGCCGAGCTGGTTAACGCCTATCGAGCCCAAAGCGCGATCAAAGCCCGCCAGACCCTCAAGGATATGGTACGCGATTTCGCGCCGGCTGGCAGCAACCCGGCGGACACCGAGAATCTGGCCGCCAAGGCCGCCAACTTAAGGGTACACATGGTATCGTCGGTGGCCTACTGCCGATTGATGAAAGTCGGCCGCTATCGGACCAGTCTCGATCTGACTGAAGCCGACACCGGTATTCCCGAGGTCTTAGAGCACCTGGAATCGATCGGCCAAGACGAGGCCGCCTCCTATCAAGAACGTATCGCCTCAAAGCGACTGGAGGCGCTTCGCCGCGATGTCGTCGGCTTTTTTCGTGCCCAAGGGGTACCTGCCGAAGTGGTTCGACGCCTACGATCTCACGTGGAAGCGACCGATCGTGATTTCCGCCTCCAACTCGAAACGCACCACGTCCGGGCGACCGATCGTCTGGCCGGCTTCCGTGACGCGTTTAATCAAAATCTGTCGACGTATCTGGCGGAAGCTCGCTCGGGCGTGGGCGAAGTAGTCGAAATCTGGCGTAACATCCATTGGGGGTCGCTCCGGGCGGCCGCCCGCCGCGGCGGCCAGCATGTCACTTCCCGGGGCAAGCGCATCAACATGGGCGAAGACGTCATCGCCCCCTTGCAGAAGATGCTGCCGCTGGTCTGGGACAGGTTCTTCACGCAGGACACCCGCGGGGTGGTCCGGGAATATGTCGAAGCGATGAAGTTCCGCTGTGCCGGTTATGGCGGAGAAGTATCCCGCATCCTTCAATCCGTGGTCAAGGCTGACCGGACCAAGCACTATGCCGAACAGGTCAAGTGGTTCGAAGACAAGCTGAGCGTCATGACCGAGACCTCCTTGCGGCAGATCGAAATCACCGTCCGCGAGCGGCGGATTGCGATGGCTAACCGGTTGATCGCGGTCGCCCAACAGGAACTCGTCCCAGCCCTCACGCAGGCCGGCTTGGAGACGGGTGCCGGGATGAAGCAGCGCATGCTCGACATCCTGGAATCTAGGGCCCGGGATATCGTCAGCCGGACTTACGCCTCGATCCAGGACGACCTGGTCGAAGGTCTCAAGGAGCTCGAGGTCCGGATCCTCCAGCATTTGACCGAAGTTCGGAAAGAAGCCGAGAAGCAGGCTGACATCTTCGCCAACAACTGCAGCGTCGATACCGACGAAGCTGCGAACAACCCGCAGCTCGCCAAACTCATCAAATCCCTTCCCCAGTGACCACCGTCAAGACCCGCAAAAAACTCATCGAAGTCGCCCTGCCGCTGGAGGCGATCAATATAGCTTCGTCTAACGAAAAGACCATCAGGCAAGGACACCCAAGCAGTTTACATCTCTACTGGGCGCGTCGTCCGCTCGCTACGGCTCGTGCGGTTATCTTCGCCCAGATGGTCGATGACCCCTCGGCTAGTCCTGACCTCTTCCCAACCGAGCAGAAGCAGAACAAGGAGCGCCAACGGCTCTTTCGTATCATCGAGAATCTGGTCAAGTGGGAGAATACGACCAACGAAGCAGTGTTGCAAGCGGCGCGCGATGAGATCTGGCAGAGCTGGCGTCGGGCCTGTGCCGATAACGCTGACCATCCGCAGGCCAAAGAACTCTTTAACCGACATGTCTTGCCAGCGTTCCATGATCCTTTTGCAGGTGGTGGTGCATTGCCCTTAGAGGCTCAGCGACTTGGGCTCGTCAGTTACGCTACAGACCTCAATCCGGTCGCGATACTGATTAATAAGGCGATGATTGAGATTCCTCCAAGGTTTGCAGGACTTTCACCTGTCAATCCAGATTGGCAGTCGAAGTCAGTTGATGAACGTGCGCTCATGCCATGGCAGGGTGCTCAAGGACTTGCAGATGACGTACGATATTATGGTGAGTGGATTAGGGATGAAGCTACCAAACGGATTGGACATCTATATCCGCCAGTTGAAATAACTGAAACGATGACAAATGATCGTCCGGATCTAAGGCCATTCGTAGGAGAAAAACTACCTGTAATATCTTGGATCTGGGCTCGCACCGTAAAGAGTCCCAACCCGGCTTTTGCGAGTATTGATGTTCCGCTGGCCTCAAGCTTCATGGTTTCAACTAAGGAAGGGAAAGAGGCGTACGTTGAACCGGTGCTAAAAAACGGCGGTTATAGCTTTAGGGTTAAAGTAGGTAAGCCCGATGACCCTGAGCGGACAAAAAAGGGCACGAAGATTTCAAAAGGAGCCTTCGAATGCTTAATGTCCGGGGCACCTTTTAAATATGAGTATATTGACGCTGAAGCTAATGCGGGCAGAATGTCAGAGCGTCTGATGGCCGTTGTTGTTGAAGGTAAAAGAGGACGCATATATCTTTCGCCAACACCCGAACAGGAAGCTGTTGCAAGAAGTGCTCAGCCTGGATGGAAATCCGATGCGCCATGTCGCGGGACTTGGGCGAGCAATGCGCAGGGTCGCGCGTACGGATTCAAGAGTTTCGGGGATTACTTCACGCCCCGGCAGTCCTTAGCACTAAACACGTTGTCAGACATGATCGTGATGGTGCGCGAACAGATTTCACGTGATGCAGTTAAAGCCGGATTGGCTGACGACTCTAAGCCGTTACGTCAAGGCGGTGTAGGTTCTTTGGCGTATGCTGAGGCTGTTAGCGTGTATCTCACATTTGCTCTTAGCAAGCAGGCGGACCTGGGTAATAGTCTTTGTAGGTGGGAGCCAGTTGCCCAGTGCCCAAGGCAGTTATTTGGGCGTCAAGGGGTCGCAATGATTTGGGACTATGCTGAAGGTAATCCGCTTGGCGACAGCTCAGGAGCGTGGGCAGTTATCGTTGACGGCTTAGTCAAAGCATTTGCCAAATCATTTCAATACGTCCCCACTACTGCTAGGGGATTTGTGAGTCAGGCCGATGCACACACCCAGCTTGTCAGCAGCGGGAAAGTTGTCTCTACCGACCCACCTTACTACGATAACATCGGCTATGCCGATTTGTCCGACTTTTTTTATGTTTGGTCACGTCGATCACTCGGCGGAGTTTTCCCGGAGCTATTCACTACATTGGCGGTTCCCAAAGCCGAAGAACTTGTAGCCACCTCATATCGACATGGCGGCAAGGAAAAAGCCGAGGAATTTTTCTTGGATGGGATGACTCAGGCCATGAGCCGCCTTGCTGAGCAGGCACATTCGGCCTTCCCTGTGACTATTTACTATGCCTTTAAGCAATCGGAGTCCGAAAGTATGGAAGGCACTGCCAGCACCGGCTGGGAAACCTTCCTGGATGCAGTAATACGTGCTGGATTTAGCATCAGTGGAACTTGGCCGATGCGAACAGAGAACGGTAGTCGCATGATTGGCCAAGGGGCTAACGCCCTTGCGTCCAGCATTGTGCTTGTTTGTCGTAAACTCGAGACCACCGCGCGGAATGCAACACGCCAAGAGTTCATTGCTTTGCTGAAATCGGAGTTGCCTTTGTCGCTTCGTAAGATGCAAGAAGGCAATATTGCCCCAGTAGATCTCGCCCAGTCCGCCATTGGGCCAGGCATTGCTGCCTTCACTAGTTACTCGAAGGTTATCGGTGCAGACGGAAATCCGGTCACAGTACGCGAAGCATTGGAGTTAATTAATCAAGTACTCGATGAGCAACTTGCAGAACAGGAGGGAAACTGGGATTCAGATACTCGCTGGTCGGTTAGCTGGTTCGATGAGTTTGGCTTTAACACCGGTGCTTTTGGTCGAGCTGATGACTTGGCTAGAGCAAAGAATACCTCAGTCCAAGGCGTAGTTGAGGCGGGAGCTGCCGTCAGTGCTGGTGGTAAGGTCAGGATTCTCAAGCCGGAGGAGCTTCCTGGAGACTGGGCTCCGGAAACTGATAAACGATTAACCGTTTGGGAGATGTTGCATCACCTTATTCGACTTCAGAAGCAGGGCGAAGCTCCAGCAGCAGCAATGTTGGCTCGCTTGGGCGACAAGGCAGATACGGCCAAAGAACTCGCTTACCGCCTTTATGGCATTTGTGAAAAAAAGAAGCGCTCCGCTGAGGGCCAACTTTACAACGACCTTATCGTCATCTGGCCTGACTTGGTGGCTCGATCTAAGGAAGCACCAGCTCCGACGGCTCGCCCGGGTGAACTTAATCTCGATAACTAAATACTCTTCCTCATGTCTGTTTCCAATTATGACCGCATCGGCAAGGCGCTTAAGCTGCTCAATGTGGCCTTGGCGCCCTATGTTGCCGCCGAGTTTAAGCGAGTCTTCCCCGATGATGCTTTGAAGACCGCAAAAGGCTACTTCAGCAACACGCAGGGCTTGTCCGATGACATCGCGACCTGGGACACCTCCGCGATCTTCAAGATCATGGAAGGCGGGTGGGGTGACGTCTTTAGCAGTAATTTCTCCCGCACCCACCGCAGCATGGTGGTTGAGCTCCGCGATGTTCGTAATCGCTGGGCCCACGAAGACTCGAAGTTCACCGGCGATGACGTCTACCGGACGCTGGACACCATCGAGCGTCTCTTGCTGGCGATCTCTTCGCCGGTCGCGGATCAGGTCGGTGCCGAGAAACTCGAAGTCCTTCGGCTTCGTTACCTTGAAGGTGCCCGCACTGAGGCCCGTCGCCAACAGAATCAGACGCTCGAGATCGAGACCTCCCACGGGCTGCCGGCCTGGCGGGAGGTGATCACGCCGCACAATGACGTGGCGCAAGGACTTTACCAGCAGGCGGAATTCGCCGCCGACCTCTGGCAGGTCTACCTCGGCCAAGGGGTGCCGGAATACAAAGACCCAGTGGAGTTCTTCCAGCGCACTTACCTGACCGAGAACTTGAAGGGGTTGCTCGTCGGTGGCCTGAAGCGCCTTAAGAGTAACGGCGGCGATTCCGTCGTCCGCCTGCAGACCAATTTCGGGGGCGGCAAGACCCACTCGATGCTGGCCCTCTGGCATCTCTTTTCGGGGGTAAAGCCGCAGTCGCTCCTGGGAGTCGAAGCCGTCCTGAAGGAAGCTGGCGTCGCGGACGTGCCGAAGGCCCGCCGTGCGGTCTTGGTCGGCAATAAGATCTCGCCCGGCAATCCGACCAAGAAATCCGATGGTACGGTGGTGCGCACCCTCTGGGGCGAGCTCGCCTGGCAGTTGGGCGGCAAGGAAGGCTACGCGATGGTCGCCGCCGACGACGAAAAGGCCACCAATCCAGGCGATCGCCTCCGGGAACTCTTCGACAAGTATTCGCCCTGTCTGATCCTGGTCGACGAGTGGGTCGCTTATGCGCGTCAGTTGCATGACCTGAACCAGTTGCCGGGTGGTTCGTTCGAGACCCATTTCAGTTTCGCCCAAGCCCTGACCGAGTCGGCCAAGCTGGCGAACAATTGCCTGCTGGTCGTTTCTTTGCCGGCCTCGGATACGGCCACCTCGCCGCATGCCCAGACGGATGACATGGAGGTCGGTGGTGAACGTGGCCGCGCCGCGCTCGATCGCATCAGCAACGTCATCGGTCGCCTCGAGTCCACTTGGCGTCCGGCCTCGCCCGAAGAAAGCTTCGAAATCGTCCGCCGCCGGCTTTTTGCGCCGCTGGCCGATGAGCAGAAGTCCCGCCAGCGCGACTTGGTCGCCAAGCGCTTCGCGGAGTTGTATCAGGAGCAGCATATGGAATTCCCCTCGGAGTGTCGCGATGGAGACTACGAGCGACGCATCCAGGCCGCCTACCCGATTCACCCGGAACTCTTCGACCGACTCTATTCGGATTGGTCCACGCTCGTTCGCTTTCAGCGGACCCGCGGCGTCCTCCGCCTGATGGCCTCCGTGATCCACTCGCTGTGGCAGAGTAACGACCGGAGTCCGATGATCATGCCGTCGAGTATCCCGATCGACGACCCCGTAGTGCAGCAGGAACTGACCCGCTATCTCTCCGATAATTGGGCGCCGATCATCGAGAAGGACGTGGATGGCCCGTCTTCTTTGCCTCGGCGCATCGACACCGAAGTGCCGGGCCTAGGACGTTTCGCCGCCACGCGCCGCGCCGCCCGCGCCATCTACATCGGTTCGGCACCCAAGGCCGACACCCCAAATCGCGGGATTGACGAAAAGCGCGTCAAACTTGGCTGCGTCATGCCGGGTGAGTCGCCCGGACTGTATGGCGACGCTTTGCGCCGTCTTTCTACGGGTGCCACCTTCCTTTATCAGGACGGTAGCCGCTATTGGTATGGCACCCAGCCAACCGTCACGAAGCTGGCCCAGGATCGTGCGGAGAACCTCAAGAACCGCCCCGAAGCCGTGCAGGCGGAATTAGAGCGACGGCTCCAGGCCCTGGCCCAAGGCACGAAGTATTTCGGCGGTATCCACGTGATGCCGCAGGATTCCAGTGAAGTGCAGGACAGTCCGGTGACCCGTTTGGTCGTACTTGGCATCGACACGCCTTACACCAATGAGCCGTCTTCTCCGGCCTTGTTGAAGGCGACCGAACTCCTAGCGAAACGCGGGAATGCTCCGCGTCTCTACCAGAACGCCGTGATCTTCCTCGTCCCGGAGAAGAATCGCCTGCAGGAGCTCGACGAACAGGGCCGTCGTTATCTGGCCTGGAAATCCATCGTTGAGGAAAAGGAGACCCTGAATCTCACCCCGCACCTGCTTAATCAGGCGAACACCCAATTACGGACCGCCGAAAGCGGCCTCGAAGGGCGAATCCCCGAGGTCTATAAGATGATGCTGGTGCCCTCGCAAGCCACGCCGCAGGAAGCGGTCGTGCTTAAGCCGCTCCGGGCCACAGGTGGCGACAACATCCTGCACGCATGCCACAAGAAGCTGCTCAACGATGAGCTCCTCGTCGTCAAACTGGGCGGCTCGCGCCTCCGCATGGAACTCGACCGCGTCCCGCTTTGGGTGGGTCATCATGTGGCCATCGCAGATCTGGCTGAGCACTTCCCGCGGTACGTCTATCTACCCCGCTTGCTCAACTCCAAGGTCCTCTATGACGGCATCGCCGACGGGCTGCAGCAGACTACCTGGGTGACCGACGCCTTTGCGTTCGCCGATTCCTACGATGACAAGGCCAACCGTTACCGCGGTCTCTCCGCCGGCAAGATCATGGTCATCGCCGAAGGTAATCGAGGTCTCCTCGTCAAAGGTGAACTAGCCAAGGCTCAGCTCGACGCCGAAGTCGCCGCGACGACGGGAACTGGGACGGGCACCGACCCGACGACGCCCACCCCGACTCCGACGCCCAAGCCGAATCCGACTAAGCAGCAGCCGACCTTCTTCCACGCCACGACGACCATGGACGGACATCGTTCCCTCATGAAGATCGGCAAGATCGACGAGAACGTGCTCGCCCACCTCGCCAGCATCCCGGGTGCCGAGGTCAAGATCACCTACACGCTCGAAGTCGCCGTTCCGTCCGGCATCCCGGATAACACCCTGCGGACCGTGAACGAGAACGCCAAGTCGCTCAAGATCGACACGTACGGTTTCCAGTAAACCGGACCCTTAGTTCCGACGGTATCCTGCCTTGAGGCGATGGGCTAACCCACGCTCAAGGGCTCGTCTGGCTAATTGGGCCGAGGCGTAGGAAGGGCGGATGATTTTGGGCCGACCGAATGGGTAGGGGGCATTGCCGCGATACATCCGTTCCAGTTCCGTGGTCTTCGTGATCAGTACCTTGCCTTGGACCTCCGCTTCCCAGCGCCGATAGACGCATCGCCGCAGGCCTTCTTTAAGGGTCTTTTGGAGGCAGACTTTGGTCGGGGCGCGGGACATCGACAGTGAAGGGCTTGCAGGGGAAGGGGCGGAGGTTAAAAACACGACATGAAAATCCTCTATCGTACGGCCTTCGCACTAGGCAACTCGCAGGATCCGATGAAGGATATTCATGCGTTGGCAGAACTGGCATGGACTTGGGTCTTCACGCCAGGGGGACGACCGCGTAATGGTCTAACGCGACCAGCTAATCTGCCCAGCGGGGCCGCTTCTTTCCCCGCGACGGAGCTCGGGAATGGCTGGAAGGCGGAGGCTCGCTATCTCAAGCAGGCGAACAATCGGCGCACTTGGGGCCTACGGGTCGTTCATGCAGACCAGCTAGATGCCGGAATTGAATGGCGCACCGAAGTCGTTGTGGATGCTCTACCTGCAGGGATTCGTTTTACTTGCCAGGTATCGGTCGTCCGCCGCGATGCCAGCCCGCAAGTGATCCAGCGCAAGTCCGGGCAGCCGCGGATTGTCGCCGACGTAGTCGCACGCTACGGTGCGAAAGATCTTCGCTCTGGCATCGCGCTGCCCGCCGAGTTTCTACGTGAAAATGAAGCGGGTCTCGAGAAGTTCGTCCAGTTTCTCGAACACCCTGCGCGCCAGCAGTCAGTAGTCCTGATCTCGCGGAAGGCCGACGGCTCCACGGCGGTCGACCCGTTACTTTGGGCCAAAAAGCTTTCCACTCTAGCTTACGTGTGCGTGCCCGACGACCCCCGGTACACCTGGGCTTTAGAGCGACTTCTTACGCATGAGTTAATCTGTTGGAACGGATCGATTCGTATCTACCACCCCGGATTCACGCGTAAAGCTGATCGCTACGACCACCCGTTGCTGACGCCGGATAGCATCGATAAATCTTTGCTGGTGAGGGGGCAGGTAGGCTTGGCGGAGGAAATTCAGAGTCAGGTCACGGAGGCGCTATCACATCGGAGCTACGCGGACGTCCTCTTTTGGACAGAATTTAAGGAGCTGATTATGGAACATGAGCTTAGCCAGCTGAAGCGAGGCTCGGATGACGCCGAATTGGCAAAATTGTATGCCGAGGAGAATACGCAACTACGTGCCGAACTGAAGGACGAGCGTGCGGAGGTCGGCCGGCTCCAAAACGAATTAAACGCCCAAACGCAATGGCGCCGCATGGCCATGGCCGCCCTAGGGCGGATTCGCCGCGACGGAAATATCCAGGAAGCCCTTCGGCACCTGCCGGAGGTCAGCACCGTCGAGGAGGCGTTGCAGCGTGCGGTCGAGGAGTATCCCCAGCGCATCGTCTTGTGCCTTAACTCCAAGTCCGAACCAGCCACGCCGTTCAACCGACCCACCGACGTACTGAATGCCTTGCGTTGGCTAGCGACGAAGTTTTACGAGTCCAAGACGAAGGGTGTTTCTATTGGGAGTCCGGAGGCAAGCTTATGCCAGACTTTGCCCAATTGGTCATATGCCGGCAACCAGACGGAGACGACAATCGGTCGATTCGAGGAATGGTATAAGGTCGATTATCCTTTGCCGGGTGGCGAGAAAGCCTATGCCGAGCAGCACCTCAAGTTCGGGGTAGGCGCGGATCCGGCCAACATGATTCGCATCGGCTTCCTCTGGGATGAGAGCAAGAACCTGTGGGTCATCGGTTACGTCGGTCCGCACCAGCGGAATACGAAGAGCTGATCAGGGGTTCTTATCCCAGTAGGCGACGGGACACTTCTCCTGCTGCGCCAAGGCGACGGCGGCCTGCAGGAGAGTGTCGTCTCCCGCGATCTCCGGAATGGCGACCCAACGCTTGCCGGCATGTTTGACGACCTGAGGTTCTTCCTTGGGCAGTTTGGCGTCCCTTAGTTTGAGCGGAACAGTCGGCGCGCTCATCTCCACGGTGACGTTGATCTCGCGATAGAGTATCAAGTTGGGACCGGATTCAGTACACCAGTCGCCGCGAGGGTTCTTCGTCTGGGCCAAGCGACTTTCGGCTAGGTCGAGTTCGGCTTGGGCCTCGGCCGCTAGCTTGCTCGCACAACTGGCGACGAGTGTCCGCGTCGGCAGACTGCGGCGTTCCTCGAGTCGGTAGATGACTTCGGGACGGGCGGGGTTCTGAAACTGGCGTCCGGACTGGAAGTCGGCCGGACCGATCAGGGCCTGATGGGAGATTTCCTCAGTCGCGGCGTTTTGCATCCAGCTGAGTGCCGCTCGGGCTTGCTCCAGTCGTTCGTCGCGGAGTCGTAGGCCGATTTCGAAACCCTCGTCGAGGCCCTTGGTCGCGAAGTTAGCCGTCCCCATGAGTCCGTCCGTCTCACTGAGGAGGAATTTGGCATGGAGTCCCGGGACGCTGTAAATCTTCGCGCCGGCTTCGAGGAGGGCATTCAGTACCTTCGTCGGATGGCGTTTTGGTTCGTTGGTTTCTCGTACGAAGATCCGGACGGCGACGCCTTCCCGGGCTTTCTTCGCCACCTTGGCGAGGAGGGCGTGATTCTGCTGCCAAGTATAGCCACAAAGGGTCAGCGAGCTTTTCGCTGACTCGACGATTTCGAGGGCGGCTTCCCGCAAGGAGTGCGCTTTTTTGCCGACGGTCCAGAGAAGCTCAGCGTCATTGGGTGGTAGCGGGAATTGCACCGGACAGGGGACTGATTTCAGCGAGCCATCCGGCATAACTTCGGTGTTCGCTTCGTGCCAGAAGACGTGGCGGGTCACCTGATAGAGCAGGGCGATCTCTCGCCAGGTCAGCTCGGTCACGAACTCGACGTTCTGATCGCAGGCAGCGGAGACGAGGTTCGCCGAAGTGAGCCAACCTTTGCGGTTGGGCGTGGTGGGGTCTACCAGCAGGAACTTGGCATGGAAGGAGCCGATGCGCACCACGGCAGCTTCCGCCAGGAGGCCGAATTCCTGGTAAAGCGCCATGTCCTGTTTGATGCGCTGGGGCGAGGTCGACTCGTCGAACATCTGGGCCAGGCGCGCATCACAGGTGAGCCAGTAGGTCCGAGCGCCGCGACCATGTGCGACTTCCGCCGCGTCGATGAGCGTCTCGCGGGAAAGAAGGAAGGAACTGATGACGGCGGTTTCCTTGGCGGCGGCGAGCTGCGGGCCGAAGAGCTGTTCCAGCTGGCCAGCCGTGCGGAGCAGGGGCGGCTTCTTCTCGACCTTAGGCAAGAGCGCATCGGTCTGGATGGCCGGAAGGAAAGGGGGCGGCGAGAAGTCCGCGCTCAGGCGTAGGCGGCGACTCATGCGGAGACGTCCGGCCAGTCGGCCAGCGAGGCGGCGAACATTTTGGACTTACCGCCCAGCCGTTCGATGAGCTGCGGGAGTTTCGGTTTCAGGAAGCCCTTGGCATCTACGAAGGCGATGCTGTCCTGGAGGTACTGGGTCAGCTGGGGCGTCTGGGCGTACCCCTGGAGGCGCTGCTCGAAGCCGAAGCCGACCCAGGCCTCATAGGAGGGCTGGTCAGCGGGGAGGACGCGGAGGTCGTCGATCTTCACGCGAAGCTCGCCCATCTCTTCATAGATGGCGCCGCGGCCCGTCTGCTTCTCGGCGTTCGACATCGCCGCGAAGGTTTTACGGAGGACGGGCTCCGTGCCATACTTCTCCCCGGTGCGACCATTTTGCCGTTTAATGGCCATGAGGCCGAGGCTTTCGATATCCGGCCGGACCTCCGACGAATGCAGTTTCAGGTCAATCGACAGTCCTGGCTCATCGCAGCGCAGGGTCAGCGTGCTGCCAGCTTTGTCATGGGCAATGATGCCGCTGAAGCGTGCTACGTCGGCAACCGCTTCGAGGTTGATTGCGGTCAGCATGCCTTGGCGGAAGGAACCCACTTCACGGACGGACTGCCCCTCAGTACGGCCATCTTGCTGATAACGATAACTACCCACGCCCGTAAAGGCTTGCCCTTGCAGAGCCTCGAAGGCGGGTTCTGCTCGGACAACACGTGGTTGGAAATGAAAACGGCTGGCGGGCATGACCCCGAGCAACTGTTGCCCGTCAAAGGGCTGGTCGGCGATCAAGGCGAGCCAGTCGCCTTCCAGAAGGTCGACCGGCAGACTCTTTTCAGCCATGGTGACGGAATTCGCAGACAATGCCGGATTCGCCCCGAGCCCCACCGGGGCCAGCAGGCCGGCCGCCTCCAGCGGGCGAAGCACCTGGCGACAGGCGGGCGCCGGGAGGCCGAACAACTTCACCAATTTCGCGAGGGTGAGACCGGGCTGATCGATGATGGCCTGCAGGAAAATCTGGTGGAGTGGCGCTTCCCGGTATTGGGCGATCTGCCCAAAGAAGCCGTAGAGACCGATGCCGATTTCGCGCTCGATGATGATCTTCACGGACGGAAGTCACCCGAATCCAGGCGATTAAAGGGGTTATCGAGCGGCCCGGTCGGCGGACGGGCGGAAGGCTTGCGCGGATTCGACGGCGCGGAAGGTTTCGGCCGATAGGTATCCCTGCGGGCGGGGCCGCGCAGGCGCTCGGCGTAAAATTCTTCCAATAAGGGCGTCGGGGTCATTTGGCGTTCCCGGTGATGTTGGGCGAGCTCGGCCAGATAGTTGCGCTCTTCCCCGGGTTTCGCGGCCTTACGCAGCATGCCGTCCCGGTTGCCGACCAGTATGAGTTGGTGGCGGGCGCGCGTCAGGGCGACGTTGAGACGATTCGGATCCCGGACGAAGCGGCTGCCGCCGGCGAAAGTGAAGGAGACGAAGACCATGTCCGCTTCTCGACCCTGGCAGCTATCCACGGTCAGGTGCTCGATGTGCTGCGGCGTGGGCACGCCGTTATCTTCGGCCAGCTGCTGGATGGTCTTCCGAATGAGTTTAAGTTGGGCTTTGTAAAAACTGATGACGGCGATGCTCGCTTGAGGGTGCTCCTGGGCGGCTTGGAGGATATAACGGGCGACGACGAAGGCTTCGGCCGGATTGGACTCTTGGCGGCGGCCGTCGTCGCTCGTCTGATTCGGGGGGGTCGGCACGTTCACCCAAATGCTGCGGTGAGTAAACAGGTTGGCCAGCGGCCAAGGGCGTTTGAGGACGTTCGGACTGTCTTGCAGCAGCGGCTCTCCGGAAGCCTGTGTCGTGCTGTAGAAGGCTTGGCGCGGGAAAGCGGAGATCTCGGGATGCATCCGGTTCTGATGCGTCAGCGCGAAGGAGCGCTGGCGGAGCGCGTCCCGCGGAAGTCCCTGTGTCAGGGGCGTGGGCTCACCGCCTTGGCCGTGCCCCTGCGCGAGGAGGCCATAGACCGAAGGAAGGCAGATCTTGCGCAGTAGGCGGGCCGCCCGCTCGAGATCGGGATCGGCGATGCGTAGCTTATGCTCGTCCAGCTGCTGGAAGAAGAACTCCCGCCAACGGACCAGATTGCCGGCCGCCTCCTCGATGGCCTTCTCCGGGACGTCGGGAGCGAGGGCAAAGAGTCCGGCACCGACCTCCGGTCGTCCCATGTAGGGCGGCAGCTGCCGGTCATCGCCGACGATCACCCAAGTGCGGGCGTGGACGGCGGGAATCAGGAACTCCAAGAGCGAAGTCTTGGAGGCTTCATCGACGATGATCATGTCGAAGAAGCAGGGCGGGATCGCGAAGGCGGAGTCCTTGCTCGGCTTGATGGCCGGATGTTGGAGAATGCCCTGGGGCGTCCCCGCCGCCAAGGTCGCGCTGAGGAGGATGACCTTGCGGAGTTCCTCTTCGCCTTGCTTACCGTCCAAGAGGGCCCGGAAAGACTTTTCCGCCGCCGTCTTCGGAGATGAGTGCAGGCCGAGAAGACGCTGGTGCTCTTTCCGGACGACACGCTTGAGTAGCATGTCCTGCACCTTGGGATTTTCGACGCGCTTGGACGTATTCTCCGAGGCGATGCGTAGACAGGTCACGTCCGCGGCGTGATCCGCGAGCTTCTCGAGGACATTATCGATGGCGACGTGCGTTGAGGCCGTCAGGAGGATACGGGCGCCGGGTCGTTGGGCCGCCATCTGCAGGACGAGCTCCGAAATCGCCGTCGTCTTGCCGGAGCCCGGCGGGCCTTTCAGCAGGACGAAATCGGGGGTGCGCATCGCCGCTTTGATGAAATCGATTTGGGCGTCGGCGCCGGGGTATGTGTCCTTTATTATCTTCCACTTGGGGTTTGGATCGCGGTTAGCGTCAAAGTCCGGCCAGCGATCATCCCGGCAGCCCTCGCTGGAGAAGAGCCGAAGCAGGGGGTGGTGTTCTGGCTTCGGGGTCTTCTGCAAGGTCTGGAGGGCGCTCTTTTGGGCTTTGAAAGTGCGATCGTCCAGTTCAAGGAAGAGGCGTTCGTCCCCCGCCGGTGGCGGGTCGAGCTGCAGAGTGAGCTCCTCCGCCTCGCAGGCCACGACCTCGCACTCCTGCTCGTCCATGATTTTGAAAGCCAGACGCGGAGAGTGGCCGCTGAAATCGATGTCCTCCTCCTTGACGTGGTAGACGCGGATACTGGTGCCGGCCATGCGGAGCGCCCGCCGGATTTTCTCCTCCCAGGCCGCGGGGTCGCTGACATCCTTCGGCGGCACCAACTCATATTCATCGTCGTCAACCTGCTTCCAGCCGCACACCGGATCAACCCGCACTGCCTGGATGATGTCGAGCGACTTCTTGATGTAGTCGAAGTAATCGCCGAACGACTTCGTCGAGTCCGGCGTCTCGCCGGCAAGCAACTGACTCAGGGTCGGCATGGGGTGGAGGGAGATTCTCCCGTCCGTCGCTGACCTGTAAATACGTTTCTAGGAGAGTATGGCCTAGGGAAGGAGGATTTCTGGTTGTCGGCCATTCCACGCCTGGACACGATATCGCATGTCCAAGCAAAGACGTGATAGCCTCGCCCGGGCGGGCTGGCACCCGATCAAGACGTACAACCACGCGATCTACGAATTAGAGCTTGAGGGTGTCATCGAGATCCGCAAGCGGATGGTCGAGTGGAAGAAGGGACTCTATTATCGGTTTACGCCGGCTGGCTTAGCTCGACAGAAGAACCAGTTTCCTCGGGTCATGCAGTTGGCCGCGGCATTTGACGGGCTCCCCACGGACGATGCGTTGCTCATCGCCCTGCGGGGGGCTTATGCTGACCATCTTCACGAAACCCTGATCAAGCCCATGGTGTTGGCTGATCGCCGGGCTGCCCTTCCTATGGGTTCGCCCCGCCGCAATTTGAAACGCTAATGCCTGTTTCCCGTCAACAACAGCGAGCCAACGATTTGAATCGGGCTGGCTGGCGATCTGACAAGCATCTGCTTTCACGCAAGTTCAACGGGCGGGGTAAAATTGGCGCTGGTTTTTTCTCCAAGTTAGGCCATGCCGTCAGGGTGGGATGGTTGCAGCATAAGCGGCCTGAGTGGGGTAAGGGCCTCGACTACTATCGGTTAACCCCGAAAGGGCGCCGATATCTTCAGAAGCAGGGCTTTCAGTATGCGCTCAAAGCCTTCCGTATGCCTGAAGCAACCAAGCTTTCCGGCAGCCGCGCCGAACTCCAGGGTCAGGGTTGGTTCAGCGTGAAACATGTGGGCTGGGTCGACGATAAGCTGATCGAGGCGGGCTATTATGAAATGAGTACTCAATTCCGCCGTAAGATGAACGGGACCTTCTTTCGCCTTACTGCGGCAGGGATGGAGTGGGCGAAGAAAAAACGTCGATCGCACATGGAGGCAGACCTCCGGGCGGAATTCAGGGCGTTGCGCGCCGCGGAAACGGCTCGGCTTAAGGAAGCCCTCAGTCGGCCGGAAATCTTGGTAAAGTCCCATGATCTTTGACCCATGAGCGACGAAGACCTTAATCCCACAGGCATGGGAAGCGAATATCCCGTCGAACCGCAACATCTTGTGTTCAGTGAGTACGGCTTTCCGGGCACCGGGACCAAGCTAAAATGGGATTCCACCCGGCAGGAACTGCAGATCAGTGACTATCATGGTGAGTCCGAAACGAGAACCTTGCCGACGCCGACAAGGGCTCAGTGGAAGGCGTTCTGGATTCTCCTAGATAAGGCCAAAGTCTGGGAATGGCAGTCCGAGTACGTGGATGAAATCGGCATCTGTGACGGGGGCGGTTGGTCGCTGGAGATCTCTTATGCCGGCCGCCATATCAAGAGCGGTGGCGTTAACGCTTATCCCGACACCCGGGACACGAACTATTTACCCGGGTCACCGTTCGATGTGCTTTGCACCGCCATCCTGATGCTAACTCATTCGGAGTTCCCCGGCATCGGAGATAACAACTAGGCCAGAAGCGAGATGCAGCAAGGGGTCAGGCCGCACCTTAAATCAAGCTGTCCCAAACTCGACTTTTTTGCCCGCTATTAGGCGCGTTCCTCGGAAGGTGCTGCCTGACCCCCTGGGCCTTCCCGAAGGGTCAGTTCACTCCGATGAGGCCAACAGGACCATCCTTGAACACGGCGAAGGCGGCGCGGATCTTGATCGTCTTAGGACCAGCCGTCTGGCCGAGTAGTTCAAGGGTCAAGTCGGACATGACGCAGTGTCCTTTGATCGAGGCCGATTCGACCTTGAGAGATCTCATCTCTCCCGGTTCAAATTGCCAATTTCCTGACACGGTATGGGTCCCGATAAGCAGGGCGTAAATCTGCTCCTGGCTGAGCCGCTTCCAGACGCCCTTCGCCCGCGACTCCTGCTCGTCGATGATGGTTTCGATCGCGCGATGGACCTTGGCCGACTTGGAGGTGAAGATGCTTTCGGATCCCAGGGAGGGATCGATGATGCCAGCGATCTCCTTCTCCGTGTCGACGATGTTCTTCATGTTGGCGATGAAGGAGAATCGCTGTTCCAGGCCGCCGGAGATTTGCGATTTCAATTGCTCCTCGACCCGACGTTCGGCGATCCGCTTGTCCTTTTCCGTCAGGTTAATCGCGAAGCTATTCGCCAGGAAGATACCAAGCTCCAGGCCCAGGGCGGATGGAGCCTTGAGCGTTGAGCAATGGCCGGCCTGCTTTTCGCGGCTCAGGGCGAGCTGACTGGCAAGCCGTCGGGCCTGCGGATCCTGCAGGAGGTCGCTTTGGACGGTGAGATAATGAGCGGCAAGCTTGCTCGCGACCCTCAGGCGTTCGACGCATCCCATCACTTGGCTCATCTTCGCGTCCTTCTCGGTGCTGTTAACGAATTCGATGGCAGTGGACTCTGAGCGAGCCGATACCGCCGGCCGGATCGCATAGACGACCGGGTCATCGCTGATAGCGAGGTCGGCCTTGGCCGATGCAGCGACAAAGCAAAGAGCCAACAGGGCAGGGAGGAAGTGGCGCATGTCCGAAATCTAATAACGACTGCTTCCGTATAAAGCATAATAAGGATATAGAAATGGCGCAATCCGGCGCTGGCCCCCTCCCGAGCTTAACTTTAGACTCACAAGAGCTTCGGTCGATGACTCGCCGGCAAAGGGAAGCGCAGGACCCTGAGGGAAAACCTGGAGTTGTCCTTGGGGACGATCGTGAATTCGCGGACGGTTGCGCCCAGATTCTCGCTCTAAAACCTATCGCAAGTATGCGAGGCCACGATTCCCGAACTCTATGGGGCCACGAATCGGCCCCTTTCTTTGGCTTGGTGGCGGAGCCCGGGGTCAGGCCGTGCCTTTTGCTGGCGTGTGACTAAACACGCCCGAAAAGCCCGAATCTAGTTACACCTGCGATATGGTATGGCCGGCCTCATTTGTTTCCTGCCTGCAGTCCGTTGAGACTTGCCGAAAAGTCTTCCTTAAGAATGGTATTTATATGAACAAGCCCCAGTTCTCCGTCCTCATCGGCGCCGCCTTGCTGGTGGTCGGCGCCTTCCTGCCCTTGGCTGCCTCCGGCCTGGTGCCGACGAAGCTGGCGGAGGGTACGTTGGTCGCCTTTGTCGTGCCGATTCTGGTGCTCGCGGTCTTGGTGGTCGTTGCCAGCTGTATGCGCCGGTCGAAAGCGGAGAGCATCACCCTCGCCTTGGTAGCCGCGGCCTTGCCCTTTCTCGCCAAGAATCTGGCGGAAGGTAAGATTGCTTCCATGTCGTATGTGCCTAACGCAGCGTTCCATTTCACCGTAGGTGCCTACCTGGTTTGGCTCGGCGCAGCGGTCCTCGTCCTGTCCGCCCTATTCGTCAAAACGGAGTCGGCCTAAAGCCTACCCAAAGTTCGGGCGTGGCCTCGGCAGGATCATACGAATCGACAAAGTAACCGGCCGACCCCGTTGGTCAGGCGTACTGCTCGGTAATGTCGACGTCCGCCCAAGCGCCGCAGTAGCCTTCGCCGCCGTCATTACCATAGCTGACAATCAGCGAGCCGGGCTCGCCGCGGCAGTTGAAATCCCAGTAGCAGCTGAACCGTTCGCCTTCGTAGTAGTAAGTTTCGCCGCCGGTGCCCCACGGTTTCCCCGCCTGGACCTTCGCCCAGTTGCGCGGACCGATGGTGAGGCTGTGGATCTCGTAGCCCCATTCGACGGACAAGGTGACGGACTTGAGCTTGCCTTGCTTGCCCGCTGGCTTCGCGCCGGCCGGCCGTCTGGGTCGCCTGCTTTCACCAAAACTTCCGGTGCGTGGATCCATCCCTCAAGGTTGTCGGCCGGCGAACGGCTGTAAATATTCTAATAGAAGCATATTGCCCTCAGATGCCCCGTTGACAGTCTAGGCTCATGATTCCGATCCCCGCCGGCTGCGCCCGCTTTCTTTGCTACGGATGGATCATCACGGGCGTGTGCTTCGTGCTGGGTTTGAATAAGAACGGCGAAGACCTTTCCGGCGCCGGCCTCATGGCCATCGGCCTCGGCGTCCTCGGCCTCTACGTCACCCGCCCCCGCAAAGAATGACAATCGAGACAGTAAGGGGTCAGACCGCTTCTGAGCGTAATCAGTCAGAAGCGGTCTGACCCCTTACTGTCACTGAGTATTTTCCTGACGTTGCCTGCCGTGCCCATGTTCAGTTTTTCGGCAATCCAGCCAGTCGACGCGGTGGTACGTTGGCTGAGTGCGAGTGCGATCTGAGCCTTCCACTGCGCTCCTTTGGCATCAATAAGGATGTCCGCCTGGTCTTTGCCGGCAGAGCTCAAGGACGCATGCAGGAATTCATCCCGATGCCGCTCATCAATGGCTCGAATTTCGGCCTGTGTGAGACCTGCCTCAAGCGGTGACGGCTCTGCCGTGGCAAGTGCAGGGTCCTCTGACAAATCCTGCATCGCGGCGCGCGCGAGGGCGCCGTCGGGGTCGTTGGCGAGAACCCGCATCAGTCTCCTTACATAGGCGTGATGCCCCTCCGTATCATCTTCATAGCCGGTGAACCGCCTTAGGCCGAGCTCGAGGGAGAACGGGGGCCGTTCGGAGGTCCGCCGCAGCAGATAGAGGGAATTATCCCGGGAATCTTCGAGCGTCTGCAGGTCGCTGAGGCCTTTGCGGATATGGTTAAGGTGCACATAGTCGAACATCCTGGCGGCTGCCCTGAGCGTGGGAGCCACGACATAGCGGTAGCGTCCCTGGAACACATGCCCCGATTCCTTGCGGTACTGGTTGAACCGAGTGGCGAAAGTCGAAAGCAACCATTGCATGCCGATGCTCAGGTTGCCCCGGGGCGTCCGCAGCAGTAGGTGGAAGTGGTTGGGCATGATGGCATATGCGTAGACTTCCCAGCCGCAACGGGTGATGCCCTGTTTGAATGTGATCAGGAAAGCCCCCTTGGCCCCTTCGGTCGCGAAGATGGGCGCTTTGTAGTTTCCACGGGAAAAGACATGGATGATTGCGGCGGTACTCTCGCGGTGCGTTGGCCTAGGCATGCCATGATTATCGCCAAGTGCTTTCCCCCTACGACTCGGCCTATTACCTGAGTAAAGTAACCCAACTCAGTATGGGGTCAGACCGCTTCCGACTGATATCCGTCAGAAGCGGTCTGACCCCATACTGTATGACGCACGGGTTGCTAGACGCGGTAGCTCATCCGGAGAGGATGGGGCATGAGCGAATCACTTCCTTTCCTTCCGCATAACGCGATTGTCGCGTTCACCCGGCTTTACCCTCGCGAGCGTCCTACTCGGCCTGCCGAAAAGCACAGGCTTAGGTTGGCTGACATAGGCGGCTCAACGGTGGCCTTGGAGCTCGGTTATAAAGAGGTCTTGCTGCGCCTTTCGCAGGATTGTCCTTTCGGAGAAATCTCCCCTGCCTACCTCGCAATTTTCGTCCATCGTCTTTCACAGCTCTGCCCTGACGTCAGTGTTGCTTACCTGGAGAAGTATCATCACCCGATCGTCGCGACGTTGCCTTTGGCGGTAGGGCCGGAGGATTCGCAGGAAGCTTGGGCGAGCGCCATCCAATCGACCGTCGAAAGGCTCAGGGGCGTATTGGCTAGGCAGGAGGAAGCTGCGCACGGTCTCTCCTCTGACGGCCCGGAGCCGTGGACCAACCAGTGGCCCGAAGTCGAGGTGACCGTCGAGCAACTGGCGGTGATCGGAGAATTAGCTGATGACTTCGCCCGCGCCCAGGCCAGCGAAGACATAGATGAGCGATGGTGTCATGAAGAGCGGCTCTTTCGAAGGGTCCGGACCTTCGGCATCCTTAAGCCCGAACGGCACTGGATCCCCTACCTTCGTCTGGATGAGTTGGAATCGGGGTTTTGGAATGGAATCCGCGTCAATCATTTCACTGCAAGCCAGCTGGCCGTGACCCTCAACGTAGTTTACCAAGGCAATCGCTACAACACCACCTTGGTCGACCGAGCCTGCACTTCCGGCCTGTTCACAGGAATCTGTGCCCGTGCCCGCGAACTCGCCGAGGCCGCGGGGGGCTGACCAGCGGACTGAGCCGTGCTCCTACCTCTCGACGTGGGCGTGGATCTGAGCGGCGCGGGCGCGCCAGGCAGCGATGACGTCGGCCGGCTTGCCGGCGGCTTCGGCGCATTCGGCGGCAAGTGCGGCACATTCGGCGGCATCGCCTAGGGTGAAGGCGTAGCGGGCGAAGGTGTCGGAGGCCAAGGTCATGGCTTCGA
>JACCEB010437795.1_pt1 | contig 23217 bp, 31 predicted proteins | sample 7454761 | NCBI WGS metagenome assembly JACCEB01 (sample SAMN15323454, study PRJNA562643) | freshwater metagenome | isolation source: river surface water | place: USA:Blue River Watershed | collected 2017-08-18 | reverse complement strand
ACAATTTCTTACCTAAAATCAAAAGGATGGAATTTATATGGTGCAGATTTACAACAACATATAATTTTACAAAGATTTGTTGATGTTTATAAAATTCTTGAAAATTATGAAGATGAAATCGTAATTTGGACAGATGTTAAAGATGTAATTTTTCAGAAAGACCCAACCCAATGGATTGAAAAGAATATGAAAAAGGAAATTCTTTCGTTTTCTGAATGTGTAAGATTCAAAGATGATTCTTGGGCGGTGGTAAATGCAGGTACATCATTTCCGATGGAGTGGGAATGGTTACAAGATAAAGTTTCTTATTGTGCTGGAACTATTGTTGGTAAAGGATATGCATTGAAAGACCTTTTCATTGAAATTTATAGATGGAGTTTAACAACTGCAAATCTCGAACAACTTGCAGACCAAGCCGCATATAACGTTCTTATCAACTTAAATCATTTTAAAGAAAATGTTCAGTTTATTGACCAAGAACAAGGATTCGTAACTCAATTGGGAACCGTTTTTATTAAGAAAGATTATTTTGGTAATAAACTTTTAGAACCAACTCCTATATATAAAAATGGAAGATTTTACAATCAAAAAGATGATGAATTCGTTATAGTACATCAGTATGATAGAGACCCAATTATTAAAGAACAAATTTATAAAAAATATAAATGAAAATAGTAATATCTACATTTGCATTACCATACGAAATTGATGATTTAGATAAAACTCTAACTCAATTAAAAATTGCATCAAAATACATTTCAAAAGAAACTGAATGGGTATTGGATGTTACAATGGGTATGAGTAACGATTTGATTGATTGGAAAAAATCATCCATACCAAAACAATACTTCATTGATAAATTTATGAAACTTTCGGCACATACCGATTGGTGTATGAAAACATTTAGATTATCAGATGAAATAAAGGGTTGTGTTTCTCAAAGAAGGTTTACCACATTAGAATATCCTGATGCAGATTTTCATATTTGGTTAGATACTGATATTGTTTTTGATGAAAGAACTCTTGCATACTTTGAATCAATTTTATCAATAGTTTCACAGCAAACTCATTATTCAATCGTAACTCCTGAAATTGTTCGTATTTGGGATGAAACATGGGATTGTTTAGTAAATGAAGAATTTATTAACAAACCTTTAAATTATCAAAAAGATAATGACCCATATAAAGATAGTGGTATAAAAGGAGAGGTTGGTTTAGAGTCAGTAGATGCATCAATTCCAAATCAACCACGATATAAATTTGCAGGAGGTTGGATGACTTGTTTAAGTGGAGATTTGGTTAGAAGGATTGGAGTACCTGAATCATTTGGACATTATGGTTATGAAGATACATTTATAATGTGGGGTTCGGAAAAACTTATGAAAACTACTGATATAAACGTTCAGCAATTTAAAATAAAAAATTTAGTGGTGTGTGAAAATTACAAATATAGAAACAACGCACATTACATAAATAATATATCCGCGTACGATAAGAGAGATGAGTACAAAAAAATAGCAGAAAATAATTTTAATGAAGAACTTATTAAACTCACCTAAAAGGTGAGTTTTTTGTTTTTCAAACATATTTATATTCGTTACACACGTTATAGAATCCAGTTTTACATATAGGTTTTGATAATAAAGGTTACCCAACCAAATAGGAGGTAACATGAAATTATCGTTTTTAAAAATTATAACTACATTTTTAGTTGTACTGATATCAGTATGCACTTATGGCCAAGAAGTAAAAGAAATTAAAATTGGTGAAATTACCAATGAAATTAAATTAGGACCATTTACCGGAAAAAGAAGTATGGTAGTTGGTGTCAAAAATATTTTAGAAGAATATTTTCAAGAATTAAATTACGAATTAAATCCTAATGCAAAAGAAGAAATAAGAATTCGTTTAGTATTCTTTGATGTTAAAAACATCGGTAAAAGTATTGGAATTTACCATAATGATGTTGCCCTGACTGAAATTATAGCAATGGGTGAATTGGTAAAGGATGGTAAGGTTATTAAAAAGACTATACAAAAAGGACAAAGTAAGGAGGTATCAGTTTCTACTTTGGTGGTTGCAGATGATGGAACATTTAACCAACAAACAGCAAGTATCGCACTTAAAAAAGTATTGGGGGCGATAGTAGGAGATTTAACCAAATGAAAAAACTAATTTTATTTTTTATTATTTTATGTGTGTCGTTCGTATCTTATGGACAACTTACGATAAATAGAACAATAACACCTGCAACTGGTCCTTACAAAGTTGGGGATACCTTAACAGTAAAATATATTGTTGATAAGGGAACAAACCCTGCAACAACACCAAGATATTTTTGGTTAAGATATCAATACAATAACAAGGCATTATTGTTGTTACCAAACACAACAACATATTCACAAGGTTCTTCGGTTCAAATTTATTCAACCGAATGGGCTAACTATAAATTTACACCAAGTACTGCAAACAATCTTTCAGCAAATTCACTTTATGCACAATATCAAGTATCACCTTGGAATTTTGCTGTAAATTCTGATTGGAATGTTGGACAATTAACTTTACAAAGAACTGATGCCACAATTAACGGTGAATTTGCATCTCAAAAATTCATTATAAAAGATAATGTATCTTATGAAGATATTCATAAATTGATATTAGCATATTCAATCGATGCATCATCTGCATATATTTCACCAATTACAACATCGGGTGATTTGGTTTCATTGGGAAATGTAACCGGTGGTTCATCTTCTTTTAAGGTTAAGGTTGCTTTTCCAACCGGATATACTAATATAACCCAACATAATGTCCAACTGATGAAACTAAAATCAGATGGTAGTGGTGATATAGATTGGTCACAACAACCAATTGCACAATTACCATTAGATGCACAAGGTGAAGCAACATTTACAACATTAAAAATTGGAGATTCAGTTGGTGTGTTTGTAGCACCTGCATTTCAAAAAGCGTTTATGAATGATATTGTAACTGTATCTGATGCATATAAAGCATTTTTGGCAGTTTCACAAGTAGATATAAGTGGAAATTCTACTTATTTTACTTATCCTAATTTAGAAAAGAAAATCGGTAATATTACGTTAAATGATAATATCTTTAATGAATCTGATTCTTACTATTTGTTTGCTCATGTGATGGGTATAAATGTTACACAAAATGCTATGATTCCTACATCAACTGCAACATCTATAAGATGGCAAAGTGGTTTATTAAACCAAAGTTGGTTAGATGGGACACCAAAACACAAAGTTTTAATTACAGCAAATACACAAGTTGCTAATGCTGTTTTTGCTTGGGGTGGTGATTTAAACTGGTCTCACTCAACTGACCCTGCAGTGGTTGCACAAAATATTTCAAATAATACTAATGTAACAAACTCACTTAATAAATCATTTGGTATGATGAACCTAAGAACATCAGCGGTAAATTCACAAGTTGTGGGTGCATATCAAAACAAAGAATATGAAAAGGCAACATTAAGTGTAACATCAAAATTGGAAGGTGGTAAAGTTGTATTGACTACATCATTAACTAAAACTGATTTAGCAGGGTTAGAAGTAATTCTACAATATGATGAATCTAAATTAACGTTGGATAATATTGTATTTGATACTGGTAATACTATGACAAATTTTTCAACAAATAAAGATGGAAGATTAACATTTGGTTCAATTGACCAAATTAAAACTGCAAGAATTAAAGTAGGAACTCCATACAAGTTAATATTTACACCAAAGGAATCATTAACAAGTACAACCGGATTATTCTACTTTATATTATCAGATGCAGTAGATGGAAAAGGAAATAAAATAGATTTAATAGTTGAATAATATGAAAAAAATATTAGTTACATTTTTATTAACAATAACATCATTTTTAGCATCGGGACAATCAGTAACTGCTCCCGATGCTAAATCATTTACACTTAACACTACAAATCAAGATGCTAGTGGATTCTCTTTAAGTGGATTTAATTCAACCGCAACTTTACTTTGTGCTATTGGTTTACCACAATCTCCATCGGGAACAACATTTAGTTTATCCACAACTACTGGTTTAACACCCGCAACCGGATATTCAATGAGTGGTAATAAAACTCGTTTAGCATTTACGGGAACGATGGCTAACATCAATAACGCTTTGGCAACATTAAAAATAAACACAACCGGAACTGCGGGTAATATTCAAATATCGGTATCAGCAACCGTAAACCCAACTGGATACTATTACAATCCATCTAATGGACACTTTTATAGGCCTATATCTACAACAGCAACATACGATAATGCAAAAACACTTTCTGCTGCACAAACTTTCAAAGGTCAAACTGGATATTTGGTAACACTAACATCTGCAGATGAAGAGAATTTCGTAATACTTAATGTGCCACAAAATAATATTTGGATTGCTTTATCAGATAGATTAGTTGAAGCTCAATGGAGAATTGATGCCGGACCTGAAGCAGGAACTCTTATTAAAACATCAAACGGACAAACTGCTGGAAACATACAAGGGCAATATAACAATTGGTGTGGTGGAGAACCAAACAATAGTGGTGATGAGGATTATGTGGTAACTAAATGGGGTGGTGGTAGTTGCTGGAATGATTTGCCTGCTTATTTCTCAAATCCATATATTATTGAATTTGGAACTTGGACAAATCCCGATGACCAAACATTTACTGATTTTTATTCAAATAGTGTAATTCATTCAAATGGAAATACATTGAGAGCACAATTTACATTTAATTTCGGAAGTAATGTAGATGAAACAAAATTCAAATCAAAGATAATAACTTCTATTGATGATATTACATATAATACAAATAACGCTTTAGTGGCTCTTAATGGTATTGGTAGAGTCGATTTAACCAATCAGATAGATACTTCAACAATATCAGGGGGTGGGTATAAAGCACTAACATCAAGTGGGCAAGTTGAGTGGTGTGTAATATACGATTATGATGTATCAAATCAAAGATACCGAATAGGAATTGATAGTAGAGAAGTTAATGGTATTTTGGCAACACCATCATCTATCACAAGTTTACAACTTTTTGATTTGTGGAATGGACCTGTTACTTTTAATTCTTATGACCCAAATGGATGGACAGAAGTTTATGTTTATACTCAAACTCAATTTAATTTTTCAGGTTCATCTTTTGCATCAAAAATAAGACAGGGTAATGGATTTTATGGTGTAAGTGCAGAATTTACATTTCAGGAAAATATGGTAAACAAATATCATAAAGTTTCTATGGATATTCAACAAAGTGATTTACTTACCTTATTGGGAAGTGCAGTTACTGTCGGTGATGTTTATTTAGCATTTAAAGAATTTGCAGATAAAGGAATATTAGGAAATGAAAGTAAGTATTTTTCATCAGGTATTCAATTCCATAATGCCGATGTAAATGATGATGGGATATTTGATGAAAGAGATTGTTATGTATTACTAACACATTTACAAGGTACATCTTCTTTATGGCCAAATCCACCAGCATTAGGTGATATTATGAAGATTGTAACATCAACAGCATACGATAACATTACAAAACAAAATTGGAACACATACACTGGAATCACACGATATAGATATCCATTCACATTTACGAATGGAACACTTAATTCTTATGGATTAAATATAACTTGGAAAGGTGATGTGAATTTATCTCATTCAGCACAACCAAGCGGATTTGTAGCATCTACAAATAGTTCGGTTTCTGAAATTAAATCTATGTCAGTATCTGCTAATTCGATTGGTGTAGTTGAAGTTGATATAATGATGGAGAAACAAGGGGATGAAATTGTTGCCATAATAATGGTAAATCCAAATGGTAATCAAATTGGAGCAACACAATTTGATGTGTTTTTTGATAATACAAAATTAGAATATAAAACACTACAATCTACCACTACACAATCATCAAACTTTGCAAGGAATAATGGTTCTTTTATTAGTATTGGTAGTTTAAATACCACAGGTGGTTCAATATCTAATATTGGATACAAAGTTATATTTAAACCTAAAACAACGATTACAAACATATTAGGATTGATTTCTGTGAAAAGTGTGGAAACACTTAATACATCATTAAATAAAATAGTAGTGAAAGTAATGTAATGAAAAGTAAAATTATAATATTTTGTTGTATGTTTTTTATGGTTTCTTGTTATAAAGAAGATATTGCTCCATTACCAAAACCAGTAGAAAATATATTTTTACAAACAGAAAATCAAATATCCGATTCTGATTTTTTAAATTTTGAATTGGCATCGGATGGGACATACTATCTTATATTACAAGATGTTGAGACAAATCAAGTGATTTCAAAAGAGAAGTTTATTGGAGTAAAAGGACTAAATAAACTTAATATTTACACGAAATCAATTCAAAGTAGATATTTATATTTAGTTTTACAAGATGAGACTAAAAAAGAAATTAACAAAACAAAATTGGTTTTAAAATAAAGGTTACTTGTTATTAAAAATAAATAACGAGGGAACAAATGAAAAAATTATTATTGGTGTTAATATCTTTATCTTTATTGACAAGTTGTTATAAAGAAGATATGTATTTGCCAGATACAAAACAAGTAACTGATAACTTAAAAATAAATCAGAATGTTGGAATTAAATTAGAAACACCTTTTGTGTTGAATGTGGTGAAAATGAACGTTAAAATTGAAACTGCAGGTACATACAATGTTAAAATTATTGATATTGCAAACAAAGTTGTTTCAAAAGAAGAAATCAAATTAACCGAAGGTGATAATATAGTTACCATTAACACGGGAATCATACCACCTTCTGCATACAGATTAGTTTTAAGTACTCAAACAAATACAATTTTGGGTATTACTGATTTTAATAAATTATAATAGGGAGAAATAAATTATGTTACTAAAAAGAGGTGATAATAACGAAAATGTTAAACAATTACAGCAAAAATTAGGTTTAGAACCAATAGGAAACTTTGGTCCTAAAACCGAAGAAGCTGTAAAAGCATTTCAATTAAAAAATGGATTAACTGCAGATGGTATTGTTGGTGATGGTACATGGAGTAAAATAATGGGTTTAAGTACACCAGCTCCACAACCAAGTGCACCAGCTCCACAATCAAGTGCACCAGTTGCACCAGTTGGTGGATTAAAATTGGATAAACTAAAAGGTCATATCCCTGATGCAGTAATTCAAATGATTCCTGATACTGCAGCTAAATTCCAAATCAACACTCCATTAAGATTGGCACATTTTTTAGCACAATGTGGACATGAGAGTGGTGGATTTAGAGTTACATCTGAAAACTTAAACTATTCTGCAAAAGGTTTGGTGGGTATATTCAAAAAATATTTCCCAACTGAAGCAATTGCTAACCAATATGCAAGACAACCACAAAAGATTGCAAACAAAGTTTATGCAAATCGTACGGCAAATGGTTCGGAAGCAAGTGGAGATGGATTTAAATTCAGAGGCAGAGGGTATATCCAATTGACAGGTAGAGATAACTACACACAATTTGGTAAAGCAATTGGTGAAGATATCGCAAACAATCCTGATGTAGTTTCAGGTAAATATGCACTACTTTCAGCAGCTTGGTTCTGGTCTAAGAATGGGTTGAATAAGTTAGCAGATGGTGGAGCAACTGATGCAGTGGTAACATCTATTACTAAAAGGGTAAATGGTGGAACTATTGGATTAGCAGATAGAATTAAACACTTTAAAGAGTATTATCATTTATTAGCATAAGGAGAACAAAATGTCAGAAGAACAAGAAAGCAAAGGTGGATTCTTTTCAAATTTAAAGAATCAAATTATTACTGGAGCAGGGGTTATACTTACAACCCTTGGTACTGTATTTATTGATGAGGTTAAATCTTTGGTAGGTATTGAACCCGAAACAGAACAAACACAAGGTGTTCAACAAAACAATCAACAATCTCAATCAAATAATCAACAACAAAATGTTGTAATTAACATTCCACAACAACAAGCAGCACCTGCTACTAAAACTGTTGTTGTAAAAGAAAAGGTAGTACCTGCTAAACCGGTAGAGAAGCCAAAAGAAAAAGAACAAGAGACATCTTGGTAAGTTTTGTAAATTTAGGTTTCATTAAAATGTTATTATTAACTTAAAAGAAAAGGAAAACATTTTATGAAATTTTCAGATTTATTTAAAGATTCAAATGATATAAATGAGAAATCAGTAGTTGGTTTCGCATCATTCGCAGTTATGGCAATTTTCGCTGGAGCGGATATTGTAACTGGTATTATGGGACAGACTTTAGAAATTAGTGATACTATCTTTAATTCATTTGTAATTATTACATTAGGTTCATTCGGTATCGCTGAAGCAGGTAAAATCTTCGGTGGTAAAAAGGACACTAATAAAAACGATGAAGAATTAGGATAACAAAAAAAAACAATGAAAAAGTTACTTTATGATAACATTATTTTCCAAGTATGGAGTAATGCTATAAAAACAAAACATCCACTTTCATTTATAGTGGCAATTTGGCTTACATTATTATTAGTTACATTTGTATATGGATTTTCAACAATTGTAATCCAAACTATAATAAACCCAAGTATTTGGGATAATGTACAATTTGGTCTATATGATACATTGGGGAGTTAAATTATGAAAAAAATTATTTTACTTTTAGGTATTATACTTTTTAGTATAACATCTTATGCACAAATCGGTTCAATTAAAGCGGAAACATATCAATCAGAATTTGAGAAGAAAAAATCTATTGAAGACGTTTCTGATTATAATGGTAAACAAATACCAATAGCATTATTAAATGTTGGTATATCTGATGAATTATATCAAATGTGGCCCGATTTGCGTGATGCAAGAATTGGATTGGGTTTGACTAATATGGTAATTGAATATCTTGAATGGACAAATCGTTTTCAGTTCGTAGAAGAAAAATCAGCTATTAAAGATAGAATGAAAGACCAGTGGGTTGCATCTCGTAAAGGTGTATCTGAAAACCAAGTATATGGTATGGGGAAAATCAAACTTGCTGAATACTTCGTTACAATCGAAGTGTATGATTTTTCAGTATCGGAAGATGAAGTTCTTTCAATGAAAGAAGGTTCTAAACAAACTCAAACAACTCGTTTAGGTTTACAAGTTAGATTCACCAATGCAACTGATGGAACTTATTTTGTAGGTTCTGGTCTTGGTGAAGCAAATACCGTAAAAACACAAGAAGGTATTTTAGGATTAGATGTAGAGGAAATCAATTTCAGACAATCTGCTATTGGTGTTACAACTCGTAAATCATTAGAAACTGCATCAGCAAGAATTGTGGCAAGAATGATATCAAAAGGAGTTTTTCCTAAATAAATGTGTTTAAAAGAATATTATTCATATTACTATTAACTTTAATTAGTTTGAGTGGATTTAGTCAAAATACTATATTCACTCAAACTTTTGTTGATAGATGTACTGGTGATGTTAAAGTAGTTACTGCAAATTTTATCAATGGTACTGCAACTGTTGCTTTCTATAATCGTGTAAGAGTTTTTACATATCAAGAGGCACTAAATGGTACATTACAAACTTGGTTAAACGAAACTTTCGCATGGTGGACTGCATTATCACCATGTTCTACAACAACAACCCAAGTTCAACAAGCACAACAAACTGCACAAGTTGCCCAACAAGCAGCTCAAACTGCAACCACTGCAGCAGCAACTGCTGCATCTGCAGCAACTTCGGTAAATATACCAACAACCCCACCTCCATCTACAACAACTCCGTCTACACCACCACCTACAACAAGTAGCAGTTCATCTACTCCATCAAGTGGTAGTAGCACATCTTCATCAAGTTCATCGAGTAGTTCATCGAGTAGTTCATCATCTGAAACTAAAACTGAAACTAAAACTGAAACTAAAACTGAAACTAAAAAAGAAGAATCTAAAACTGAATCAAAATCCGAAGAAAAAAAAGAGGAGAAGAAAGAGGAAGTAAAGGAAGAACCAAAAGAAGAAGAAAAGAAAGAGGAGAAAAAAGAAGAAAAGAAAGAGGAGAAGAAGGAAGAAAAGAAAAAAGAAGAAAAGAAGGAAAAGGCTAAAATGTTACCTATCCAACTTAAAGCTGATATGATGGCTATGCAAAATCCTTTGGGCGGTTTTAATGCAGCAATGTCATTCAGTGCATCACAATCTTCTATTTTCGGTGATGTATCTTATGGAGCCAATCTAATGGTTTTTGATAATTTAAGACAGGCAACACTTGGATTAAATCGCTCTAAGGTATATATGGATAACAATTATAAAGTTGATTGGATAGAATCAATTGGTGTAAACTATGGTAATAATTTTGGTACACAATCTTTATCGGGTAATTTTATGAGATTAAAACCGATGGGTAAAAAGGGTACTTATGGATTTGGTGTAAATTATAGTTTTATGTTTGCAGGTTTAATTGAAAAACCAATGGGTACTATGGGATATAATTTACTCTATACAAACTCATACGAACTAAATAAAAAAAGAATTACATTTTCACCGGCGTTTATAATATCACAAACACCAATTTCATTTACACTTGATGGTAAATCAACCACAACTGCAGATGCAATGTTTATTTTATCAAATTCATTTACTTATAGATTAACAAAAAGGTTTACTGTAAATTTTGGTTATACTGCAATTAAATCCACTAACCCAATTATTCCTCTCATAAATTCATTTATGATTGGTTCAAAGTTGCCATTTTAATATTTATGAAAACAAACTATGAAAAAACTTGATTTAAAAATTATAGCAATTGCATTTTTAGTTGTACTTAACGTTTTTCAATTTATACAAAAATCCAAAGTAAAATATACTGAAAAAATTGTTGAAAGGGAAGTACCAGTTGCAGTACATGATACTATACCACAAGAAGTTGAGGTAGAAGTGGAAGTACCTGTACCGTATGAAGTTGAGGTTGAAAAACTTGTTGAAGTCAAAGTCCCTATATCGCCAGATACACTTAAAATAATAAATGATTATTTGGCTCAACATCAGATAGTTGATACACTTAAATTAGATAAAAAGTATGGTTACTTATTGGTAAAGGATGTCATTTCAGAAAATAAATTAAAATCAAGAAATGTAAGTTCTTTTTATAACATACCAGAAAAAATAGTAGAAATACAACAACCAAAAGAAAATCAATGGTATATTGGATTTGGATATGATTTTGGATTTTCTCAATTTTTTAATGGTGCAAATACACAATTACTATACAAAACTAAATCAGATAAAATGTTTACCTTAGAGGCAGGATTTAGAAATAACATTACAAACTTTGAAACATTTGAGGGAAGACTTAAACCATATATTGGAACATCTATGTTAGTTAAAATAAGATAAATTTATGAAAAAAAGGTTACTTATAGCTGGAGATAGTTTTTCAGCAGATTGGACAAAAAAATACGATGGTGTTGGTTGGGTCAATATGCTAGAAAATAATTTTGATGTTACAAATGTATCACAAGCAGGAGTAAGTGAATATAAAATTTATCTTCAACTCAAATCACAAAATTTATCTGAATTTGATAATATAATAATATCCCATACATCTGCATATAGAATACCAATCCAAGAACATCCAATTCATAAAGGGGATTTATTACATAACGATTGTGATATTATATTTTCAGATGTTGAACAACATTTAGATAATCCAGTAATGAAAACTGCTTATGATTTCTATTCCGAAATATTTCATGCAGATTATCATTGCTTTGTAAATAGTTTAATCTACAAAGAAATTAGAAAAATAACACCATTCGGATTACACATAACATTTTTTGATTCATTTTATTCCGATGCAGTATTGAAGTTTGAAGATGTATTTTTGAATAATAAGGGAAATATTAACCATCTCAATCAGTTGGGAAATAATATAGTTTACCAAAAAATATTACAATATTTACTTTAATATATTTATAGATAAACATTTTTATATTTATATGAGTTGGAGTAAGAAATATAAGAAGAGTATCAATTGCTCTAACCCAAAGGGTTTTTCTCAAAAAGCACATTGTGCAGGTAGAAAAGCCAGACAAAGTGGAAATACAACAAAATCAAAATCGGTAAACGAAATGAAAATAACAGATTTAAAAGAACAAATTAGAAGTGTTATTCGAGAAAGAAGTGTAAAGGCTATTCAAAAAGAATATCAAAAGGTAATAGATGATATGCAATCACATCTCGATATGTATAAAAAATCTAAGGGTACACCTAACGAAAAGAAACATATCGATGCACTTAAAACACTTACTACCCAAAAGAAAAAATTACAATCTGAATTAGATAGTGCGGTTGCCGGATTGTACAAAAATGCTGAACTAAAAGTAGATGAATCTATAAACGAAATAGAATACAAAGATGCAGTTGAAAAATTCAATGCAGATTTAATGAAAAACTCACAAGTTGAAAGAATTGCTAAATTCCACAAACGTTCAATCAAAGATGTTGTTAAAGCATTACAACCATACCTAAAAGTTTTAAGATATAGTGATAAATCAATTAAAGTAATTTCAATTGATTTTAGAGATACTAATAGTGATGTAAAAGTTCACGTTTCTCAAACTTACAAACAAAACGAATCAGTAACCGAAGGAAAACTTGGAGATACTTGGAGAAAAAATAATAAAAAAGGATACATTCTTAAAGTAGGTAATATAGAACTTAAATCAGCAGGACCTTCAAATTCACATGATATACTCGTAGACCGTATGCCGTGGGGAACTTTCATGATGGATTATGAAGCCGGAGGGGATGATTGGTGGGTAAAACCATTAAGAGGAAAAGATTTTTGGGTAGATTCAATCGATGATTTAGTAAAAAGAGTAAAAGCTGATTCAAGATTTAAATAGTTAAATGATAAGATTATCTCGATTATTGGAATATCATAAACATTCTCCAAGTGAGAGGGTTAAAAGTTATACCGATAGAATTAAAAAAATAAAAGATAATCTTGGTAAAATAGAAGATAAATCTTCTGAAACATTTAAACTACAACAAGGAAAATTAAAAGTGGCAACACAAAATTTACAAAATTATAAAAGACAACAAAGTTTAAAAAAATCTACTGAAAAAAAATGATAAAGTTAAAGAACCAACTACCAAAGGGATTTGAAATTGGTAAAGTTTATTCCAATCCATTTGCACGTGCTTTTAAACCTTTGAAAGAAGAGGAAGACCATGAAGTTTCTATGGCTCAAAATCAGTTAGATTCAATAATCAAACATGCAACCGAATTGAAATCAAAAATTGGTGAGCAAGAGAAGGATATTCCGGCTTGGATACAAGACCACATTTCAAACTCACAAAATTATATTTCACAAGCTGCAACTAATTATCATGAGTATAAGGAGGGCAAAAAATAGTGGATAATTTATACACGGTGTTAATCACTGCAATTACGGTATTGGGTGGAGCATCTGCTTTTCGTTTTTATGAAAAAAGAGCTCAGAAAAAAGAAAGAGATGATGATTTTATTAGACACGATTGTAAAGATAGAATTGCTAAGTTAGAAGCATTATTAGCCCAATCTTCAAAAGAAAAAGATGAACTTCGTAGTATGGTATTAGCCCTTACAAAGGAAGTTGCAGCCCTTTCAGTTAAGGTAGAATATCTTACCAAAGAAAATGAAGAGTTGCATAAGAAATCAAAGGTGGGAAGAAAACCTATACAATAAAAAAATAATATATAACTGATTGATAATCAGTAAATTATATAACTCATTGATAACCAATGAGTTATTTTTTTTATAAAATACTTGTAAAATTTCTTGGAAAACTGGATAATTTTTCGTATATTTACTGTATAAATTTTACTCATGAAGATAGAAAGTGTTGAAAAAATAGTCAAAGAAGTATTTCCCAAAATTCAAAAATACTATGGTATGAGTCGGTATTACGATGATTATCCTGATGTAGTTTTAGATGATAGTATTTATGATTCATTAAGTTCCAAAAAAATCCAAGAAGAGGATACTTTGGGTGAATTTGTATTTGAAGATAATGAGATAGTTATTTACTATCCTCAAATGCGTAGTAAAAAAGATGTTATCCAAACACTCATACACGAATACCAGCATTATTTACAATCACCAAGTTGGTTTACACGTTATTATAACATGGGGTACGATTATAATGACCACCCTTATGAAGTTTATGCATTTAATGAAGAAAAGAACTACAAAAGATTTTTGTAATATATTTATATAAAAGAAAAAATCATGAAACTAAAAAATATATTATCTGAAATTTCATATACACCTAAGGCACAGAAATTTTTAGATGCAGTTCAACTTCATGATAGAAGTATTAAGGATTTGAAAAGCATTACGGTTGATTCAACTCCACAAGGTAACTGGTCAGTTTACTATAAAGGTAAAAGATTGGGGACAGTTAATGCTAGGTTGCTGGATGATGAAACAATTATGAAATACGGTTTAGAAAACTAAAAAATACTATGATAACTTTAAAATCAATAATTCAGACAGCAAAACTTCAAAGAGAAGCTCTCAAACCTATAACTGAAAAAGAACAAACCTATTTCAATACAGCTTCAGGTGCAGTTGATTATGCTAGAACTCAAGCAGAAAAAAGAGGATTCAAAATCAATGATGAAGATTGGAATTCTGAAATCACTATGGGTGGTAGATATAGTAGAATGAGACCAGGAACTGGTAAAACACATTCATTCAGTATTGGATTAACCAAAGGTGGTAAACCAGTCAACAAAAACCTAAACATTTCATTATATGGAATGCCAAGTGGTAAATTTGAATTAACCTACTATGTAAGTTAATGATTAAATTAAAGAAAATATTAAAAGAGAATAATCTCCACGAAGCATTTGCAGATTCAACCGAATTGCAAACCACTATTTCGTACCTTAAATCTAAAAAAAAGGTTTTACTCCTAACAACCTCCAATAGATGGGAGGGTGATGCTAAGAATGGAGATGTTCCTAAATCAACTATTCTTGCACAAGTAATACAAAAGGTTCTTGGTGAGAAAGCAACATTAGTTGATATCACTAAATTAAATATATTTCCTTGTGAAGGAAATGTTTCCAAAAGAGATGGAAACAATTGTGGTGTAAAGGCTGCAATGTTAAAAGATAAAGAAAAGAACCCAAGTGGTGAATTAAGATGTTGGGCATCGTTCAACAATAAAACCGATGAGTTGTACAAAGTAGCAAATCCACTTTTTGAATCAGATGCAGTAGTATTTTTTGGTTCAATTAGATGGGGACAGACAAATGGATTTTACCAAAAGTTAATTGAAAGATTGACTTGGTTAGAAAATAGACATACAACTTTGGGTGAAGAAAATTTACTTAAAGATAAAGTAAGTGGATTCATTGCAATAGGTCAGAACTGGAATGGTCAAGAAGTAGTTAAGACACAAAAACAAGTTCATAAGTTTTTTGGATTCCAAACTCCTGATGAACTATATTGGAACTGGCAATATACCACCAATCCAAAAGATGAAACTTTGGAATCATATAAAAATGCATACCCTGAATTTAAGAAAGATTTTAAATTAAAGTGATTAAACTTAAAAACATATTAAAAGAAATGATTAGTAGAAGTTTATTTGTAGAATCAAAAAAACTACGAGTATTTGACTTTGATGACACTCTTGTTTTTACAAACTCTTTTATCTATGTAAAAAGACCAGATGGAACACAATTAAAACTTACTCCTGGTCAATATGCAGTTTATCAAGAAAAACCAGGTGAACAATACGATTTTAGAGATTTTGAAACAGTCCAAGAACCACAAGAATTAAAAAAGGTTACCAAGGTTTTGCGTAGAATTATAGATAAAAATAGAGATGGTGGAGTTTACATTTTAACTGCAAGAGGACAGGGTGTAGAACCACACGTTCACAAATACCTTAAAGATATTGGTATAAACTATAAAATACCAGTAATTGGTCTGGCATCAAATAACCCATTAGATAAAGCAAAATGGGTAGAAAAGAAAATTGATTCCGAAGGATATGATGATATTTACTTTGCAGATGATTCAGAAAAGAATGTTAATGCAATGAAATCCATGTTAAGAAAGAAAGACGTTCGTTGGAGAGTACAACATATAAAACATTAAAATCTAATTTTCAGATATTTATCTTAAAAAGGTAAGGTAAATAATGAAAAAGTTTTTAAATACACTTTTTACCGTTTATGTTTATTTAGTTTTCGTATGGATAGTCTTTGCACTACTATTTGATGCATATTTCATATATCTACATTTTTCGGGACAAGATGATAGGGCCCAACAAATTTCAAATGAAATACTAATAAGAATAGATGGAACATATAAGGATAACCCGAAAAATATTTGGTATTCAAAACCTTAAACAATAATTCATTATATTTATATACATACATAAATAAAGAACTATTGGTATGCCTGCTCAAAGTAAACAACAACAAAAATTTATGGGATTAGTTCACGCAATCCAAAAGGGTGATGTGAAAAAATCTGATGCATCTCCTGAGGCATTAAAAGTGGCTAAAGATATGGACCCAAAGGATGTAAAGGATTTTGCATCAACAAAACATAAAGGTTTACCAAAAAGAGTAAAACAAGAAATTCTTAAAAAATTAAAAGAGTATGCAATGACTCTACCAAATCATCAAACAAAACCTGCTGCTCCAATGGCATCACTTCGTTCTGATGATGAGATGGATATTCAAGAAGATAGAATCCCACAAAACTTTAATGTAGGTACTACACGAGATTATCACACCAAACTAGCAACAACACCAAGAAAAAAATACGATAAAACTAATTTTGAGCCGGCACATTCGGGACAAGAAGATTTAGTTGATGATGAACCCATAGAAGAGGCACAAGCAGTTAGTGGTGGTAAGGTTCATAAATTTATTACTGGTAAAAATTTAAAGTTCAAAGGTAAATCTTATTCAGAGATTCATTTTGAAACGTTGGGCGTTGATAATAAAAATCAAACGATTAGATTTAAAATAATTGCTCCAAAAGAAATCTTTGGTAATGAAATGAGTTTAGATTTCAGAACAGTAAGAAGAGGTCCTTTTTTCAAAACCGATACAAGTAAAGTAAACGAAGCAACTGATATAACATCATTAAAAAAAATACACGATGCTATTTTTAAATTCCTTAAAACAAAAAAAGGAGTAGGGGAAGTAAAAGAATTTTCAGAATTTCCAAATAGATATGGAGATAATGTAAGTACTTTTAGTGTAAAGTATAATATTCAAGATAAGTACAATTACGATTTACAGGAAATTAAAATAGAGTATTCAACTTCACGAGTATTTATACCGAATAAAGGATATTTTCCATTTAAAACATTTAATGATATAAAAAATATCATTAACAAAAAATCTTCATTAAAAGAATATGCATCTAACTTAGATAATTCATACATCTTAAACAAAGATGCTAAATTGGATGGTACACCCGAAGAAAAGGATGCAATAGATAGAGAAGGTGTAACTGAAATTAAATTTGATGAAATTAGAGTTTTGTCAAAAGAAGAATTTCAAAACGAATCTGGTCCTTGTTGGAAAGGATATAAGCAAGTTGGTATGAAAACAAAAAGTGGTAAACAAGTTCCTAATTGTGTCAAAGAATCAGTAAACGAAGCCAAGACATACAAAAAAGGTGATAAACTTAAAATCAAATTAAAAAACGGAAAAAAGATTGATGTAGTATTTGATATGTATGCTCGTACAAAAGGAGTAGCATTGGGTAAGTTTAAGGATAGTCATGGTGAATATGATATTAAACCATTTAATTTAGATGCCATTGTAGAATCAGTAAACGAAGCATCAAAAGCAGATATTATTAAAGATTTGGATAAAGCAAAGAATGATTTACTTAAAAAAGTGGATATTCTAATTGCTAAAAAGAAAAAACTTTACTCTGATGTAGATATTGAATCACCGATGAGTGCTGATGAAAAGAAATTGGATAAAGATATTGCCGATTTATTTTCACAAATCAATAAATTGGTTTTACAAAAAAGAAGTTTAAAAGAATCTATACTATCTGAAAAACAATTCAAAGGTTTAGAAGGTATTCCATCAAATGTATCCTTAGAAAAAGCAACAACTGCACAAAAATTAAAAATTATCAAAGCACCCGGTAATATAATTGATTTCAAAGTTCCAAAAGGTGTAAGTAGAAACTTCTGGCAAGTAATTGGTACTGGTAAAGTAAAGAAAAATTTAAATGGTGAACATTATTTAGAAGGTAAAATAATCAATTCACCGATGTTCAAATCATTAGATGATTTAGTTGATGGTGTATTGTGGAAATCCATGGAACAAAGACGTAGATTTAATGAATCAGTAAATGAGGTTGGTGTTGGTGATTGGCACTTTAAGGCTATTCAGAAAATGTGGCAAAAAGCTGGTGCTTTCACACGAAAAAAAATAGCAGCAGTAATTACCAAAAATCCTAATTCATCATGGAGTCAAATAGAAAGAGAAATCAAATACTCCGATTATGATGAAATAACTGATTATACAGAAAAATTAGGATTGGGTGAGATTGTAAACAAACTGAATAAAAAATCTATTAAGGAGGAATTATCATTTGATGAAAAACAAATGGTTTATGGTATTATAGAAATTCTTAAACAAGTTGAAGACCCAAAAAATAGAATGAAAATAGCTTTGAATATGTTAAAAAAATTCAAAGAAGAAAATATTGAATTCGATTATCAGAAATTTATAGATAGTTTAAAAGAATACTCTATGGGTTCGTATGAATATGATAAAGGTAATAGGGAGTTGGGAGAATCTATAATTAAATCTATGAAAAAAGTAGTAATTGACTTACTACCAACTAATACGTTAGCAAGACATGCTAATGACCCAAGTAAAAATAAAGAATTTGTTGAAAAGATAGTAAAAGAATTAGGTACATTACTTAATCGTTTTTACAAACAAAATGATATAGATGTAATTTTAAAATAAAAAAGTAAAAATAGTTATATTTAAACTAAAACGGTTACATGGATAGATTCAAAAGAATACCACCACTCGATATGAGTGACTTCTTCGTTCGTGAAGAAGAATTAGATATATTCCACCCAAACGATTGGAATATGCCAATGCCTTGGATTACGGCATTTATTTTCACACATTGTACTGGACATTTTTGGGGGTTTGGAGAAGATGAATCCAACCCATACGATAGACCTCGTGTATTACAAATTGGTTGTGCACAAGGTGGAGATGCAGTAGAGAATGCTAAAATTCTTAAAATGCCACATATCAATGGTGAACTTCATGTGATTGATTGGTTTAAAGGAAATCTTACGGTTGATGAGGAAGAAGAGTGGTTTTATCGTGAAGAAAACGCACCTATTTGGAGAAACCATTTAGAATCAGAAGCCAAAAAATTTAATGTAGAAGATAGAATTACAATATTTGAAGGTGATTCTCGTGAAATGATTCATAAAGTAAAAGATAACTACTACGATATAGTTTTTATTGATGGTGGACATGAGTATGATATCGTAAAATCAGATATTGAACATGGATACAAAAAATTAAAACCAAATGGAATTATGGTTTTAGATGATTTTAGTGGTGGACCTGATGCATACAATCAGTATAATATTAAAAGTGCAACCCCTGAAATGTTAAAGAAAGATACTTGTCAAATAAATGGTGCAACAATTCATGTTGGGGTTGTTAAAGCAGTTCATGAATTTTTTAATGGAAATTATATAGTATGTGGTTCACATGATAAAGCATACCACATGAAGGGATATAATATAAAAAGAGAGAGATAATTATGATTTATTGGTTTACTGGACAACCTGGCTCAGGTAAAACAGTTTTAGGAACAAAATTGTTTAAGTTTTTACAAACTGAAAAAAGAAATTGGAGAAAAAGTGTATTTCATTTAGATGGAGACCATTTAAGAGAAATCACAAATAATAAAGATTATTCAGAACAAGGAAGACGGAATAATATAAAAACTGCACAAACAATTGTTGAATTTTTACATTTAAATAATTGTGATGTGGTGGTTTCAGTAGTTGCACCTTTTTTGGATATGAGAGAGGATTTGAAAGAAAAAATAAAAAATAATGTAGTAGAAATATATGTACATTGTTCAGATGAAAGACCTCGCTCAGAATTTAAAGTAAAGGATTACGAACCCCCACAAGTTAATTTTATTGATTTGGATACAACTAAGGATTCACCCGATACCACATTCTCAAAACTAATAAATAACCTAACCAAAATAAATAAATTATAATGAAAAAATACGCACTTTACATCGGAAGATGGCAAAACTGGCATAAAGGACATCAATGGTTAATAGACCAACAATTAAACAAAGGTAAAAATGTTTGGCTGGCAATCAGAGATGTACAAGTAGATGAAAACAATCCAAAATCAGCACAACAAGTATTTGATGAATTAAAGGTTGAATTACACGATTTATTACAAACTGGTAAACTGTTGATTTCAGTAATTCCTGATATTGAAAGTGTAAATTATGGTAGAGGTGTGGGTTATGATGTAATCTATCATGAACCACCAACTGATATAGCTTCAATAAGTGGAACTGCAATTAGAACCGGTCACATGAAACCCGATGGTTCAATTGTTTACGATGAAAATAAAGGTTAATGCAAGTACAAAAAAAAAGACATATAGCTAAAACGATATCATATCGAATTATTTCAACCTTGGTTGGATTTCTAACATTATGGTGGGTGAGTGATTCTATGCAAATAGGGGCTGCATTTGGTGTTGTAGAGTTAGTTTACAAACCATTACAATATTATATCCACGAACGTATTTGGTATAAGTGGATTAAATTTGGATTAAAGAAAGATGAACAAGATTAAATATATTCATTGTTTCGGTACATCACACACCGCCGGAGGTGGTTTTGAATTTGATTCGGAAAATCCCGAACGAAATGAGGCTTTGAATAAATTATACTCTAAATTAGAAATACCAAGAAAACAATTCGATTATTCATTTCCCGGTCAATTACAATCTTTTATTGGTAAAGATATAAAAGTTTATAATCATGCAAAACAAGGGTATGGAAATGATAGAATTTATAGAATCGTATATGATATTGTAAATGAAATAGGATTTAATTCAGAAGAAAATATATTCATTTTTGAATTTGCCGGTATAGGTAGAAAAGAATATTATTGTAATCAATTACAAAATTATATCACAATAAATTGGCAACATAATACAAATGAAAATGGAAATGTTACCAAGACCGGTGCTGAATTGATGGGTGTTGCGGAATCATATTTTTATGAAACTCAGCAAACTTACGATTTTGTAACTGAAAACAAATCATTTTTTGAAACCTATATTAAAACATTTGTGAATTTTGATTACGAATTTAAAAATATTTCGAGAGAAGTAGAATATTTTTTAGCATATATAGAAAAAGTAAAATTAAATTATTACTTTACATCACCACCAATCGTATCACTAAATGGTCATGATAGAAGTAAAGAAATATTTTTTGGTGATGGTAAGTTTTTTAAAAAATCAAATAGTATTTTAGATTTCAGTTGGGATAATGATTTAATTATAACAAAAGAAACTAATGGTGAATATGATGATTTACATAATAGTTTAAAATCAAATAAACTTGTTGCTCATATAATTTATAATAAACTAATTGATGATGGATATATACCACATCAAAAAACTGATATAGATTGGGAATGGTATCATACAATCGATTTATTAACGAAAAATAAAATTTTATAAAATGGACAATTTAATTAAACCCCATGTTAAAAACGAATGGGGACAGTTACGAGAAATTATAGTAGGTAGTGTTACAAATGCACAAGTTCCTACTATTGGTGATAAATGTTTACATTGTGTTGATTATGCACACCTATCAGATGAGGAATTTAAAAATAGACCATCTGGTTTATATCCTGAAAAAGTTTTAGAAGAAACCCAACAAGATTTACAAGATATTGCAGATACTCTTAAATCATTAGGAGTAAAAGTTCATAGACCACACGATAAAGATTTTTCAGAAAAGTATAAAACTGAAAATTGGGAAGTAGATGGTTACTATAATTATTGTCCTCGCGATTCAGTTTTTATAATAAACGATAAAGCAATTGCAACTCCAATGACATTACGTCATCGCCAAAATGAATCTGATACTATAAAACCATTATTTGATGAATCTCATTGGGTTGATGCACCTCGTCCAAAATTATTAGATTCAATATATCAGAGAGAAGACCTATCCAAACCTACTTTATTAGATGGTGAACCAGTATTTGATGCAGCAAATGTTATCAAACATAATAACGATTTACTCTATTTGGTTTCTAACACAGGTAATAAAGATGGTGCAAGATGGTTAGAAGAATATTGTAAAGAAAATTTTGGTCATGAATATAATGTTCATCTTGCTGAAAATGTTTATGCATACATTCATATAGATACCACGTTTGTATTTTTAAGAGAAGGGTTAGTATTACTAAATCCATCAAGAGTAAATTGGAGAAACCTACCTGAATTTTTAAGTAGAATGGATAGAGTTTGGGCACCCGAACCATTCCCAACCCAAGTCATGGAAGATTGGTGTCCTGCATCACCATGGTTAGGTATGAATATCTTACCGATAAATTCTAAATTGTGCATGGTAGAAGAACATCAAGTGATGTTAATGAAAGAATTGAAAAAGTGGGGTATCGAATCAATTCCAGTTAAAATGAGACATGCAAGAACTTTAAGTGGTGGTCCACATTGTGTAACATTAGATGTAGTTAGAGATGATGATTGATAAAAAAATATTAGATTATGATTATCAATTATCGAGAATATTTGGTAAATTTATTGGTGCAAATGAATATGAAACTCGTGAAACCGCAAGAGGACAATTCGATATAATCTTCTGTCATAGAGAAGGATTTCAAGATAATTTTGATGATTTAATAACATATTCAAATCCATACACTAAAATTATTGTAGATATAACTACTGAAAGTGGTAATCTACAAAGTTTTTTAGATGATTTTGTAAACAAAACAAATGATTATAAAAATAAATTTTATTTGATAGTTGATTCAGATATTAGTTATTACCGATATCATGTTGGGTTTAATTCGAATGTAAAAGTAATTCAAGGTTTTGATTTGGTATT
>JACCEB010825390.1_pt1 | contig 23218 bp, 20 predicted proteins | sample 7454761 | NCBI WGS metagenome assembly JACCEB01 (sample SAMN15323454, study PRJNA562643) | freshwater metagenome | isolation source: river surface water | place: USA:Blue River Watershed | collected 2017-08-18 | reverse complement strand
GGGATTGAGTACCAGCCTTGGCCGGAGTTCGAAATCGCCGCGATTTACACGCGGGCTTTTGAGCGGACATCGTCTGGAAGTTCTTGGAATAACACGATTTTCAAGGACCAAGACCGCTTCACGCTGCACATGCAGTTCAACTACTAAAGCGTTTCGTTGCAGGGTCGTAACACCCCTTTCCATCGATGGATGGAGGGGGTGTTTTGCTGTTTTGGGGACGTCGGTGAGTTGCTTGCTGCTGCCTTTTACATGTCCTTTACAAAACTCGGCTTTGAGGTTCACACGCCCTTCATGTGTGGGGCGTTTCATGGTCAACGTAAGCAAAACGAAACAAAACCTATGAAAACTCCGAAGACGATCCTGGCGGCGACCCTGGGGGTGGCCATGAGTATTCCCGTGGTGGTTGGCGCACCTTTGCCTCCACCGCTTCCGAAGGGGGGGAATCCGCCTCCCCCGACCACTGGGATTTTGAATCCGCCTCCGCCGCCACCGGGAATCGTTTCTTTGCCTCCCGGTGCAACACCTCCGCCGCCTCCTCCCGGGCGTGCGATTCCGATTGTTGGACTGGATGCGACGAAAGCCCGCGACTTTACGGACGGGCTTGCGGAGTTCACGAAGGTTGAGACTGCTGCGGGGGGATTGGGCCCGATTTTCAATGATGTCTCGTGCGTGGCGTGCCATCGCGCTGGGGGTGCGGGCGGGGCGAGTCGGGTGTTTGTGACGCGGTTTGGGAAAATGGTGGATGGCGTCTTTGATCCCATGGCTTCGGAAGGTGGACCGTTGTTGCAACGGCGTGCGATTGCGCCGGAGTTTGTGGAGCGGGTTCCGTTGACGGCGAATGTGGTGATTCGACGGATGACGACGCCGGTATTCGGGCTGGGGTTGATGGAGGCGATTCCGGATGCGACGATTCGTGCAGGGGCGGTCGCGAAGGGAGACGGCATTGCGGGGAAGGTTGCCGTGGTGACGGATCCGGTCAGTGGAAAGGAAGGCGTTGGTCGGTTTGGATGGAAGGCGCAACATGCTTCCATTTTGGGGTTTTCAGCGGACGCGTATTTGAACGAGATGGGTATCACGAATCGCTTTTTTCCTACGGAAAATGCTCCGAACGGGGATGCGGCATTGCTGGCTCGCGCGGATGTGGTGGCCGATCCGGAAGACCCTGCGAATGGGGTGACGGAGAAAGGGGATATCGACCGGGCGGCGGATTTCATGCGGTACCTCGCGCCCATTCCTCGGGCGAAAGCGACGGCGCGGTCTGCTGCGGGAGAGCGGACCTTTGGAACGATTGGTTGTGCGAAGTGTCACACTCCCGCGATGAGCACGGGAGCGCATCCGGTCGCTGCGTTGGCGAACAAGCGAGTCGAGTTGTACTCGGACTTGTTACTACACGACATGGGGAGCTTGGGTGACGGGATGCCGCAAGGGGCTGCGGGTGCGCGTGAAATGCGCACGGCGCCGCTGTGGGGGTTGCGGTTGCGGGACATGTACCTTCATGACGGGCGTGCCGTCACGGTGGACTCCGCCATTCGGGCGCATGATGGCGAAGCGCGGATGGTGAAAGAGCGGTACGCGGCCCTGAAGGAAGCGGACCGCGCGGCGTTGCTGGAGTTTCTGGGAACCCTGTAGGGAGGTTGTTTGGGGAACGGACCGGCCGGTTGGCGGATGCGCTGACCGGCCGGTTATTTTTGTGTGTGACGTTTCAGGCTGGGCGGGCTGGTGTGAGCGGGATGGTGGTGTTCCTCGTCTCGAAGGTGAGATCGACGATGAGTCCGTGGGGCTGAGCGTTGCGCAGAGCGACGGTGCCTCCGCAGGCTTCGATGCACCGCTGGACGATGGCGAGTCCGAGCCCGAATCCGCCTGAATCGCGGCTACGGGCGTTTTCCGGCCGAAAGAAGGGATCGCAGAGGCGGGGCAAGAGATGCTCGGGAACGCCTGGGCCATTGTCGCGGATGGAGAGAATGATTCGCCGCTGGGTTCGGGTTGCGGCGATATGGATTTCCGATTGTTTGCCTGCGTAACGGAGGGCGTTTCGTAAGACGTTGGCGATGGCGCGCTTTGCGAGGCGAGCGTCGGCTTCGACGGTGAGGTGGTCTGGAACGGCAATCGTCACGGGCGTCCCGTGGCATTCTTGGGTGCAGGCGTCGGCGACGAGGTCTCGGAGGGAGAGGGTTTCAATGTTGAGTTGGGCGCGTAATCCGGCGCGGGTGAAGGTGAGCAGTTCTTCGACAAGACGTGTCATGGCGGCGGTTTCCTCGCGAACATCCTGAATCTCACGCTGGAGCTCTGGGCCGGCGCGTTGTTCGAGAACGCTGAGAGACCACTCCATGCGCGCGAGGGGTGAGTTGAGTTCGTGGGCAATGTCGCCGAGGAAACGCTTTTGTCCGGTGACGAACTCTTCCAAGCGGTCGGCGAGTTGGTTGAGTGAGTCGGAGAGGCTGCATAGCTCTTCGGGGCCACGGACGGAGGCGCGACTGTCAAAATGGCCTGACGCGATGTTTCCGGCAAAACGGCGGATTTCTCTGAGAGGCACTGTGATGCGGCGCACGAGTGGAATCCAGAAAAGGGCGGATGCGAGGAGTACCGCGATGCCGATCCAGAGCGGAGTCAGCTCGACGAGGAGTCCGCCAACGCGAAATGAATCGGATGCCAGCAACAGAGTGGTGGGACCGCGGTTGGTGTGCCCTTCTTCGGCGCGTGGAAGGCGGGCGCCGATCCAGTAGAGACCGTCCGCACGAATGGCGAAGTGGCGTGGGGGAGGACCTTCGGGAGGGTGGTGTGCTTCGGGCGGTGGATCGTGGGGACGCGGGGGTGCTTCGCGAATTTTCTTCACCACGGATTCTGGAATGGTTGGGAGGGAGCCGGCTTGGAGGGAGCCGTCGTTGCGGCAGAGGCCGGCTCGGGCTGCGTAGGTGGCAGCGATTCGTTCGAGCGGCTCACTCCATCGGTTGCGCGGGAGCCCTCCGATTTCGTCGGAGCATTCGACTGCGAGTGCGCTCACGCGATTTCCGGCTTCACCTTCGAGCAACGCGCCGAGCACGGGTTGAATTTTGGAGGCGAGGATGAGCAGTGCTGCTGCGGAGAGAAGCAACGCGTTGAGGATGAACCACCCAATGATTTGGGGGCCGATGGGAAGCGCGAAAAACCGGCGTTTGGCGGGAGGCAGTGGCGTGGGTTCAGGAGGCATCGGGATCGATGAGTGAGTAGCCAACGGAACGAATGGTTCGGATATGGCGCGGCTCCTTGGGATCGTCGTTTAACTTTTTCCGCAGCTGTGAGATGTGCACGTCGATGGAGCGATCAAAGACTTCGTAATCACGATGTCGGATTTCATCGAGCAGGGCTTCACGGGTTTTCACGCGGCCCGGTGCTTTGGCAAGTGCGAGAAGCAAATCGTATTCAACTGCAGTGAGTTGAAGTGGGGCGTCATCGAGTTGGGCGGCGCGTGTGGCGGGACAAATCCAGAGTTTACCGACGCGAATCGCGGGTTCTGAGGCGGGGCGTTCTCGGCGGGCGGCGCGACGGGTCACGGCCCGGAGGCGTGCCAGCATTTCGCGCGGGGAAAGTGTTTTCGGGAGATAATCATCTGCTCCGAGTTCGAGTCCGACGATGCGGTCGGGTTCCTCGGAAAGGGCGGTGAGCATCAGAATGGGAACGTCGTTTTCTTTGCGGATGCGTTTCAGCACTTCGAAGCCGTCGATGCCAGGGAGCATCATGTCGAGAAGGATGGCGTCCCAGGTTTCGGTTAGAGCGGCCTGAAGGCCGTCGGTGCCGGTGTGGGCGGTGGAGACGTGGTAGCCCATGGGGGCGAGGTAATCGCTGATCAGGCGACACAGTTTGCGGTCATCATCAATCAGAAGAATTCGGTGGGGCGCTGCGTCCGGTTCAGTGTGATTGGACATTGCAGGTGAGGTGGTTGTGCGCGCTGGCAGCTAGGGCAGGGCGGGCGAATCCGGCGCGGAGTTGGTGAGGGATCGATGGTGAAAGAGTTCGCGAATGACTTCCTCGACGCTGGGGTCTTGAACGTTGAAGTCGGTGATGGGCAGTTGCGCGAGGAGGTTGCGACACGTTTCTGCAACGTCTGCTCGGGGGATACGCAGTCGTGCGGTGAGGCCGGAGTGCTCGACGATGGATGCTTCGGGAAGGTCGGCGCGTGCCACGTCCCGGCTGAAGGAGAGGTCGATTTGTTTGTGGGCGGAGAACCGGTCGACGATGGTGGCGAGAGGGCCGTCGTAGAATAGTTTTCCGTGATCGATGATGATGACGCGTTGGCAAAGTTCCTCGATATCAGCCATGTAGTGGCTGGTGAGCATGGTGACGATGGGATGTTCGCGATGGTAAGTGCTGAGGAAGTCGCGCACGCGCTTCTGCGAGGTGACGTCGAGGCCGATGGTGGGTTCGTCGAGGAAAAGGACTTTTGGGCGGTGGAGCAGGGCGGCGATGAGCTCCATTTTCATGCGTTCTCCGAGGGAGAGTTCGCGGACCATGACGTCCATTTTGTCGGCAACTTCGAGGAGTTCCGCGAGGGTGGAGACGGTGGACTGAAAGTCGTGGCGGGGGATTTGGTAGATGACGCGGTTGAGTTCGAGGGATTCGCGAGCGGGGAGATCCCACCAGAGGGCATTTTTTTGGCCCATGAGGAGCGAGAACTGGCGTTTGAACGCGTCCTTTCGGTCCCATGGGGTGAAGCCCAGTACGGAGGCCGTCCCTGAGGAGGGTTGGAGGAGGCCGGACAACATCTTGAGCGCGGTGGTTTTACCGGCGCCGTTTGGACCGAGGAACCCGACGGTTTCGCCGACGTTGATGTCGAACGAGATGGTGTCGACGGCTCGAGTGTCCGTGTGTTCGCGGTGGAAGAGGCCTTTGACAGCACCGAGGAGGCCGGGCGCTTTCCGGTAGGTGCGGTAGACCTTGGACAGGTCGCGGACAGAGATGGCGGGTTGCGCCATGGCGGGTTTAGGAGGTGGCCTGGGCGCGTGCGGTGTCGCGTCCCTTCTTTAGTGCGAGGGACTCTTTGATTTTTGCGACGGCAGCTTCCGGGGTGACGCCGTGTTTTTTGCGGAGGATTTCGACGGCGCCGTGTTCGATGAATTCGTCGGGCCAGCCGATGCGGACGACGGGCGTCTGGATGCCGGCGTTTGACAGGTGTTCGAGGACGGCGGAACCGAAGCCGTTGGTGACGGTGTGTTCTTCGAACGTGCAGAGGACGGCTGCTGAGCGGGCGAAGAACTCGAGGGTTCCGGTGTCGAGGGGTTTGATCCAGCGCGGGTTGATGACGGCGGCGGGAATCCCTTCCGCTTCGAGGAGGCGAGCGGTTTCCGAGGCCATGGAGCAGAGGTTGCCGAGGCCGAAGAGGGCAACGAAATCGTGACTCACGGGGGAGTGCCGGATGACTTCCGCTTTGCCGACTTCGAGAAGTTTTGGTTGGGCGGACGGGGTGGCGCCGGTGCCGGTGCCGCGTGGGTAGCGGATGGCGATGGGGCCGGCATTGTAGTGGTTCATCGTCCACAGCATGTCGACGAACTCGGCTTCGTCCTTGGGGGTGCAGAAGACGAGGTTGGGCACGTGGCGGAGGTAGCCGATGTCGAAGAGGCCGTGGTGGGTCGGGCCGTCGTCTCCGGAGAGGCCGCCGCGGTCCATGCAGATGGCGACGTTCAGGTTTTGCAGGGCGATGTCGTGCACGATCATGTCGTACGCGCGTTGCATGAAGGTGGAGTAGATTGAGAGAAATGGTTTCATGCCACGCGTCGCCATACCTGCGGCGAAGAGCGCGGCGTGTTCCTCTGCGATTCCAACGTCGAAATACTTTGAAGGATGCGCTTTAGCGAAGTGCGCGAGTCCGGTTCCGGTTGGCATCGCGGCGGTGACGGCCACGAGGCGGTTATTAGATTCGGCGAACTTGGAAAGGGTGCGTCCGAAGATTTCCGAGTAGGTTGGAGTGGAGGTGGGCTGGGTGGCTCCGGTGACAGGTTCGAAGCGACCGAGGCCGTGGAACTTGTCGGGTTTTTCGAGCGCGGGTGCATAGCCTCGTCCTTTTTGGGTGAGGACGTGGAGGATGACCGGTTGATTCTGGGTTTTGAGGAAGTCGAACGTTCGGGTGAGGAGATTGACGTCGTGCCCGTCGATGGGGCCGTAATAGTGGAAGCCAAGTTCTTCGAAGATGACGGAGGGAACGAGGAGGCTCTTCATTCCCGATTCGATGCGGTGGGCGAAGTCGAGCGCGTTTTGGCCGCCGATCATTTTGACGAAGTGTTCGGCTTTTTCGCGGAGGTGGTGGTAGGTCGGGTGTGTGGCGATTTTGCTGAAGTAATCGGCAATCGCCCCGACGTTTTTGGCGATGGACCATTCGTTGTCGTTGAGGACGACGATGAGTCGTTTGGTGTGTTCCTTGGCGTTGTTGAGGGCTTCGAAGCTGACGCCGCACGTGAACGCTGCGTCGCCGGCGACCACCACGACGTGTTCATCGCCGCCGAGGAGATCGCGCGCGGAGGCCATGCCGACGGCGGCGGACAGAGCGGTTCCGGCGTGTCCGGCGCCGTAGCAATCGTGTTCGCTCTCGGAGCGGAGGAGGAATCCGTTCAGCCCTTCGTACTGCCGGATGGTGTCGAACCGGTCTAGGCGACCGGTGAGCATTTTATGAACGTAACCTTGGTGGGAGACGTCGAAAACGAAGCGATCTTTTGGGGTGTTGAAGACGCGGTGGAGGGCGATGGTCAGTTCAACAACGCCGAGGTTGGGGCCCAGATGGCCGCCGACGGAGCGTGGATTTTCCTCGGAAAGAACGCGAATCAGTTCGTCGCGGATTTCCTGAGCGAGTTGGGGAAGGTCGTTTTGCGCGAGCGCTTTGACGTCTGCGGGTGAGGAGATGCCGCTGAGCAGGGTGGGGCGGGACATGGTGTTGGGTCGGGACGGTTTTTAGAAGAGGCGGATTTCGTCAGATGAATCCTCGGCGGGGCTTTGAGATTGCCGGCGGGCGCGTGGTTTTTCGGAGCTTTCGGCTGGGGCTGTTGCGGTTGCGGTCGCGGATTCGGAGCGTGCGTCGCGGGTGATGGTTTCGATGCGGCGTTCCGCGGCGGAGAGACGTTCCATGCAGATGCGAACGAGGCGTGTTCCTTCCTCGTATCGGGCGAGGAGTTCGTCCAGCGCGAGGCGGTCACCTTCCATATCGGCGACAATATCGTCGAGTCGCTGGAGGGCGTCTTCGAAGGAGGGGCCGGTATTGGGATCGGGAGCCTTGGACATGGAAAGAGGATGGCGGTGGCTGGGGTTCAGGGAAAGCGGGAAGCCGCGTTAAGACAGGGCGGGTTCGGTATCGGGCTCGACCCATTTGCCATGTTCTTGGATAAGGTCGCGCAGGCGTTCGACGGCTTCTGTTTCGGGGATGTTGAACTTTACGGGGGATTTGCCGACGTAGAGGTTGACCTTGCCGGGTGCGCCGCCGACGTAGCCGAAGTCGGCATCTGCCATTTCACCGGGGCCGTTGACGATGCAGCCCATGATGGCGATTTTGACCCCTTTGAGGTGGGCGGTAGCGGATTTGATTCGGGCGGTGGTTTCCTGGAGATTGAACAACGTTCTTCCGCAGCTTGGGCATGCGACGTAATCGGTTTTGAAGGAACGGGATCCCGTTGCTTGAAGAATGTTGTATGCGAGGCGCAGCGAGGGAACGCCTTTGCCTGCGGTTCGGAGCCACAGGGCGTCTCCGATTCCGTCGCAGAGGAGGCTTCCGAGGTTGGAGGCTGCGTCGAGCATGATGTCGCAGGACGGCGGGGAGCTCGGGTCGAGCGTGTCTTTGAGAAGGATGGGTTGGCGTGTCGGCACACGGGCGGCGAGGAGGCGGAATGCTCCGATGAGCGGGAGCGGTGTGTGGTCGGCGACGGTAATGACGCGTTGGTCGCCGGCCTCGAGTGCAAGTGCGATACTGCTGGGGTCGAGGGGATTGACCGGTAGCGCGTCGATGTCCTCGGGGGTGAGTTCGGGGAGCAGGGGTGCGTCGGGACCCGAAGATGGGAGGCTTTCGCGCGGGACACGTGAAACGACACGAATCGGGTGAGCGCTTCCGACGGGGTACTCGTTGAAGGGCGCTGTCGCGGTTTCGCGCCGCTGGTAGGTGAAGGGGTCGAAGGGCAGCGTCGCCATCGGAAGCGGGTTGGCGTTCGGTTCGAGCGGGAGTTCTCGGATGCGGGCGAGTTCGCGGGCGACGGGGATTTCGTGAATGGAATCCTCGGTGAGGGACACGCGGATGGTGTCGCCGATTCCGTCCGCGAGCAGGCTGCCAATGCCGACGGCGCTTTTGATCCGTCCGTCGTCGCCGTCTCCTGCTTCGGTGACGCCGAGGTGGAGTGGATAGTTCCAGTCGTGGCCGAGTTGGTCGAGGCGCGCTGCGAGCAGGCGGTATGCGCCGATCATGACCTTTGGATTACTGGATTTCATGGAGAAGACGAAGTCGTGGAAGCCTTCGTCGCGAGCAATCCGAGCAAACTCGAGGGCGCTTTCCACCATGCCTTCGGGGGTATCGCCGTACCGGTTCATGATTCGGTCGGACAGAGAGCCGTGGTTGGTGCCGATGCGAAGGGCGACTCCGCGTTCTTTGCACTGGCGAACGAGTGGGATGAAGCGCTCGCGAATGCGATCGAGTTCCAGAGCGTACTCAGCGTCGGTGTATTCACGGACGTCGAACTTCTTTTTGTCAGCGTAGTTACCGGGGTTAATGCGAACTTTTTCGACCCACTTCGCCGCTTCTGCAGCGGCTTCCGGTTTGAAATGAATATCCGCAACGAGGGGCACGGTGATGCCGAGGTTGCGGAGCCCTGACGCGATGTGTTGGAGGTTCGCGGCGTCTTTGACAGTGGGGGCGGTGATGCGAACGATTTCGCAACCTGCGTTCACCAAATCGACGGTTTGCTGGATGCAGGCCGCCGTGTCCATGGTGTCGCAGGTCAGCATGGACTGGATGCGCACGGGGTTGTTTCCGCCAATGGCGACGTCACCGGCGCGGACTGTGCGTGTGGGGCGGCGAAGGCGTGGGAAGAGGCTCAGCGGAGGTTGCGTGGGCTGGGTCATTTTGACGGGGCCGGCTGGGTTTGATTTCCGGTGGGTGCCGCTGCGGGTTGCGTGGCGGAGGGCGCCGCTGCCGGTGCTGGGGACTTGTCCTTGCGGCGGTTGAAGAAATCGGTGACGTCGAAGAAGGTGAGGTAGGCCATGAAGGCCATGGCTGCGACGGCGCAACTCGTTTGAAGCCAGCCGAGGTATTTTGGGTTGAAGGGTTTCCGTCTGATGCTTTCGATGAGGGCGAGGGTGATGTGGCCGCCGTCGAGAACGGGGAAGGGAAGCAGGTTGGCGAGTGCGAGGTTCACGTTGAAGAAGACGGAGAACGCGAGCGCGAGGAGCCAGCCTCCTTCGTTTTCAAAAATGCTGTAATAGACCTTCATGATGCCGACGGGTCCGCTGAAGTGTTGGGCGCTTACGTCGCTGCGTTTCGCAAACAACGCATCGAGCATGTTGACGATGGAAAGGACGGCGTCGCGGATTTGGTCGGACGGTAGCGGATGCATGATGGAGCGGTGTCCCCATTGGAGACCGGGTTCCGCGATCCAGTTGGGTTGGGACGGGTGCGGGGTTGGGACGAGGGTCAGTGTGGTTTCCGTATGATTTCGCCGGACGACGAGGTGATTGGGTTGGCCGGTGTGCCGCGCGAGTTCGTTGTACCCGTCGAGGACGTTGAACACTGGGGTGTCGTTGACCTTGAGGAGGAAGTCACCTTTCTGAAAACCGGCTTGTTCGGCGGGGGAGTTGGCGAGGACGCCGTCGATGTTGGGAATCTGGCGCGGGCCGATACCGACGGTACGGAGTTCTTTTCGTTTCCAGCCTGGTCCTTCGGCTTTGGACCAACCGGAGTGGATAGCGAGGGGTTCGCCTTTTCGTTCGATGTCGAACCGGATGGTTTCGCCTTCGCTTCGAACGATGTGCCATTTGACGGAGCGGAGCGGCCCCATGAAGCGGTCAACGGGGTGGCCGTCGACGGCTTTGATGGTGTCGCCGGGTTGGAGTCCGGCGGCGGCTGCGGGGCCTTTCGGGTCGACGAAGCCGATTTCGGTGCTGTTTTCGAAATCGTTGACGGGTTTGCCGACGGACCACACGACAACGGCGAGGGCGATGGCGAAGAGGAACGAGAAGAGGGGGCCGGCGAAGGCTACGATGATTTTGTCGAGAGCCGAGATGGGGGGGAGGGGTTCTGATGGGGGGGCGTTTTCTCCGTCGGGCTGCGATTCGCTTTCGCCCTCGATGAGGTCCATCGGGGCGAGTTGGGGGAGTTTGACGAACCCGCCTGCAGGGATGGAACCCAAGGAGTACCACACGCCGTTAAACTGCTTTTTCCAGAGCGGTTTGCCGAACCAAACGCCAAACTCTTCGATGTGGAGTCCGCGCCAGCGAGCGGCGAGGAAGTGCCCGATTTCGTGGACGATGATGATGAGGTTGAAGAGCAGGACGACGCTGCCTGCGGTGGTCAGAATGTTGAGAAGTTTGGGTAGCATGGGAGGCCTAGGGGAAGGGGGATGGTTAGCAGTCTAGCACGGTTGTAGCGGAGCGGCGCGCGTCGTGATCTGCTTGGATGAGGGCGTCGAGACTTGGTTCGTGACAGGGGGTGTGGGCTTGGAGGACGCGGTCGACGGTTTCCCAGATGGCGGGGAAGGAGCATTGACCGGAGAGGAAGCGTTCGACGGCGACTTCGTTGGCGGCGTTGAGCACGGCAGGGTAGGTGCCGCCGGAGGCACCGGCGTGGCGCGCGAGGTTGAGGGCGGGGAAGTCGAGGTGGCGGGGTGCCTCGAACTCGAGTTTGGCGAGCGCGGGGAAATCGAGTGGCTGGAGGCGATTGGCGAGCCGGTCGGGCCACGTGACGGCGTATTGAATCGGGAAGCACATGTCCGTGGTGGACAGTTGCGCTAGGACGGAGCCGTCCACGAACTCGACCATGGAGTGGACGATGCTTTGTGGGTGGACCACGACGTCGACGCGGTCCATTTCAACTTGGAACAGCCAGCGTGCCTCGATCATTTCGAGGCCTTTGTTGAACAGGGTGGCAGAGTCGACGGTGATTTTGCGGCCCATGGTCCACGTGGGGTGGCGGAGGGCTTGGGCTGGGGTGACGCGGGCGAGTTCCTCGGCGGGAGTTTTTCGGAAGGGGCCTCCGCTGGCGGTGAGAATGAGGCGCTGGATGTGGGAGGCAGGGCGTCCTTCGAGGCACTGGAAGATGGCGTTGTGTTCCGAGTCTACGGGCAGGACTTGAACTCCTTTGCGGCGTGCCGCTTCCATGACAATGCCGCCTGCCATCACGAGGATTTCCTTGCTGGCGACGGCGATGTCCTTACCCGCTTCGATTGCGGCGAGGGCGGGGTGGAGTCCGGCGGTGCCGACGATTGCGATGAGGACCAGATCGACGGAGGGAAGGGTTGCGAGGGTGGTGAGCGCTTCGGGGCCGTCGAGGACAGGTGTGGGGTGTCCTGCGAGCGCGGTGCGGGCGGTTGCGGCGGCTTTGGGGTCGACGAGCGCGGCGGCTTCGGGTTTCCAGAGGCGAACTTGTTCGAGGAAGGTGTCCGTGCTGCGCAGGGCCGCGAGGGCGGTGACGCGCATGCGTTCGGGGAGGTCAGCGGCGACTTTGAGTGCGCTTTGGCCGATGGAGCCGGTGCACCCCAGGATGGCGACGTTGCGCTGGCGCGGGGGTGTTATCGGGGGGTTCATGCGGGGCGGGTGGCGTAGACGAGGTAGGCGTACAGGAGGGGCGCGGTGAAAAGGAGCGAGTCGATGAGGTCGAGGGCGCCCCCGATTCCGGGAAGCATGGAGCCGGAATCCTTGATGCCGGTTGCGCGTTTAATGAGGGATTCGGCAAGGTCGCCGATCACGGCGACGAAGCCGAAGAAGGTGCCAAGGGTGATGGCGATGCCCGGGGTCAGCAGGGAAAGGCGTTCCGGAAAAAGGGTGATGAGGCCCCAGGCGCCGAGGGCGGAGAAGGCCAGCGCTCCAGCGAAGCCTTCCATGGTTTTCTTCGGGGACACATGGGGAATCATCGGCGTTTTGCCCACGAGCGAGCCGGTGATGTAGGCCCCGCAGTCGGAGAACTTGGTCGTGATACAGAGAAACAAGAGGTAGTAGTGGCCGGCGAGGGAGCCGTCGGGGTTCCGAGGAACAATGTAGAGGATTTTTCCAAAAAAGGAAAAAAGCAGGGGGGCGTAAAGGATTCCAAAAACCGTGAGTGCAACCGCATGCAGCGAATCCTCGATCCGGAACTGAATGGCGAGGCGGCGGAAAAAGACCGCAAGAATCGAGAATGAGACGAAGACGACGTCGAATAGGAGCGCGGCGTTTTGTCCGTGTTTTTGGGTGAGGAAGAGGTCGCCTAAGATCAAAACGGTGCCGAGGGCGAGGGCGAGTCGGCCATTGTGAGGCAGTTTTGCCGCGTCGAGCGCGCGAAAGTATTCGCGGGTGCCGATGAAGGGAAGGATGACCAACAGCGCCCAGAAGCCGGGTTCATAGGCGGTGGCCATGATGGAACCGGCGGCGAGCCAGAGTCCGGCGGTACTGGTGAGCCGCGAAAGGAAGGTACGGAGCGCCGGAGTCATGGGTCGGTTAAGGGACCGGTGAGTGTCTCTTCCGCGGAGGGATTCGTCGAGGAAAAGGGGTCTTTCGTCAGGCTGATGTCCGAGAACCCCCATTGAACGGTTCCTCAGAGGGAGGCCACGTTTTTGAACCCCGACGGGCGGTGATTGATCAGGCCGGCGCGGTGGCGAGAGACGCCGGAGGGTGACCTTTCCGTCAGGGCGCGCGACGGGCGGTGAGGTGAGATTTGACGAGCATCATGACGCCGATGTCATCCAGCAGGCCAATCGCGATGAGGTGATCGGCGACGAGGTCGAGCGGGTTCAAGAAGTAGGCGAGTGCGCCGAGAACGAGGAGTCGACCGGAACGAGATGTCGCCTTCAGCAAGGATTTTAGTTCGTAGACCAGTTGGGTTAGGAGCGTGGGGATTACGAGTTCTGCAGAGATTTTCGTGATCCGGTTCCAGAGCGTTTCCGGAGCGGATTCTTTGCGGCCGCAGTTTGAGAGGTGACGGAGGGCGTTGGCTTTCGTTCCGCCTAAGCCTGAAACGACGAGGGCGACTGGGTCAGGCATTGCCTCGTGGGTGGGGTCGGTGCTTTCGGGGAGGAGTGGTTCGAGGTGCGGCCGGTATTTTTGTGGGATGGGTTCGTCGTCTGGAAGGCGCAGGAGCCGCCGCCAGGTCATGTTGGAGACGGCGACGTGATTGCTGAGCCGTTCGCACGACCAGCCGCGGTCGGCGAGGAACGTTCTGAGTTGTCCGATGGTTTGCATCTCAGTTCCTTGGATGTTGGGGGTATTTCCGAGGGGGTCGTTGGCGTTTCGGCGCAGTTTGGGAGGTGCGATTAGCGAACGGTGGGCCGGATGAGGGGTTGGACGGGCTTGCCGGAGTTGTCTTTCGAACTGGGCTTGAGCATCACTTCGACGCGCCGGTTGGGAGCCTGTTCCTCGACAGATCGTTCCGCGTCCACGACGAGATCTTCCATTCCACGGCCGCGGGATTCGACGCGCACGGGAGCGATTTTTGCGTTTCGAACGAGCCATTCGCGAACAGCGTCGGCGCGGCGCTGACTGAGGCGGAGGTTGTAGTCTGCAGTCCCGGTGGCATCCGTGTAGCCGGTGATCACGAGAGTGTAGTCGGGGAACTTTTGGGCGAGCAGCGCGATCTGCCTGAGAATGGGCAGTGAATCGGGGCCGAGGTCGGAAGAGTCGTATTTGAACAGGGCGCCTCCGGGAATGCCGATGGGGCGTTCTTCCGACGGCGCCGCGCTACCGGCGAGGGCCTGTTCGAGGGTTTGACGTCCGGGGATGGTGGACATCTTGTTGGTGGTGCCGGATGTTGCGGCAGCCTCCGCGGCGGCGGTGGCTTGGGCGAGGGCGTTCTTGAGCCCTAGGGACGGTTGGTTGACTGATACAGGGCCGTTTTTCGTGAGGGAGCCGGCGATTTCCGCGAGTTCCGAATCGACCTTGGATTGCATGGATTTTTGCATTTTCTCCATGGCCTCACCGATTTCCGCGGGAGCCGCGGGTTTTTCCACGGGGACCTTGTTGCTGAGGTCGATGGGTTTGGGTTCGACCTTCATCTCACCGGCCTGCGGTTTTTCCGCAGTGAACGCCACGGCGAGGGGCACCTTCGGAGCGAGTTCCGGCATTTTAGAAGGAGCGGAATCGGCGAGCGTTTTGGGATCAATTTTCGCCTGGCGCATCACGACTTTGGGTGGAGCGAGTTGGAGCTTTTCACCGGTGGAAAACCCTTCGAGCACGGTCGAGCGCATCCAGACAATAGCGGACCCATGGATGAGCAGCGAGATGGCGAGTCCGATCCACATCCAAGTGGCGAGGTGACGCGAGTGGGCGCTGGGATGGTTTTCAGAGAGGGTCGCCATGAGAGCAATGATGGCAGGTTTGATGGCGTGGGACAAGCGAGGGGGGGGTGGAGCTTTCCTTTGCAATCCTCGCGGGTAGATTGACGACTGAAATTTCTTCGTTGTGTCTCATTCATTACCCGAAAGGCCGTTGGAGCCCCTGAACTTGCCGGAGACGGCCGGGTTCCGTGTGGCTGTTGTTGCGAGTCTCTACAACCCGCAGTGGGTGGATGCGTTGCTTCGCCATTTTTTGGAGGAGATGGCGGCGATTGTTCCAGGCGTCGTGCCTGAGGTGTTCCGTGTGCCGGGCTCGTACGAAATACCGATCGCAGTTCAGTCAGTTTTGGAGCGTCGAAAGCCGCATGTGGTGGCGACTTTCGGGGTGATCCTGGCGGGGGAAACCTCCCATGCTGACCTGATTTCAACGGCGGTGACACGCGCATTGATGGACCTCTCGCTGGAACATCGGGTTCCGGTTTTGCACGAGGTGCTATGCGTTGAGAATGAACGACAAGCAGAGGAGCGTTGTCTGCATCCGGAGCTGAATCGCGGCGTTGAGGCGGCACGTGCGGCTTGCCGGGTGGTGTCGGTCATGCGAGAAATTGCAGGCTGAACCCACTGCGGCCCATGAGGGGCAGCGGGGGAGTTTTGATGATCTTTATGGCATTGCAGAAACCAGAGGGAAAAGGGGGCGGCGAAAAGAAGCGTGGACCGAGGCGCAGCGTGCGCGGGTCACGGCGTTTGGCGAGGGAGGCGGCGTTGCAGTACCTTTACCAGCGTGACTCCGGGAATCCTCCGGAAGATTTTGGATTTTTTTGGGCGGATTGGTCGGCATACCACTCCGGCGGAAAAGCGGTTGAGCCTGGTGATGAGGATTTTGTGGGACGTGCGGTGCCGGGGTTGGATCTGGAGGAGGCGCGGGAGTACGCGCGGCAGTTGGTGCGGGGGGTAGAGGACAATCTGGCGTCGATCGACTCCATCATTGCGCGGTTTTCAGAGAACTTCGACTTGGTTCGGATCATGCGGACGGACCGGAACATCATCCGTGTGGGTTTGTACGAGATCGTTTTCGGGGGTGTGCCGATCACGGTGGCGATCAACGAGGCGGTGGAAATCGCGAAAATGTATGGGGATTCTCATTCGCGCCGGTTTGTGAACGGGCTGTTGGATCGGGCGGGAAAGCTGGGGAACGATGCGTTGATGGCGGCGGTCATGTCTGGCAGTGCGTTGGATTCGGGGGTGTTCCGTGGTTCGGCGGGGACGATGATCGTGCTGCCGCGCAAGGATGGGCGGGAAGGTTCTCGGGAGCGTCGCAGGACGGGTCAGTAGTCAACGGTTTTCGCGCGCTATGGCTTTTGGATTTTTGAAACGTCTGGTTGAGCGGTTCACGGGCAAGCCTGTGGATTGGGATGATGTGGAAGAGGCGCTGATCCGTTCGGATATTGGTGTGCAGATGACGGGGCGGATCCTCGCCGCGTTGCGCGAGGGGGGGAAGGGATTGACGGAAGAGTCGGTGATGACGGTGGCACGTGAGGAGGTGCTCAAGATTTTGCCGAGGGACCAGACGATGCTGCGTCCGTTCCCTTCGAAGCCGAAGGTGATCATGATGGTGGGGGTGAACGGGACGGGTAAGACGACGACGACGGCAAAGTTGGCGGGGTTGCTGAAGCGGAAGGGGCACACGGTGATGATTGCAGCGGCCGACACGTTCCGAGCGGCGGCGGTGGAGCAGGTGGAAGTTTGGGCGGAGCGGTTGGGATGCGATTTGATCAAGGGGCCTTACAACGCGGATCCTGCTGCTGTTTGTCACGATGCGTATCAGGCTGCGGTGGCGCGTGGAGCGGAGTTCTTGATTTGCGACACCGCTGGGCGTCTGCACACGAAGCTGAACTTGATGAGCGAGTTGGCGAAGGTGAAGCGTTCTCTGGCGAGGGTGGACGCGGAGTCGCCGCACGAAACGTTATTGGTTGTGGATGCGACGACTGGGGTGAATGCGTTGGTGCAAGCGCGGGAGTTTGCGGCGGCGACGGGATTGACGGGCGTTGTGGTGACGAAGCTGGATGGAAGCGGGAAAGGCGGCTGTGTGGTGGCGATCCAGCAGGAGTTAGGGATTCCGACTCGGTTCATTGGGACCGGAGAGCGGTTGGAGGATATTGCATTTTTTGAGGCGCGCCCGTTTGTGGATCAGATGATGTGAGGTTGGCTGGGGCGGATCGAGTTCTGGGGATTCGGCGTGCGGCGTGGACAGAGGGTGTGATTTTTTCTCAAAGGAAAAACAGCATTCGGGATTGAAGGCGCGGTTTGTCGGGTGGAAGGTTTTCCGTGGCGGGCTGTGACTGCTGCGGTGGTGTCATGGGTCTGCCGAAATCCCCTCTAGAGACATACGGTGAGCACGAACCAAGATTTCATTCTCGAGATATTGCAGGAGACGAGTTTGGTGACGCCTGAGCAGGTGGCGATGGCGCGCGAGAGCGCTGCGGATGGACAGGTGGTGGAGGAGTTGATCCGTCAGGGTGTGTTGACGGAGGAGGATGAGATGCGGGCGTTGGCGGCGCATGCTCAGATGGAGTTCGTTGATTTGGGTGAGTTTGTGGTTCCTCAAGCCGCGGTTGATGCGGTGCCCCGAGAGCTGGTGGAGCGGTTCAAGGTGATTCCGGTGGCGCTTGCGGGGAATGCTCTGACATTAGCGGTGGGGAACCCGATCGATTTCGATACCTTTGATTCGTTGGGACATATGTTGACCCAGCACGAGTTGTCGTTCGTGTGTGCGACACCGGCTGCGATCCGGGAGGCTCAGAAGCGTTATTACCGGATCGGGTTGGAGGGTGAGGGTTCGGCGTTGGACGGGATGCAGTCGCTGGTTGAGGAAGAGGGGGATGCGCCGATCATCAAGATGGTTTCCAACCTGTTGCTGGAGGCTCACAACCTGAGGGCGAGTGACATTCACCTTGAACCGCTGGAAACGCGTTTTCGGGTTCGGTTTCGCGTGGATGGCATTTTGCAGGAGATGCCGAGTCCGCCCAAAAAGTTGGCTTCGGCGATCGTGTCGCGTCTCAAAATCATGTCGGGATCGATGTCGATTGCTGAGAAGCGGTTGCCTCAGGATGGACGTATCCAAGTGCAAGTGGGTGCGAAGCAGGTGGATTTGCGTGTTTCGACGATTCCGACGACGCACGGGGAAAGCGTGGTCATGCGTATTCTGGACAAGTCCTCGCTGCAGTTAGGCTTGCCGCAGTTAGGGTTCCTCTCGGATGACCAAGCGGTGTTTGAGCGGTTGCTGGGGTTGCCGGACGGTATTTTGTTGGTGACGGGACCAACGGGCTCGGGAAAGACGACGACGTTGTATGCGTGTTTGAACTTCATCAATCGGTCTGACCGCAAGCTGATCACGGTGGAGGATCCGGTGGAGTACCAGATGTCGGGAATCAATCAGGTGCAGGTGAACACGGATATCGGGATGACGTTCCCCGCGGCGTTGCGATCAATCCTTCGTCAGGCACCAAACATCATCATGATCGGGGAAATCCGGGATCCTGAGACGGCGAACATTGCGATCAACGCTTCGCTCACGGGACACTTGGTGTTCTCGACGTTGCACACGAACGATGCGCCCAGTGCGGTGGCGCGGTTGGTGGACATCGGGGTACAGCCGTTTTTGGTCTCGTCAGCGGTCCGGGCGATGATGGCGCAGCGGTTGGTACGTCGGTTGTGTCCAAAGTGCAAGATGCCTGCGGAGTTGAAGTTATCGGAGATGCGTTCGTTAGGATTGGATGCGGGTCAGATGGCTGGCGCATCGGTTTCGCAGGGGAAGGGGTGCGATAACTGCCGATACAACGGGTATCGAGGGCGGGTGGGGTTGTTCGAGATTTTCCAGGTGGATGATGAGGTGCGGCACATGATTAACTCGCGATCGACGACGGTGGTTTTGAGGAAGCGCGCGAGAGAGATGGGGATGCGGACCTTGCGGGAGGATGGGATCCGGAAAGTGCTGGCCGGAATGACGACAGCGGACGAGGTGATTTCGGTGACGATGGGGGACAAGGACTGATCCACATAGATCGATTGATATGAACCATTTCCAAGTTCTGGAGTTGTTGGCGGAGCATCAGGTGATCTCACAGGATGCGGTGGAAGATCTTGTGAACCACGTGACGGCGACGGGGTTGCCGATCGGGGCGGCGCTGGAGCAGATCGGGGTGATGTCGAAGGTGGATTTTTATCATGCCCTCGCCCAGATTGTGGGGACAGAGTCGCTGGATTTGACGGGGTTCGAGCCGGCGATCCCGGTTTTGCGTTCGGTGCCCGCGGGGTTGGCCCAGTTACATCGGGTTTTTCCGGTGGGCTTGGATGGGCACACGATCCAGTTGGTGGTGGCGGATCCATTGAACCATCAGATGCTGGAGGATTTGCGGTTTGGGTTGGGGCGTGACATCCAAATCTTTTTGGCGCCGGAGGAGGACATTGATCAGTTGATCCGCCGATATTACAGCCGAGGTGCGGAAGAGCTCGAGGGCGCGTTGAGAGATCTGGGCGCGGTGAATGTGGAGGACGAGGACGAGGCGGCGGCTGCGCCGATCATCAAGTACGTCGATCTTGTCCTACAGCAGGCGATTGCGGATCGAGCTTCGGATATCCACTTCGAGCCGTTCGAGCATGAGTTCAAGATCCGATATCGGGTTGACGGTGCGTTGTACGAGATGGCTCCGCCGCCCCGTCACTTGGCTAATCCGGTGATTTCGCGCGTAAAAGTGATGTCTAACCTGAACATCGCGGAGCGCCGGTTGCCGCAGGATGGGCGTATCCAGCGACAGATTGCGGGGAAACAAGTGGATCTTCGTGTGTCGACGTTGCCGACCCAGTTTGGGGAGAGCGTGGTGTTGCGCGTGTTGGATCGGTCGGCGGTGAGTCTGGATTTGGAGACCTTGGGGATGCCGAAGCGGATTTATGATTACCTATTGCGGGTGATTGACTTGCCTAACGGGATTTTCATCGTGACGGGGCCAACGGGATCTGGGAAGACCACAACGCTTTACGCCTGTCTGAACAAGATCAACACGATTGATGCGAAGGTGCTGACGGCGGAGGATCCCGTGGAGTATGATATTGATGGTATCATCCAAGTCCCTGTGAGTGAGGGGATTGGGTTGACTTTTGCGCGAGTGTTGAGGGCGTTTTTGCGGCAGGACCCTGACCGGATCATGGTGGGTGAAACGCGGGATGTGGAGACGGCGCAAATCGCGATCCAGGCTTCGTTGACGGGCCACCTTGTGTTGACGACTTTGCACACGAACGATGCGCCCGGAGCGGTGACGCGGTTGATCGACATGGGGGTCGAGCCGTTCTTGATCTCGGCCTCTCTGGAGGGGGTGCTGGGTCAGCGACTGATCCGGCGAGTTTGTAAGCAGTGTCGGACGCCGTATGAACCGACGGAGGCGGTCCTGTCGCAGTTGGGACTGTCCCCGCACGAGATTGGGGACAAGAGCTTCTATTACGGGCAGGGGTGTCAGGTTTGTAACAGCACGGGGTACAAGGGCCGCAAAGGCATTTACGAGTTGCTGGACATGTCGGAGCCGATTCGGGAGTTGATCAACCAGCGTGCGCCAGGGGTGGTGATGAAGCAGAAGGCGATTGAGTTGGGGATGACGACGTTGCGTGAGGATGGGTTGCGTTCCATTTTCGACGGGGACACGACGATTGAGGAGGTTTTGAAGTACACCTGATGGTTTGATGAAAGCCTGCACAGGCGTGATTTTCGCTCTCAACCACGGGACGGAGTTGTTGGTGCAGCGGTCGAAAGAATCTTTTACCCCCAAAGACTATGCCGAAGTTTGATTATGTGGCGTTGGATGCGCGCGGACAGGAAAGCCGCGGCACGATGGATGCGGCCTCGCAGAACGATGTCGTGTTGCAGTTGCGTCAGGCGGGATTATTTCCGACGTCTGTTGCGGAGGCGAAGGCGGGAGCGAAGCCTGCCAAATCGGCTGGATCGAAGAAGAAGTCGGGCGGTGGCGGCGGGATGTTCCAGCGGAAGACGGTGAGTTCAAAGGTGCTGATGATTTTCACGCGCCAGTTGGCGACGTTGATCGACGCAGGATTGCCGTTGTTGCGGGGGTTGGACGTTTTGGGCAAGCAGGAGAAGGATCCTGTGTTAAAGAAAATCATCATGGGGATTGCAGAAGCCGTGCAGGGCGGAAGCACCTTCTCCGAGTCGATGTCACAGTACCCCAAGGTGTTCAGTCGGTTGTACGTGAACATGGTGAAAGCGGGCGAGTTGGGGGGGGTGCTGGAGATTGTGCTGAACCGATTGGCGGAGTTTCAGGAAAAAGCGGAGAAGCTGCGGAATAAGGTGAAATCAGCGATGACCTATCCGGTGGTGGTGTTGTCGATTGCATTGCTGATCATGGTCTTCCTATTGACCTTCATCGTTCCGCGCTTTCAAACCGTGTTCAACGATATGTTGAATGGCAAACCGTTGCCGGCATTGACGTTATTCGTCATGAATCTGAGTAAGAACGCTCAGGAGTATTGGTACATTCTCGGAGGTGGACTTTTCGGGATCTTCTTGCTGACGAAGACCTTCATGGCGTCGACGAAGGGGCGTGCAGCTTTCGATAAGGTGGCGTTGAGTTCGCCGATCTTCGGGGACATTTTGCGCAAGAGTTCGATTTCGCGGTTCACTCGGACGCTGGGGACGTTGGTGACGAGCGGGGTGCCGATCCTTCAGGCGCTGATGATCACGCGTGAGACGGCGGGCAACTCGGTGGTTGCGGATGCAGTGATGAAAGTTCACGACGCGGTGAAGGAAGGGGAATCCGTCGTGACGCCGTTGGAGTCATGCGGGGTGTTTCCGCCGATGGTGATTTCGATGGTGGACGTGGGTGAAGAGACCGGGCAGTTGCCCGACATGTTGATGAAGATTGCTGAGGTGTATGACGATGAGGTGGATAACTCAGTGGAGGGGCTGACATCGCTGCTGGAACCGCTGATGATCGTCTTCCTTGCGGTCATTGTGGGAACGATCGTGATCGCGCTTTTCTTGCCGATGATCGATCTCATCAAGGGCATGAGCGATGTGAAGACGTAGCCCAGATTCTGTGAACAGCGAACACACGACGACGATGAAGACACAAGCGAGGGTACACGGTGGAAGAGGTGGATTTTCACTCGTGGAGTTATTGGTTGTGATCTCGATTTTGGCGGTGCTGACCGGATTGGTCTCCCAGATCGGTGGATCGGTCTTTGGGAAAGCGTCGCGCTCGAAGGCACAGTCGGAGATGGCGGCAATGCGAACGGGATTGGAGAACTATCGGGCGGACAATGCCTCCTTTCCAAGGGGGCAGATGTCGGACGCGTTGGACCCTCGCGCAAATCCAGATCCGCGGACAGCGGCCTACATCGGAGCTGCCGCCGAGTTGTACGCGGCGCTGTCCGGACGCTCACAATCGGGGAGCGCTGCGCAGGACACCAAGGCGTACATGGCATTCAAAGCGGACCAGACTGGACGTGCGGGCGGGCTGACGTATCTGCGTGATCCGTGGGGAAATGCATATGGGTATTCGACGGCCCGCGCGCAGTGGATGCAGACGGAGCTGAGTGCGGGGCGTCGTCCAGTCGAGAGTGATTCGTCGCCGGGTTATGGCTCGGATTATGATCTTTGGTCGACGGCCAAGGGGACCACTGCAGCGGACACTGCGAAGTGGGTGAAGACTTGGTGACGGGAGCGAGTGTCTGGTTGGTAAGTGAGCAAGGGGGGAGGGAGGACTGCGTCTTACGCGCCTTTGCGACTCGACGGGGCGCGCGAGTGACGAACGACTTTTTGGGGGATGGAGATTTTGGTGGAGAGCACGGGTGATGCTCTAAGGTCGACAGAGTTTCTTTATGAAAAGCCGAATCGTGCTGGTTGTTGCGTCCTGCGTTTTGAGTGTGTTGTTAGGACTGGCTTTGTCGAAGGGAGGCTCCGCGGACGAGCGCGGGAGTGGACAAAAAGGAGGTGCGCCGCGGATCGGCTTGTCGCTGGACACGCTGAAAGAAGAGCGGTGGCAGCGAGATCGAGATACGTTTGTCGCGAAAGCGCGGGAATTGGGGGCGGAGGTGATCGTGTTGTCGGCCAATAGCGATGATGCGCAGCAGATCCGGGATTGTGAGTCGTTGCTGGGACAGGGCATCGATGTGCTCGTGGTGGCGCCGCATAATGGAGAGGCGATGTCGAAGGCGGTGGAGTCGGCTCATGCTGGGGGAGTGCCCGTACTCGCCTACGATCGTCTGATTCGGGGATGTGATCTCGATCTGTATGTAACGTTTGACAACGTGAAGGTGGGGCGTGTCCAGGCCGGTTACCTGATGGAGAAATGGTTTGGTGGAGCAGGGGAGGGAGGTGGTAAGCGGCGCATCGCTCGGATTTACGGTGCTCCGACGGATAACAATGCGCGGCTGTTCAAGCAGGGGCAGGACGACGTGCTGAAGCCGCACGTCGATGCGGGCCGGGTCGAGGTCGTCTTTGAGGACTGGGCAGAAGATTGGCGTCCCGCGAATGCAAAGCGGATTGTGCAGGCGGCCGTCTCAAAGACGGGGGTGGCGAATCCACCGGACGGCGTGCTCGCGAGCAATGACGGAACGGCGGGCGGAGCGATTCAGGCGCTGCTCGAGGAGGGGTTGGCGGGCAAGGTGGCGGTGACAGGACAGGACGCCGATTTGGATGCGTGCAAACGGATTATCGCGGGCAATCAGGTGATGACGGTTTACAAGCCGTTGAAGCGGTTGGC
>JACCEB012059529.1_pt1 | contig 23230 bp, 23 predicted proteins | sample 7454761 | NCBI WGS metagenome assembly JACCEB01 (sample SAMN15323454, study PRJNA562643) | freshwater metagenome | isolation source: river surface water | place: USA:Blue River Watershed | collected 2017-08-18 | reverse complement strand
AATGATCGCTTACTTGCAATCTCTGACCGCAATATCACTGCGCTAGATGCATTCAAGAGTGCAGATCAAGTATTGCTATCTGGTGTACAAGGAATCACCGAATTGATTACCCAACCTGGTTTGATCAATCTTGACTTTGCAGATGTGAAGGCAGTGATGACTGGCGCTGGCGCTGCTTTGATGGGTATTGGATCTGCTCGAGGCGAGAACCGTGCAATTCGCGCAGCTGAGCTTGCGATCTCATCGCCGTTACTTGAAGCATCTATTGATGGTGCTATGGGAATTTTGCTCTCAGTTGCAGGTGGTAGCGATCTTGGTCTCTTTGAGATTAATGAGGCTTGCCAATTAGTGCAGGATGCAGCTCATCCTGATTCCAAGTTCATTTTCGGAACTGTTATCGATGATGCACTGGGCGATGAAGTTCGTATCACTGTGATCGCAGCTGGATTTGATGGTGGAGAACCAAAGAAGATCGATCGTCCAGTGATCTCCAAGAATGAGATTTCAGGAAATGCTGATCCAGTTGATGAGAATGATCCTTTGCAGGTGGCTATGGAGATCACCGGCGAGACCCCTCGTCGCAGAATCTCTTTCCAAGAGTTGGTATCAGAGGATGAGATCGACGTTCCAGATTTCATGAAGTAATGCCATTTATCTTCACCAATCGCATTGGGGGAGTAAGTAAAGCGCCATTTGATTCGGCCAATCTTGGTGATCATGTGGGCGATGACTCGTTAGATGTGCTCTCAAATCGCGCGCTATTGGAAGCTCAAATTGGGATGCCTATACTCTTCATGAATCAAGTGCACGGAGATACGGTGGTGCTCGCTGAAGATTCAACCATTACGCCGACTTGTGATGCGTTAATTACGACTGAACATAATTTGGCTTTGGCGGTAATGGTTGCAGATTGCATCCCCTTATTGCTCAAATCAGAAGTTGCAGTAGCTGCAGTGCATGTTGGCCGTCGCGGTTTAATGAATTCGATAGCAAGACATGCAATTACCGCAATGAGAGATCTAGGTGCCGAAGTAATTTACGCATACATCGGTCCAAATATTTGTGGTAATTGCTATGAAGTCTCAAAAGAGATTTTCGAAGAAGTAACTGAGCGCTTCCCAGCGACTAATTCGATGCCGCGAACTGGAAAGTTCACGTTGGATCTGGTGGCGGGCTTAAAGAGTGAAATCAAAGATACGGTGGTAATGGATCACTCCAGTTGCGTCTTCGAAGATCCCAAAGCATTCTCATATCGAAGAGATAACATCACTGGCAGACAAGCAGGTGTTATATGGCGATAGATCGTAAGGCAGAGCTCGCTACCAACCTGGCCAATATTAAAAGTCAGATACCTGAAGGCGTTCACCTAATAGTTGTAACGAAAACATTTCCCGTAAGTGATGTGGAGATTTTACGAGAACTTGGCTGTTCTGAATTTGGCGAGAACCGCGATCAAGAAGGCAAATTAAAAGCGCCAGCAGTCTCGGCTAAATGGCACTTTCAAGGTCAATTGCAGAGCAATAAATTGAGATCAATCTGCAGTTGGGCAGATGTGATTCAGACAGTTGATTCGCTTCGCTATGTTGATCTAATTTCCAGCGCTTTGACGAGAATCTCTGAGGAAGGCAATTCAAGAAAAGACTCGCTCGAGATATTCATTCAGGTTTCATTGGACTCCAAATTAGATTCCAGAGAATCAGCGCGCCAAGGCGCGGATCCAAAGGAGATAAATCAGATTGCTGATGCCATCATGTCCACCAAAAATCTAAAATTGCAGGGGTTGATGGCGGTTGCCCCACTTGGTGAAGAACCGGATTCCGCCTTCTTGCGGCTATCGAAGATTCACTCTGATTTCAAAGCCAACTATCCAAACTCACCTTATTTATCCGCTGGAATGTCTGGAGATTTCCAGAGTGCGATTTCCCATGGCGCGACACATGTTCGTATCGGCTCTCAAATCCTCGGTTCACGCAACTGACTTCTCTAAAATACTCGTATGTCTAGCTTAAAGAAACTAGGAAATTTTCTCGGTCTTACAGATGACCTTGAGAGCGAAGAGATTGCACGTGACCCAGAATCACCAAGAATTAGAGTTCGTGAAACTCGTGGGCTTGCTGCAGTGCAAGATTCGGTTGCGGTAGCGCCAAGTATCTCTGCTCCTGCAAGCAATCAGATCTTCACTGTCAATCCACGTTCATACAACGAAGCACGAGTCATTGGTGAGCGCTTCCGTGAAGGCCATACAGTGCTCATGAATCTAACTGATATGGGCGAAGCTGAGTTAAAACGACTAGTTGATTTTGCTAGCGGTTTGGTCTTCGGTCATCACGGAACAATTGAAAAGGTGACATCAAAAGTATTCTTGCTCTCTCCTGCAAATGTCAAAGTCTCTAACGAGGTAAAGACTGCGGCAGCAGAGGCTAGTTTCTTTAACCAGAGCTGATAAATGCTCGATATCTGGATCTATCGATTCCTACAAGTTTTTATCTATGCGTTGTTCGCGCGCTTGATTCTTGATTATGTGCGTATGTTTAAGCCTGCATGGCAACCGCGCGGTGCCATGCTCTGGTTTGCCGAGAGCGTTTATACCTTCACAGATCCACCACTTAACTTTTTCAGACGATTTATTCCACCGCTTCGAATCGGTGGCGTGGCGCTAGATCTCTCTTTTATTGTCTGTTTCTTTGCAGTACAGATTTTGCAGAGCTTGGTGCTCGCTTTTCTTTAAAGCCGCTTAAGCTTTAGCTAAGTTGAAAGTAAAACCCAGTTCGGTATCGCATAAAAGACTTTGATCTTGTTTCATCTCAACTGCAAGTACTTCACGTTTGATATGTTCGAGCGCTTCTAGGACTGCAGGTTCGACCTCATGGTTGGCATTCCAATTAACCATAATTCGATCGGTGATTTCAAAGCCAGCACTCTTTCTACCTTCCTGTAGCGCTCTCACAACTTCACGCACATTTCCGGCATTAATCAGTGATTGAGTTAGGGTCAGATCAAGTGCGACGGATTCGCCATTGTTGCTTGCGACAGACCAACCGCTCTTTGGCTGTTCGGTAATAACCAAGTCGTCCAGTGCAATTTTGTATTCACCTAGCTCTGTTTCGCCTTTGATTCGAAGCTCTGCTACCAACTTTGCTGCATCGCTAGCTGAAATCAACTTTGCGATCTCTTGTACTTTGCCACCAAACTTGGTGCCCAGAGAGCGGAAATTAGCTTTTACGCTGACGCTCACCAAATCGCCAGATGCATTTGCAATGTCTTCTAGTTCTAACACATTTAATTCATCTGCGATTTGATCTCGCATATCCGAAGGCAATTGCGCCCAGCCGCTGGCTGATATCAAGGCGCGACCTAATGGCTGGCGAATCTTTACCGAAGATTCGGCGCGTGCAGCTCTTCCTAGTTCGACGATTCTGCGAGTTAGCGCAACTTGAGCTCGCAATTGCTCATCAATCATTGCTTTGTTCACTTCTGGCCATGAAGTTAAGTGAATTGAACTTGCTAAATCACTTTCGACTGGCTTGATCAACTCTTGCCAAACGTGTTCAGTTATGAAGGGAACCATTGGCGACATCAATTGAGTTAAAGTCTTTAAGCACTCGTGCAAAGTCGCAAGCGCAGCTGGATCGCCATCCCAGAAGCGGCGTCTACTTCTTCGAACATACCAATTTGAAAGATCATCGATAAAGGTTGCTAATAATCTCCCGGCGCTTTGCGAATCAAAATCTGCATATGCGGCATCAACATCTCGATTTAGTATTTGCAGTTCAGAGAGGATCCAGCGATCCATGATCGGACGAGCTGCTTGTGCAGGAGCTTGGGAAGGTTCGAAATTTGATGCCCGCGCGTATAGCGACATGAATGAGATGGTGTTCCAATAAGTAAGTAGGGTCTTTCTAACTACTTCCTGTATCGCATCATGTCCAACGCGTCTTGCAGCCCATGGAGAACCAGCTGCCAACATAAACCAACGGACGGCATCAGCGCCATGTTGCTCCATTAGCGCCATTGGCTCTAACACATTACCTAAATGCTTTGACATCTTTCGGCCATCTTTATCGAGGATGTGACCTAGGCAGAGGACTGTCTTATAAGAAGATTGATTAAAGACCAAGGTGCCGATTGTCATTAAGGTGTAGAACCAACCACGTGTTTGATCGATAGCTTCGCAGATGAAATCCGCGGGGTAGGAATCTTTAAATTTCTCTTCGGATCCTGCTTTGTGCGGGTAACCCCATTGAGCAAAGGGCATAGCGCCTGAGTCATACCAACAATCAATCACTTCAGGTACGCGCACCATTTCAGATTTACAAGTTTCGCATGGGAATTTGATGTCATCTACAAATGGGCGATGTGGATCAAGATTAGAGAGGTTAGCGCCAGCTAATTCACCGAGCTCTTTGAGTGAACCTATTGCAATCTCATGTTTATTTTCACAACGCCAAATAGGTAGCGGAGTGCCCCAATAGCGATTCCTTGATAGCGCCCAATCGATATTGTTATTTAGCCAATCTCCATATCGACCAGTTTTGATGGTTTCAGGATGCCAATCTGTCTTCTGGTTTTCACGGATCAAGGCATCCTTTATTGAAGTGGTGCGGATATACCAAGAAGGCTGTGCGTAGTAGATCAACGCTGTGTGGCAACGCCAGCAATGTGGGTACTGGTGTTCGTAAGGTTGATGCTTGTACAGAAGACCACGAACTTTTAAATCTTTAACAATTGGCTTATCTGCCTCTTTGAAGAATAGATCTCCGACTAATTTAAGTCCGGATTCAAAATGTCCATCTGCACGGACTGGATTTACGGTAGGCAGGCTATAGGCGCGGCAAGTCTTTAAATCATCGGCACCGAAAGCAGGTGCTTGATGAACAAGTCCTGAGCCATCTTCAGTAGTTACGTAATCTGCTAGTACAACGAAATGTGAATTAGGAATCTCTACGACATCAAATGGGCGCTGATAGGAGATGTGTTCTAGGTCTTTGCCCTTGTAGCGTTTCAAAATCTCGACTTCGCCATCTAGCTTCGAAAGAAGCGCTTCTGCGAGTACCAAAACTTCGGAAACGTCATCCCTAGAGTCATTCCTAGTAACCTTGACTGCTACATAATCGACTTCACTATTTGCAGCAATCGCAGTATTTGAAATCAATGTCCATGGGGTAGTGGTCCAAACTAAGAAATTAGCATTGAGCTCTTTTAAATCACCGCTTGTGATCGGAAAACGTACATAGACAGAAGGATCCGTTACGGTCTCATATCCTTGCGATAGTTCGTGATCAGAGAGCCCAGTTCCGCATCTTGGGCAATACGGAGCAACGCGGTGATCTTGAACCAGCAGCCCTTTTTTCCAGATCTCTTTTAAACTCCACCAAACTGATTCAACATATTCTGGAGACATCGTCCAATAAGCTTGATCAAAATCAACCCAGAACCCCATGCGATTGGTCATGGTTGTAAAGGCATCAACATGGCGTTGTACTGATTCACGACATTTCTCATTGAATTTTGCAATTCCGAATTTCTCAATATCGCCTTTTCCAGAGAATCCAAGTTCCTTTTCCACTGCGATCTCTACAGGAAGACCATGGCAATCCCAACCTGCTTTTCTAACGACTTGATGGCCTTTCATCGTTTGATAGCGAGGGAAAACATCTTTGAAAACGCGAGCTTCGATGTGGTGGGTACCTGGCATTCCATTTGCAGTTGGTGGCCCCTCGTAGAAGGTCCATGAACTCATGCCTTCATGCATTTGGACGCTTTGATGAAAGATGGCGTTGCTCTCCCAGAATGAGAGGATCTCGCGCTCCATCTTTGGTAAGTCAATGGAGGCCGGAATCGCACGGTAGCCGGTCATCAGCGAATTCTAATTCAAGGCGCTATCGCGAGCCTAATTGGCTTTAGAGGCTCTAAATAAATTAAAGTTTCGCCCTCATGGCACTAAAAAAACTTGCGAAGAAATTAGCGGCTAAATCGGCCCAGAAGTCGGTTAAGAAGTCGGTTAATAAGTCAGCTAAGAAATCAGCACCTAAGAAGGCTGCAAAAAAGCCTTCAAAGAATCCTGGTAAAAAATCGCCAGCCAAGAAAGTTGTGGCAAAGAAAGCGCCTGCTAAAAAAGCGCCAGCGAAACCGGTTAAAGCAGCGAAACCTGTTAAGCCAGTTAAGAAGCCTGATTCAAATATTAAGACCTCGGCAATCGCTGGATCTAAAGCAACATTGAAGGTTGATACTAAGAATCAAACAGTTCAAGTTGCGATGGCTTCAACACAAGTTGCAGAAGCGATTGTCGAAGAGAAACGATTAATGATGCCGCCACCGCCACCGCCAAAGAAGAGCGGTAAGCAGGTACATCTAAAGCCATTAAAGGCCGCACCTGCACCATTGGTGATTGCTGATCAAGAGAGCTGGACCGCCACAGAATTAAAGGCGATGCGAATTGCGCTCTCTAAGGATTTAGAACGGCTTCGTAGCGATTTGGCAAAAGTTGAATTAGAAATGGACTCTTTGATCCAAGATGGTGGCGAGGGCGCAGGCGATGATCAAGCTGACGCTGGCAATAAAACTTTCGAACGTGAACATGAAATGTCTTTGTTGATCAATGCGCGCGATATGGTGATTCAAACCGAGAGAGCAATTGAAAGAATTGATAACAAGAGTTACGGTGTTTGCGAAGTCTGTGGCAACCAAATAGGAAAGGCTCGGTTGGAAGTCTTCCCTCGCGCGACGCTTTGCATGTCTTGCAAGCAGAAGGAAGAGCGACGTTAGCCGATTTGCAAGAACCAATCACTGGAAGGTTACATTCCTAGTTGCTTGGCTGATTTGGTTAGCTGATTACTTAACTAAACAATGGGCGCTAGATTATTTGCCGGGTAGAGATATAAAGATAATTGGTGAATTCTTACAACTCCAACTCTCTTTCAATACGGGTGCGGCATTTGGTTTAGGCGCAAATGGCGGGGGAGTGCTTCTCTCAATCTTCGCAATTGGCGCCTCATGCATGGTGGTTTATTACGCACCATTTTTAACAAGTAGACCTTGGGCTATCGCTTTTGCGATGGTGCTTGGTGGCGCAATCGGAAATGTAACTGATCGCGCTTTTAACTACCCGGGTTTCTTTAGGGGTCCAGTTACGGATTGGATAAAGCTTCCAAATTGGCCCAACTTCAACTTAGCTGACAGCTGTATCGTTTTGGCAGCGATATTGGCCTTTGTATTGACTGCTAAAAATATAAATCCAATTGATCGCAATAAACCAATCGATGGCGCAAGCGGAAGCGATCGCGAGGGTGTTGCCTAATGTCACGCGAAGAGATCAAGGTAACTATCCCTCAGGAATTAGATGGAGAGCGAGTAGATAGCGCGCTTTCAAATTTAATCGGGTTGTCAAGAAGTGCAATTGTAAAACTCTTAGAATCAAATGAAATCAAATTAGGCCATCGCACACTGACAAAGTCAGATCGCGTTGAAAGTGGCCATACGTTGACCGTCTTACTTCCGGATAACGAAGTTGGAGAAGCGATTCCACCAACTCCTTTGGATATGGAGATCGTCTATCAAGACACAGATTTGGTAATTGTTAACAAGCCAGTTGGATGTGCAGCTCATCCGAGTCCAGGCTGGAACGGGCCAACTGTTATTGGTGCACTGATCGCAGCTGGAATTCCAATTACCTCAAGTGGTCCAGCAGAACGCCAAGGAATAGTTCAACGCTTGGATGTCGGAACGAGTGGCTTGATGATGGTGGCTAAAACAGAGTCTGCGTACTTGAAGTTGAAAGATATGTTTAGACAGCGGCAGATAAAAAAGATCTATCATGCTCTTGCGCAGGGACATGTTGAGCCAGCAATTGGCACCATTGATGCTCCAATTGATCGACATCCAAAAGAAGATTACAAAATGGCTGTAGTTCTAGATGGAAAACCCAGCATCACTCATTACGAAGTTATTGAATATTACAGATCAGTTTCTCTCATTAAATTAGAACTTGAAACAGGACGCACACATCAAATTCGAGTCCATATGTCCGCAATTCGACATCCATTGGTAGGTGACCTGACTTACGGAGCGGATCCCAATTTGGCAGCAGAGATCGGGGTTAATCGACCATGGCTACATGCACAAGCCCTGGAATTTACCCACCCGCTCTCAGGCTTGCCGATAAGCGTCACCGCCAGTTACCCGCGTGATTTAACCGACTCCTTAACAAGATTGAGCGATGCGGTTCTTCCGTAGCAGCTATGTTCGCCACCAATTGGCAATTAAGAGATTTACCTCGAATTAAGGACTAATCTCCAGCCTCGTGTCGGGAAATAATTCATCAGTTTCTAACTCAGTATCTAAAACTGGTGGTTCCTTCGCCCATTTACACGTTCATACTGAATATTCAATGTTGGATGGCGCAGCCCGAATTGCTGACTTAGTAAAAGAGGTAGCCGCACAGGGCATGCCCGCGATTGCCATGACCGATCACGGAAATCTCTTTGGCGCATTTGATTTTTACAAGCAAGCCAAGAGCGCAGGCATTAAACCAATCATCGGCCTTGAGGCATACGTTGCGCCAGAGACTAGATTCGATAAACGTAGAGTGCAATGGGCCGAGGGCGGGGATGATGATGTCTCAGGTGGCGGTGCATATACCCACATGACTTTGCTTGCCGAGAATAATGAAGGCTTAGGCAACTTATATAAATTGGCATCGCTATCTTCACTGGAAGGCTTTTATTACAAACCCCGAATTGATCGCGAGCTATTAAGTAAGTATGGAAAGGGAATCATCGGGACTACCGGTTGCGCCGGTGGCGAGATTCAAACCAGATTACGAATGGGAAATTACAAAGAGGCAATCAAGGCAGCTAGCGAATTTAGAGATATCTTCGGCAAGGACAATTTCTTTGTCGAGATCATGGATCACCAAATCGATATTGAAACGCGTGTCAAAGCAGATCTATTGAAATTAGCAAAAGAGTTACAGATTCCTTTACTTGCCACCAATGACCTTCACTACACATACAAAGAGGATGCACAAGCACATGAGGTACTTCTTTGCGTCCAATCTGCATCCACTATCGCTGATCCCAAGCGCTTTAGATTCGAAGGTGATCAATATTATTTAAAGAGCGCTGAAGAGATGCGTACTTTATTTAAGGATCTTCCTGAGGCTTGCGACAATACATTGCTGATCGCGGAGCGCGTGGATGTGACTATGCGTGAAGGCGAGAACCTACTTCCGAAGTTTCCGGTACCTGATGGCGAGAGCGAAGACTCATGGCTAGTTAAAGAATCAGAGGCCGGGCTCGCCAGATTATTTAACGGTTCTGTACCAATTGAGTATCAAGAGCGTCTGCGTTTTGAACTTAATGTAATGAAGAAGATGGGATTCCCTGGATATTTCTTAGTGGTTGCAGATTTAGTTGGTTATGCAAAACGCAACGGAATTCGAGTTGGCCCAGGTCGAGGTTCCGCTGCCGGTTCCTTAGTCGCATATGCACTCGGAATCACAGGACTTGATCCAATAGAACACGGATTACTTTTTGAGCGCTTCCTAAATCCTGAACGTATTTCGATGCCAGATATCGATTTAGATTTCGACGAGCGCAGGCGCGGCGAGATGATCAAATACGCTACCGAGAAATATGGCGAAGATCGTGTTGCGCAAATCATCACCTACGGAACCATTAAATCAAAGCAATCCATAAAAGATTCAACTCGAGTGCTTGGTTATCCATATGCCATCGGAGAGAAATTAACAAAAGCTTTGCCGCCTTCAATTATGGGCAAAGACATCTCGCTTGCAGGAGTCTTTGATCCGAAGGATCCTAGATACGGAGAGGCAAGTGAATTTAGATCTCTCTACGAATCTGATCCAGAGCTGAAGAAAGTTGTTGACACTGCACGTGGTTTAGAAGGATTGAAACGTCAATGGGGAGTCCACGCAGCAGGTGTAATCCTCTCGCGCGAACCATTGCTTGATGTTATTCCGATTCATCGTCGTGAGAATGACGGAGCAATCATTACCCAGTTTAATATGGGGGCATGTGAAGCAACTGGCTTATTGAAAATGGATTTCTTGGGTCTTAGAAATCTATCAGTATTAGATGATGCGTTAGAAAATATAAAGGCAAATCTCAATCAGGAAGTAGTCTTAGAAACGCTTGCGCTTGATGATAAGAAGACCTATGAATTGTTATCTCGTGGGGAGACTTTAGGCGTATTTCAACTAGATGGTGGCCCGATGCGATCGCTTCTAAAATCGCTTGCGCCAGATCATTTTGGTGATATCTCCGCAGTTATCGCACTTTATCGCCCTGGCCCTATGGGCGAAAATGCTCACAATAACTATGCCGATCGAAAGAACAAACGTAAACCGATCGAACCAATCCATCCGGATCTGGAAGAGCCCTTGGCCGAGATTCTTGATGACACTTTTGGATTGATTGTTTATCAAGAACAGGTGATGGCGATTGCTCAGAAAGTTGCTGGATTCTCACTTGGCCGCGCAGATCTTTTAAGAAAGGCGATGGGTAAGAAGAATAAAGAGATCCTAGATAAAGAGTACATACCGTTCTCAGAAGGCATGAAAGCAAATGGCTTTAAAGAATCTGCAATCGAGCGACTTTGGGAGACCCTAATTCCGTTCTCAGATTATGCGTTTAATCGTGCCCACTCCGCTGGATATGGGTTGGTCTCTTATTGGACCGCATATTTGAAGGCTAATTACCCAACAGAATATATGGCTGCGCTTCTAACTTCAGTTCGTGATGACAAAGATAAGTCCGCTTTATATCTATCCGAATGTCGTCGCATGGGAATAAAAGTTTTGCCACCGGATGTAAATGAATCTAATGTCGAATACACCCCACGTGGTTCGGATATTAGATTCGGCTTAGCTGCAATTCGAAATGTAGGCGAAGGTGTGGTCAATTTGATCAAACAGGCTCGTGAGAGCAAAGGGCGTTTCACGTCGTTCGGTGATTTCTTAGCAAAAGTTGATGGCTCAGTTTGCAACAAGAAAACCATCGAGTCACTTATTAAAGGTGGCGCTTTCGACTCCTTAGGTGCAACTAGAAAAGGCTTGATGGCAGTTCACTTGGCTGCGATCGATTCGGTTGCAGAGTCCAAACGCGCAGAAGCCATTGGGCAATTTGATTTATTTGGAAGCCATACCGAGTCTGGAATTACTACGGTTGAGTTAGATATTCCAACTGAAGAATGGGATAAAGCCACGCTCTTAAATTATGAACGCGAGATGCTTGGGCTTTATGTATCGGATCATCCGTTACTTGGAGTAGAAGGTGTACTGCGCTCTAATTCGGATATCAGCATCTCTGAATTAGCTGATGAGGAGAATGGCGTCGATCGCATGGTTACGATCGCAGGTTTGATTACAGGAGTGCAGCGTAAAGTTTCAAGACAGGGTGCATCTTGGGCAATAGTCACAATTGAAGACCTTGAAGGTGCTATCGACGTGATGTTCTTCTCAAATACTTACAATCAATATGCAATGGGATTAGTTGAAGATCGTGTAGTAAAGATTAGAGGGCGCGTTGATTGGCGAGAAGATCAACTTCGTTTCACTGCCATGGAGATGAACCCGATAGATCTCTCAACCGGACCCGTTGGACCTTTTACTTTGGCCGTACATGCAAATCAGCTGACACAACCGATAATTGAAAGAATCAAAGAGACCTTACGCACCCACCCTGGCAAAAGAGAGGTGCAATTAGTTGTCAGCGATCAAGGAAAGACAACTACTCATAAATTGGGTTTTCAAGTTACCTCTTCACCAAGTTTGCATGCAGATTTGAAGGCGATTCTTGGGCCAGATTGCGTCAGGAATTAATCAGCCACCAACTACTAGTCACTAAAGTAGAATTGGGTGGTGATTCGCAGAGTAGATCTTCGTGGCAGGCGATTAAGTAAAAGTGAGATCAATAAGGCGATTCCGCGTGCCAAGTTGGATGTGATGGCTGCGATGCAAATAGTTACGCCGATTTTGGAGCAGGTTCGTGTCGGTGCTGAGAGTGACTTAATCGAATTGGCAGAGAAATTCGATGGGGTTGCTCCAACTAAGATTCGAGTACCAAAGGCAGAAGTGGATTCGGCACTACTTGAATTAGATCCAAAAGTACGCACGGCCCTTGAGATTGCTGCCGAGCGAATTAGAAAAGTGCATAAGGATCAAATTAGAAGTGAGAAAGTTACTGAGGTTGTATCTGGCGCAACTGTGACCGAGAAATGGGTGCCGGTTGATCGAGTTGGTCTTTATGTGCCAGGCGGTCGTGCGGTTTATCCATCCAGTGTTTTAATGAATGTGATTCCAGCGCAAATTGCCAAAGTCCCTTCTATCGCGGTGGCTTCACCACCTCAAATTGATAACAATGGTTGGCCAAATAAAACTATCTTGGCGACCTGTGCGCTTCTTGGTATCGAAGAGGTTTATGCAATAGGTGGAGCACAAGCGATCGCACTCTTTGCTTATGGAATGGCTGGAGTTTGTGAGAAGGCAGATTTGGTAACTGGCCCAGGAAATATCTACGTGGCTGCAGCAAAACGTGCGCTTCGTGGAGAGATCGGAATTGATTCAGAGGCTGGCCCTACAGAGATTGCAATCTTGGCGGACGAAAGCGCGATTGCATCCGATGTTGCAACAGATCTAATTAGCCAAGCCGAGCATGATGTCATTGCAGCAGCAGTACTGGTTACAGATTCTCTTGCGCTGGCGGATGAAGTTGAATTGGAGCTAGGAAAGCGAGTACCTAAGACCAAACATTCAGAAAGAATTGCAACTGCGCTATCCAGCCAACAATCTGCAATAGTTTTAGTTGACGATATGGTTCAAGGCTTAGACGTTGTCAACGCTTATGCAGCGGAGCATCTTGAGATTCAAACCAAAGATGCCACTGAATTGGCAAAGAGCATTCGAAATGCTGGCGCTGTGTTTGTAGGTAGATTTGCACCGGTTTCGCTTGGCGATTATGCAGCGGGCTCCAATCACGTACTGCCTACAGGTGGTTGTGCTTGTCATTCTTCAGGATTGTCTGTACAGAGCTTTTTGCGTGGACTGCACTTCGTCCAGTATGACCAAACAAGTTTCAACGCAATTGCCGAAACTGTGATCACGCTTGCAAATTCTGAAGATCTACCTGCGCACGGTGAGGCGATAACTGCGAGGTTTGAAAATGAGTAATTGGCCAGAGTGGTTACCACTTAAAGATCAATTAAGACCACTTACTCCATATGGTGCACCACAAGTTTCAGCTAATGCTCGTATGAATACCAATGAGAACCCGTATGGCCCGTCAAAAGAACTGGCTGCAGCGATTGCTAAAAGAGTTGGCGAGGTGGCGACAGAGTTAAATCGATATCCGGATCGCGATGCGATTTCTTTAAGGGGAGCGCTAGCCAAATATTTGATGAAACAAGCCGGGGTGAATACTGGCTTTAATTTAAGTGTAGAGAATATTTGGGCAGCTAATGGTAGCAATGAGATTTTGCAATCAATTTTTCTAGCATTTGGAAGTCGCAGCGCATTGGGGTTTGTGCCTTCTTATTCGATGCACCCTTTGATTAGTAACGTCGCAAATGTTCCTTGGGTTCCAGGTGCCAGAAACGCAGATTTTTCATTAGATGTCGATTTGGCGTTAAAGCAGATAGCGGAGCTGAAGCCTTCGCTAACTTTTATAACGACCCCAAATAATCCAACTGGTCAGGCAGTTGAAATTACGGTTATAGAGAAACTGGCTGCTGCAACCAGAGCAATGAATGGACTCTTGGTTGTTGATGAAGCATATGCTGAGTTCTCAAGTCAGATCTCTGCGATCTCCTTAATTGAGAAATATCCAAATGTTTTGGTGAGTAGAACCATGTCCAAAGCATTTGCTTTTGCTGGCGCAAGGCTTGGCTATCTGGCAGCTGATAAGAATGTGATTGCAGCGCTACAACTTGTAAGGCTTCCGTATCACTTATCTTCAATTACTCAGGCATCTGCAGAAGTCGCGCTTCAATTCCAGGATGAACTTCAGAGCGAAATCAAAAATTTGATAGCCGCAAGGGAAGTGATGAATTCAAATTTGAAAGAGCTTGGCCTTAAGGTGATTCCATCAGATGCAAACTTCATTTTATTTACTGGCTTCAAACAAAGCTCCGAAGAACTCTGGCAGCGATTATTAGCAGCAGGGGTTTTGATCCGAGATGTAGGATTGCCCGGTTGGTTGCGGGTGACCATAGGCAATGAGGCTGAGAACAAGTTATTTTTAGAGGCCCTGAAAGGCGCGCTATGAGAATTGCACGAGTAGAACGAAAGACCAAAGAATCCTCAGTTTTAGTTGAGTTAAATCTGGATGGTAGCGGTAACGTCTCCGTGGAAACTGGAGTTCCATTCTTCGATCACATGATGAGTCAATTGGGGAAGCACTCCGGTATTGATCTGACCATTAAAACTGTTGGCGACATCGAAGTGGATTCGCACCATACAGTTGAAGATACTGCTCTCGCTTTTGGGCAAGCGCTACGTGAAGCGTTAGGTGACAAAGCGGGGATTCGCCGATTTGGTGATGCACTAGTTCCCATTGATGAGAGTTTGACCCAAGTTGCAATTGATCTTTCAGGTCGCCCTTACTTGGTTTACCGCCAACCGGAGATCGTTGAATTGATCGGTACTTTTGATACCACTTTAGGTAAACATATTTGGGAATCTATTGTGGCCGAGGCGCGAATTGCCATTCACATCAGAGTTTTGGAAGGTCGCAATGCACACCATGTGTTTGAATCCCAATTCAAAGCGGTAGCAAGAGCGCTACGCGATGCAATTAAGTTAGATGGTGTGGCAGGGATTCCATCTACAAAGGGAACGCTTTGATTGCAATTCTTGACTATGGGTCAGGAAATTTAAGATCGGCGCTTCGCGCATTTGAAACCACTGGTCGCAAAGTCACTTTAACCTCTGATCCCGAGACAGCAATAAATGCAACTGGTTTAGTAGTTCCGGGTGTTGGTGCATTCGCATCTTGCATGGCTGGTTTATTGAAAATAAATGGAGATCAACTAATCAAAAATCGAATCGCAAGTGGCAAACCCATCTTCGGTATTTGCGTCGGAATGCAGATACTTTTTGATTCAGGTACAGAAAATTCATTTACTGCAGGCGTCGGAGCAGTTAAAGGTGTTGTTGAATCCTTGGATGCTCCCGTGCTTCCACATATGGGTTGGAATAACCTCAAAGTCACTGGTAAATCGCGGATCTTTAACGGTGTCGAAAATGAATCGTTCTACTTTGTTCATTCCTATGCAGTTAGGAATTGGAGCGAGAGCAGTTTGGATTCGACTGGAGTGACGAATTATCACGGAGATTTTTTAGCAGCGTTTGAAAAGGGTCCAATAACAGCCACACAGTTTCACCCTGAAAAAAGCGGTGCGGCAGGTTTAAGGTTGATCTCAAATTGGGTGAGCGGGTTATGACAATTAATAATTTCAAATCGGAAAATTCCAAATCGGAAATTCTTAAGTTAGAACTACTACCAGCCGTTGATGTTAAAGATGGCAAGGCGGTCCGGCTAGTACAAGGAGAGCTAGGTAGCGAATCAAATTACGGTCCTCCACTTGTTGCTGCGCTTGATTTTCAAAACGCTGGTGCGGAATGGATCCATTTAGTTGATTTGGATGCAGCCTTTGGTATAGGAAGTAATGCAGAACTTTTAGCGGAAGTAATTGGAAAACTAGATATAAAGGTCGAGCTCTCCGGCGGTATCCGAGATGATCAATCTTTAAATCGAGCACTTGCCACTGGTTGCAAACGAGTCAACTTAGGCACCGCGGCACTTGAAAACCCAGAGTGGACTGAGAAAGTTATCTCTAAATACGGTGATCGCATTGCAGTTGGATTAGATGTTCGCGGCAGAACTTTGGCTGCAAGAGGTTGGACCAAAGAAGGCGGAGATCTCTTTGAAACTATTGAGCGGTTAGATCGAAATGGCTGCGCACGTTATGTCGTAACGGATGTAACCAAAGACGGAACTTTAAAGGGTCCAAATCTAGATCTGCTCAGAAGTGTTTGCGCAGTAACCAAAGCGCCAATCGTCGCATCCGGAGGTATCGCGAGCCTTGAAGATATAAAGTCATTGCGCGAGTTGGTTTCCAATGGGGTTGAGGGCGCGATTATGGGTAAAGCGCTTTATGCAGGGGCGTTCTCATTAAAAGATGCGTTGATGGTGGCAAATTAAATGTCACTTGCAGTAAGAATTATTCCTTGTTTAGATGTCGACAATGGTCGCGTAGTTAAAGGCGTCAATTTCTTAAACTTGCAGGATGCCGGCGATCCAGTTGAATTAGCAGGCAATTACTATCTAGAAGGCGCAGACGAACTTACCTTCCTAGATATCACTGCAAGCAGTTCAAATAGAGATACCACCATCGATATGGTCAGAAGAACCGCAGAGCAAGTATTTATACCGCTCACTGTGGGTGGTGGGATTCGAAGTATCGATGATGTTGATCGATTACTTCGAAACGGTGCAGATAAGGTAAGTATCAACACCGCTGCTATTGCTCGACCAAGTTTGATATCAGAGATCTCCAATCAATTCGGATCACAAGTCTTAGTGCTCTCAGTCGACGTTAAGCGTAGCGATGGAATATTCCAGGTAACTACTCATGGTGGACGAGAGAAGACCGGAATCGAAGCTAAAGATTGGATTGCAAAAGCATGCCAATTAGGTATCGGGGAAATCTTGTTGAATTCTATGGATGCTGATGGCACCAAATCTGGATTTGATTTAGAGATGATTTCTGCGATTCGTAAAATCTCATCGGTTCCATTGATTGCCTCTGGCGGTGCGGGAAAACTTGAAGATTTTGCAGATGCCATTGATGCTGGTGCGGATGCTCTTCTTGCCGCCAGCGTATTTCACTTCGGAACTTTTAGAATCGCAGATGTGAAAAACTATCTAAGCCAACGCGGATATATTGTGCGCCAAGCGCTCAATAAATAGGGCAGAATTTCGCTATGCAGATCTCAGTGGCTGTAAAAGAAGCGCTTACAAAAGGGTTCGCCAACGGATTGATCCCTGCCATCGCGCAAGATGCCACAACCAATCAAGTTTTGATGCTGGCTTGGATGAGCGAGGAGTCTCTTGCAAAAACCATAGATAGCAAAAGGGCCACCTACTTCAGTAGAAGCCGAAAAGATATATGGGTAAAAGGCGAGACCTCAGGACATTTTCAAGAAGTAGTTGAGATTTCATTCGATTGTGATGGGGATGCAATCTTGCTTAAAGTTAATCAGATTGGTAGCGCTTGTCATACCGGAGCAGTGACCTGTTTCCATAATGACTTGCTCGAGATTTCTAACGAAAATAGATAATGGACCTAACAACTTTTCGAGAATTCGCAAAGAGTTTTAACGTAATTCCGGTTACTAGAAAACTCTTAGCAGATGGCGAGACTCCTATTGGCGTCTATCGAAAGTTGGCTAAATTAAAACCCAACACTTTTCTACTTGAATCTGCCGAACATGGTGGAGTCTGGTCTAGATATTCTTTTATCGGCGTATCTTCTGAGGCGACTTTAACGGAGAAGGATGGAGAGGTTTTTTGGCGTGGTGTGATGCCAGCAGGGGCGCCGACTGGAGTTGATCCATTAACTGCGCTTCGAGAGACATCTGCACATCTGCGCTCACCGAAGTTACCAGGTATGCCGACGCTAACCGGAGGGTTGGTCGGTTATCTGGGTTATGACAGCGTAAGACGATTAGAGAAATTACCGCAAATTTCGAAAGATGATTTAGGCGTTCCCGAACTTGAATTTATGTTGACTTCAGATTTAGCTGTTATGGATCACGCTGAAGGCACAATCACATTAATAGCAAATGTCATTAATTGGGATGGTAGCGATGAGAGAGTCGATGAAGTCTATGAACTTGCCGTCAAACGTCTGGATCGAATGCAGCAAGATTTACTTGCGCCCCTGCCTGGAAATCTTGCTTACGTTGATCAAAAAGGCAGAGAGAAAAACCCAGAATTCAAGCGAAATATCAAGGAGAGTGAATTCTTAGAGAAGGTCTCTCTAGTTAAAGAGGAGATAAAGAAAGGCGAGGCCTTTCAAGTAGTGATCTCTCAGAGGTTTGCAACTGAATGTAGCGCGGATTCGATTGATGTTTATCGGATGCTTAGGCTGCACAACCCGAGCCCCTACATGTACTTCTTACGTTTTGAAGATGGTTTAGATGTAGTGGGCTCTAGCCCAGAAGCGCTAGTTAAAGTAACCGATGGAAAAGTAATGGTGCATCCAATCGCCGGAACCAGAAAGCGCTCCAATTCTCCGGAACAAGATGAATTGATCGCAAAAGAACTTCTCGCAGATCCGAAAGAACGAGCCGAACATTTGATGCTTGTTGATTTAGGTAGGAACGATCTAGGCAGGGTATGCACCTCTGGAAGCGTAGAAGTTGTAGAGTTTATGAACATTGAGCGCTTCTCTCATGTAATGCATATTGTTTCGACAGTCACAGGAGATTTAGCAAAAGGAAAGGCTCCGATCGAAGCGCTCTTTGCAACTTTCCCTGCTGGGACTTTATCCGGTGCGCCAAAACCAAGAGCCATGCAGATCATCGAAGAGCTAGAACCGAATCGAAGAGGACTTTATGGTGGCGCGCTTGGGTATCTCGATTTTTCGGGAAATATCGATACTTGCATAATTATTCGAACTGCAGTAATCAAGGAAGGAATTGCATACGTACAAGCAGGCGCTGGAATCGTTGCCGATTCCGATGCGGAATCTGAGAACCAAGAGTGTTTAAATAAGGCAGCTGCAGTGCTTGGGGCAATCAGCGCTGCAAATAATCTAAAGGTGGCGACATGAGCGAGACTTTAGCTTTTGCTATCACTATCATCTTGGTTCTTGCGTTAGTTATGTACATAGGTAGCAAAAGAAAACGAACATCCCGCTACGACCGAAATCCGAAAGAGATAAGCGATTGGCAGAAGTTAGATCGCGGAATCGATCCATCAGAATGACAGTCCTTGATTCAATAATTTCTGGAGTCCGTGAGGATTTAGCGGCAAGGCGCGAACCGCTCTCAAAATTAAACGAAATGATTTTGGCTGCCGACCCTCCAAGAAACCCCAATTTTCCGCTAGATCAGATGTCGGTGATTGCGGAGGTAAAACGAAGTTCACCTAGCAAAGGCGATTTAGCGGAGATTGCTGACCCAGCCAAATTGGCGGAGCAATATCAGAGCGCTGGCGCTAGCGCTATCAGCGTTTTAACTGAACAGCGCAGATTTAAAGGTTCGCTCGATGATCTGATTGCAGTGCGAAAAGCAGTGGAGCTACCAATCTTGAGAAAAGATTTCATGATTGATGAATATCAATTCTATGAAGCTCGTGCTTATGGTGCTGATTTGGTGCTTTTAATTGTCGCCGCCCTATCAAAATCCCAACTTAAGGATTACCTCTCTTTGTCAGAAGAACTGGGTATGTCTGCATTAGTGGAAATTCATACACTTGATGAGTTGGAAGATGCCATGGCAATCGAACCAAAGATTGTTGGAGTAAATGCAAGAAATTTGAAAACTTTAGAAGTTGATATCAATCTATTTGATGAATTAATCCCGAGAATTCCTTCGGAATTGGTGCGAGTGGCAGAGTCAGGTATTGCGAATCGTTCGCAGGTGGTTACGGCAGAGAGAGCCGGTGCAAATGTGATTTTGGTCGGAGAGGCCTTAGTAAAAGCGGGAGATCCAATAACTGGAATGGCTAATCTCTTAGGTCACACCTAATTTGGCATAGACGGGCATAAATAGGTAACTTGGGTAAAGACCGCGCCAGTAGGATTTGCGACTATGGACGGACACTTTGGCCAGTACGGTGGTCGGTTCGTGCCGGAAGCGCTAATTCCAGCGCTCGAAGAATTAACGGCGGCATTTAATACCGCAAAATCTGATCCAAGTTTCCAAAAAGAATTAGCAGAGTTACACAAAACCTATTCGGGCCGTCCATCAATCCTCACTGAAGCGAAACGATTCTCAGAATATTGTGGTGGCGCACGGATTCTTCTAAGGCGAGAGGACCTAAACCATCCGGTTCACACAAAATCAACAATGTTTTGGGGCAAGCGCTACTTACCAAACGAATGGGTAAGCCCCGCATCATTGCCGAAACCGGCGCTGGACAACATGGCGTTGCTTCGGCAACTGCAGCTGCTCTGCTTGGTCTTGAATGCGTGGTTTACATGGGCGAAGAGGACACCAAACGCCAAGCTTTAAATGTGGCGCGAATGAAACTTCTAGGAGCGCAAGTAGTTCCAGTTACTACTGGTTCACGAACTTTAAAAGATGCAATCAACGAAGCGATGCGTGATTGGGTGACCAATGTGGAGAACACACATTATCTGCTTGGTACTGTTGCAGGTCCACATCCATTTCCAGAGATGGTTCGTGACTTCCACCGAATAATTGGAGACGAATCTCGCGAGCAGGTTCTCGAATTAACGGGACGTCTGCCTGATGCAGTATTAGCTTGCGTCGGTGGTGGTTCAAACGCGATCGGCATTTTCCATAGATTTATCGAAGATGAGAGCGTACGTTTAATTGGACTTGAAGCTGGCGGCGATGGAATTGAGACTGGTCGCCATGCATCAACAATCTCAGGTGGAACAGTTGGCGTTTTGCACGGAACCAGAACTTATGTTCTGCAAGATGAAAATGGTCAAACCGTTGAGTCGCATTCCATAAGTGCAGGTTTAGATTACCCCGGAGTTGGTCCAGAGCATGCGCTGCTACACGACATCGGCCGTGCGGAATATCGTTCCATCACCGATGATCAAGCAATGGAAGCATTCTCACTTCTTTCAAAGAGCGAAGGCATAATCCCTGCGATTGAAACAGCACATGCATTAGCTGGAGCGTTGCAAGTTGGTAAAGAACTTGGTCCAAATTCGATTATCTTGATAAATCTCTCAGGTCGCGGAGATAAAGATGTGCAAACCGCAGCGAAGTATTTTGGGATTCCACTGGAATGACCGCGCTAGAAGAGCTCTTTAATACACCTGGTAAGAAATTAATTGGATACATGCCTGCCGGCTATCCAACTATTGAAGGCGCTAAGGCAATCATCAAGGCAATGGTTGAAGGCGGTGTTGATGCAGTTGAAGTTGGTTTTCCTTATAGCGACCCAGTCATGGACGGACCAACCATCCAAGCTGCGGCAGAGCAATCATTAGCAAATGGAACCAAGGCATCTGATGTTTTGGAGACTCTTGGGTTTGCATCGAAATTAGCCCCGGCAGTTGTGATGAGTTACTGGAATCCAATCGAGCGTTATGGCGTGGATAGATTCGCAGAAGATTTAGCTAAAGCTGCAGGTAGCGGAACGATAACTCCGGATTTAACGGTTGAAGAGTCAGACAGCTGGTTGGTTGCTTGCAAAGATAAAAAAGTAAATTCAATATATGTAGTTGCACCAAGTAGTAACGACGATCGATTACAGAAAGTATTATCAAAGTGCTCAGGCTTTGTTTACGCAGCATCTCTTATGGGCGTAACTGGCGCAAGAGCCGAAGTATCAAACGCTGCAGAGAGTTTGGTCGCACGAATCCGTAAACACACAACGCTTCCAGTATGCGTTGGCCTTGGAGTATCCACCCCAGAACAGGCTAAGGATGTTGCAAGGTATGCAGATGGCGTGATTGTCGGAAGTGCATTTATCAATGCAATTCAAAACGCACCAAACTTCGACGCTGGGCTAGTTGCAGTCAAAGAATTGGCAGGAAAATTGAAGGCAGGGGTGGCAGCATGAGTTCGGAAGAGAAAGTAGCTTGGAAGGTAGATGGCAAAGTGAACTGGGTCTTCTTTAGACCATGGTTTGGATTGCTCTCACGTCTGATACTTGGCGGGGTCTTATTAATCGCTGGATGGCTAAAGGCGTTTGAATTCGACAAAGCACAGATGGCGGTGCGAGCTTATGAAGTTTTACCAATTTCCGTTGCAAATGTAATTGGCGTAATCCTTCCATGGGCCGAGATCGCAATGGCGATACTTTTGATTTTGGGTGTCGCCATCAGGCCAATGGCAATTGCAACTGCCGCTTTAATGTTGCTCTTTATTGCAGCGATCACCCAAGCAGGCCTACGCGGCCTTTCGATTGACTGTGGCTGCTTCGGTGGCGGTGGCGCAGTTGAACCAGGTGAGACGAAATACCTTCAAGAAATTGGAAGAGATATCGTGTTTTTCTTGTTTGCCGTATACCTATATAAATACCCTGTGACCAAATGGGCGCTAGAGCGTAACCAGTAAAGGCGGAGAGAGAATGGCAAAACCAGATAAGAAACCAGAGAAGAAGAAAGATAACGTCACTAGAAACCTAGTGATCGGAATGGTCTCGCTGGTGCTGGTAGTCGGAGTTGGAGTCTCGTATAGCACCAACCGCGCAGACTCCAATGCCTCAGTTCCTGCCTCTGTTGAAAAGAGTGAAGGTTACGGAATCGTATTTAACAAAGAGCTAACTGGCGTCCCGAAGATCGATATCTGGGAAGATTTTCAATGTCCAGTTTGTCGTAACTTCGAAGCGATCAATGCAAAGCAAGTAAAAGAGTGGATCGATGCCAAGAAGGCGACAGTGGTTTTCCACCCACTTTCATTCATTGGCGCAGAGTCTGCTTACATGGCAAATGCTGCAGCTTGCGCGGCGGATGAAGGAAAGTTTTTGCAGTACCACGAAGCTCTTTATGTAAATATGGCAGCCTCTGAGAATTCAGGGAAGTGGACGCCACCGGCATTGGTAGAACTTGGTAAGCAATTAGGCATCACTAGTAGCAAGTTTGAAGGATGCGTAAACGATGGCAAGTACCAAGATTGGGTCAACAATGTTGCAGCAGACGGTTCAAGCCGAAATGTGAACTCAACTCCAACCGTATTCATTAACGGAAAAGAAATTGAGCGAATCAATGCCAACTACTTTGATGCTAAGACTTTGGAAAAACTAGTTTTCGGAAAGTAATTGTTCTTTAATTACATCCCTACCCCAACAGTCTCTGAATTCTCTGTTGGCCCACTAACTTTCCACGCATACGCACTTTGCATTATCGCTGGCGTGATCGCAGCGGTATGGATTGGCGATCGTAGGTATCAAAAGTTTGGTGGTGCCAAATCAGTAGTTAGCGACCTTGCACTTTGGGTCGTACCTGCCGGAGTAGTTGGTGGAAGGCTTTATCACGTTATAACTACACCCGAGAAATTCTT
>JACCEB012148045.1_pt1 | contig 23236 bp, 19 predicted proteins | sample 7454761 | NCBI WGS metagenome assembly JACCEB01 (sample SAMN15323454, study PRJNA562643) | freshwater metagenome | isolation source: river surface water | place: USA:Blue River Watershed | collected 2017-08-18 | reverse complement strand
TAGATTTAGCAGTGCGCCCATTTCAGCAATTGCGTGCTCTGATGGATGCGTTTCAGCCTGAAGCTATCCATATTGCAACTGAAGGGCCACTGGGTTGGGCGGCGCGTAAATACTGCTTGCAAAGAAAATTGCCATTCACGACGGCATTTCATACGCGTTTTCCTGAAGTACTTCAAGCCGCATTGCGTCTGCCTTTGTTTTTAGGCTACGCCTTGTTTAGAAAATTCCATGCGCCTTCTGCTGGTGTCATGGTGCCGACCCAAGGCGTGAAGCGATTGTTAGAAAAACGTGGTTTTAAAAATCTACGCCAGTGGACGCATGGTGTCGATTTGGGATTGTTTCAATACGCACCTCATTCAGTTGAACATGAATATTTCGACGGCTTAGAAAGACCTATTGCACTGTATGTAGGGCGTGTGTCCTATGAGAAAAATATCGCCAGCTTTTTATCGATGCCTTGGCAGGGTAGCAAGGTGGTATGTGGCGTGGGGCCTCTTGAAGCTGATTTGAAACAAAAATTCGATGGTGTGCGTTGGTTGGGCGTTTTGCCGCGCGAAGTGCTCTCTAAAGTCTATGCCGCCGCAGATGTGTTCGCTTTCCCGAGCCGCCATGAAACTTTTGGCTTGGTGATGTTGGAGGCCATGGCCTGCGGAACACCCGTGGCTGCATATCCGGTGGACGGACCATTAGAGGTTTTACGCGACCCGGTGCTCGGCGATCACGCTGATAAAAGACAAGGCGGCGTTTTGGGTGAAGACTTGTCGCAAGCCAGCTTGGCAGCATTGAAAATTCCGCGGCAGGAAGCCTATGCACAAGCACAAACCTTCAGCTGGAAAGAATCTACACGCTTATTCGAGAGCCATTTGGTCCGAGTAAGCCATTAAAGGCTAACACGAGCTGGTTAGTGACAGCTGTGTATTAAAGCGAGAGATAATTTTTCGCGAACTCAGCCAAAGCAGCAATCCAAATGCCTAAGCTCAGAACGATACTGAGTAAAACAGCTGCGCTACCCAGATCTTTGCAACGCTTAGACAAGTCATGCCACTGCGGCCCGATGCGATCAATGGCTGACTCCAGTCCGGTGTTGAGCAATTCGACGATCATGACAATCATCACAGAGCCTGCAAGCAGCGCAATCTCTACCCAAGTCTGCCCCACAAAAAAGGCCAACGGAATCATCACGATACACAGGTAAGCCTCTTGCTTGAAGGCGGGCTCTTGCATACCGGCCTTAAGGCCTTGTAAGGAATATCTAAAAGCATGCACGATGCGATTGAGACCTCGCCTTTGTTTTTGAAGGTTGATATGTTCGTTGTTCACTGGATTGATTTTATAAATAAGTAGTGGCGCTGGGACCAAGCATATTTAGTGGGTTTGGAAGCGATACAAATGAAACCCTTGGTAGATGCAGGATCTGTCTGTTTCTTTCAATGCATTGGATTGTGCATCGTCGCGAACCCACTTGGCTTTTAGCGAACCGGATAAACATTTCTCCACGGGTGACGCAACATTGGCAGATCTAAAGATAACCCGAGCTCCAGGCCTTGCGACGCGTGTGATTTCAGACCATAAGGCACTGATGTCTTCGTCAGACATCCAATCTTGTGTGTCCAATAAAACAACGGCATCTAAGCTGTTGTGTTCCATACGCGATAGGGCGTCTCGGATATTGCTTTGTTCTACGCTGATTTTGTGCGCATTAGCTTTCATGGTGCCGTAGTGTTCGCGCATCAAATAGGGCGGTAGGGCGCTATTGCCTGTGTGGTCGTAGCATCTACCAAATGCCTGCCAGGCAAAGTAGTTGTCTTTGGGGGAAGTCATGGTGGCTAGTTTTCTGACACGCGCTTTGATAATTGCAGCCATATCCTCAGGCGATTTTTCGTAAAACGCGTGTTGCTGGCTTGGAGGAATGCCTAAGTTGTAAAGCGCAAAAGGACTGCTGATCAGTTTTGAGACCAAGCGCGAATCAAAAATCTTGGCTACTTTCTCGTCAAACCATTTCTCTTGGTCTGGCAAAGTCTTTAGATGCAGCAATTCTGATAATTTGACCTTGTGCAACTTGGCGCTCCAATGGAAGATGCCAATAATTTGCCCAAGCAAGCCATACTTGTAAAAGCCTTTGGCAAACATACGGATGCGCCTGAATCCAATCGGGCCACCTTCCCAATACTGTCGCGTATCGGCATCTAAGCTCGGTGCAATCAGACTGTTATAGATACGAACATTGCTGGAAGCTTGGGCAACCCCTAAAAATTCAAAGTATTCCTCGTAATTAGGAAGCGTTTTAAGCGCGGCGATTTTTAGTTTGACCAAGGACACATGCGCGTGGTTGATGTCTACCGCGGTTACCTTAGCGGGGCTATCGATCAAATAGGAAAGGGCATTGCAACCGCCTGATGCCACTGTGATGACATGGTCATTGCTAGTTAGTTGAAGCGCTTGCATATCGACGACAGGGTCTTCCCAAATCTGGCTGTAGACCAAGCGGCGAAACCACAAAGCGATGATGCGTTCTTTTAACGTTGACTTTGAACCTTTGCCGTAAATTGCTTTAGATCGCAATTTTTTTGTAGTAGGTTTGGCAGTGTTTATCGGGGTAATGGACTGAGAAATTTCCATTGTTTTCCTTCAAAGCAACAACTTTGTCATCATGCCTAGAAGAAATGAAAATTTAGTGAACCTTTAAAGTCAATCGTATGACAAAGTGGGGGTGTTGAAAATCGCCTTGCCTACTTGCAGATGCGTTCCTTCTTCAATCCCTTTTGCAAAGCTAAATCCTTTTGGAACAAATACCAAAATAGTTGAACCATGTTCGAACCAGCCCAACTCTTGGCCTTTATCAAAGTTTAAGTTGCATGCGAATGTTTCGGCGCCTTGGTAGCGTGAATGAAAAACGGTATCGATCCCTTGGATGCGAATACTCGCCACCAAGATGGCAGCAACCGGTACTAAGGCAATTCGGTATTTACCGTTTTGAATGTGCATATCTAAAAATGCACGTTCGTTTTTACAAAATAGCTTTTCAACGCGCTTTAATGCGATCGGATTCACATTCCATGTGTCGCCACTGAAATAGCGAATGTGCTGGATAGAGCCTGTGTAAGGCGCATGGAACCGGTGGTACATCGCCGATGTGATGCGGATCGTCATGAACAAACCGTCTTGCCATTCCTTGACAGATTCATGGGGGCCCAGTAACTCTTCGAGGCTGTAGGGATAGCCCTTGGCTTGGTAAACCTGTCCATCCACGATCTGCCCCATCGCACCCACAATCCCGTCGCAAGGGCTAACAAATGCATTTGCATCGAAATCAATTTTTCTTGCGCCAGGCTGGAGTTCGCGGATAAATAAATCATGCAGGCTACTAAAGGCTTGCTTTTTGGCCTCAGACAAATCTATATCGGTGAATAGCTTCCAAGCCGCAATCGATGCGTCTCGAACCCATGGAGTTTCAATTTTGCTGAACCACCCCATGAAATGCGTCAATGTCATACGGGGGATACGGTTCGTCAAAAGGAAATTGATGTCCTCTTGACCAAATATTTTTCTAAGGATTTGTTGCATCGTCATCATTTCTTCATTGAAAAGTCATACAAAGGAGGGATAGGAGATTTCAATTTATGTTTCAAGATATTTCAGAAGTCATGTTCGTGTGCCTGTATGTATTTTTGGGTATGTGGATAGTGTTGCGTGTCAAACAAAGACTCGAGCTTTCTTTGGCCAAGCAACCCGGGTTGGGTGGGCATCTGCGTTGGGCAAAACGTATTGCTGGATGGATACCTAATTACTCTTACTCTCAGGACGTGTGGTTTTCTACCGACCACGCTCCTTTTGAAATTGCTAACTTGCGTAAATCTGCACTGACGGCCTTGGGAAACAGATTGCGCGATAAAGCACCGCTTACTTTGGCGCACACCCAAGAGGTGAAACCGATGATCTCTGACTTGCAGTTCATCAGCCAATACCGTGTGCCCTACCAATTTAAAAACGTTTTGACCCAATATTTGCAGTTGGGTAGCTTTTGGAAATCGAGCGATGGCGTCTATTTGAATGACATGGACGGGAACCGCTACATCGACGTCACAGGTTCGTATGGTGTGAACTTGTTGGGACAAGATTTTTACAAGGAATGCGTGGAAGAAGGCGTTGCCTTGGTCAAAGACTTGGGCCCCGTTTTGGGTTCCTACCACCCCTGTGTATTGGACAACGTGCAGCGCTTGTGTGCCATCTCCAATAAAGACGAAGTGTCTTTCCATATGTCTGGCACCGAGGCCGTCATGCAATCTGTGCGATTGGCGCGCTACCACACAGGTAAGCGCAAATTGGTGCGATTCGCTGGCGCGTACCACGGCTGGTGGGACGATGTGCAGCCAGGCCCTGGCAACCCCATGCCCCCTTCGGACGACACCTTGACCTTGCGCGACATGCACGATTCGACTTTGCGTGTGCTGAACCACCGCAACGATATTGCCTGTGTGTTGATCAACCCTCTGCAGGGCTTGCACCCCAGCCAAGCAGCACCAACAGATTCGACCTTGGTAGATGGCAAGCGTTTCGCGAACTTTGATAGAAAAGCCTATACCCAATGGTTGCAACAGTTGCGCGAAGTTTGTACCCGCAAAGGTATCGCACTCATATTTGATGAAGTCTTCTTGGGATTCAGATTGGCCAAGGGCGGAGCCCAAGCGTATTTCGGAATCGATGCAGATTTGGTGACCTACGGCAAAACACTGGGTGGCGGATTGCCAGTGGGCGTTATCTGTGGGAAAAAGGAATGGATGAAACGTTTCAACGATGAAAAACCCGTCCAAGTTTGCTTTGCGCGTGGAACGTTCAATGCAAGCCCCTACGTGATGGGAAGCATGAACGTCTTCTTGAAGCGACTTGACACCAAGCCAGTTCAAGATTTGTATGACAACTTGGACGTTACATGGGAGAGAAGACTCGTTGACATGAACCAACGCCTGGCTGAAGAAAAGTTGCCAGTCCGTGTAGCTGGTATGTCTACGGTGTGGACCGTGTTGTACCAAACGCCAAGCCGATACAACTGGTTGCTTCAATATTATTTGCGTGACCAAGGCATTGCTCTGAGCTGGATTGGAACGGGTCGCATGATCTTTAGTCTGAATTTCACGCAAGCGGACTTCCATTCATTTGTAGAGCAGTTTGTGCAAGCTGCCCACCACATGGAGAAAGACCAGTGGTGGTGGGTGCCTGAGGGTCAAACCAATCAAAAAGTCAGACGTGCAATTTTGAAAGAGGTATTGAGAGAGAAGTTCACTTAAATTTAGTGGCTTTTCACGTGCACCATAGGATCGATTAACTCACCACGCATCACGTAGTAAAAAGATTTGTAATACAACTTGATGTCGTGGAAGGGGTCGGTCATGATTTTGAAAGCCCAAGCCAAACCTGCTTGCAGGTTTTCTTTAGCCCACAGTTGCAAGACGCGAAACACCATACCTGCAACACCTAAAAACAACCAAGCAATGCCGGTCATGCGAACAGGTGTGTCTTCGTAAGCTTCTGGGACAGCCCATGTCAGGTATTGGGGCATGAAGTAAGCGGTCACAGGAATCAAGCCACACACTGTGAGCAAGACAATTTTGCGTTGTAGGTTGTAGCCCACTTTGATTTCTTCTTTGTGCTCATGGGTTGCTTGGTTGACTTCATCAAAACCTTTGGGTTCAAAAAAGAAGTGACCAATTTGGCGCGTAGTCATAGAGACCAGCCAAGCAATCAAGCCCGCCATCACTGGGTCGATGAATAAATAGACGTAGGAGACTAAAAATGAAATCGCACTGATCAAGTGCAGTGACTGGTTGATACGGCTATGGTGGTAGTAGCGGTGGTCATCCCAGCGTTGGATTCTCAGGGTTTCGAAAAAATCTTGCATGTGGATCTCCTCTGGCAAGTGTTGGTGAGACTTGTGTGCTGACAAAGGGTTGTCGGCAATCGAAGTGCATGCCGAACTATGCGTAATCAAGATGAAAATTTGATGACACCGTATCTTTAAACAGTCATATTTGTTTCATCAAACTGTTGCTTTTGTCAGCCATAGTTGCATGCATGAATGCACCAGAAAACCGCTATTTGCATGCTGCAGTGAACATTAAAAAACCACTGCGTATTACTGTGGTGACAGAAACCTATCCACCTGATATTAACGGTGTGGCGCATACGCTTTCAAAAATTGTGCAAGCACTGACATCGAATGGTCATACAGTCTGCTTGGTGCGTCCCCGACATGCGTTGCATGATTTTCCAAATAACAAAGATAACTTTAGTGAATACCTGGTTCAAGGGTTCCCTATCCCTTTTTATAAACAGTTGCGCATGGGTTTGCCAGCCAGAAAAGTCTTGACGCGACTATGGACAGAAGAAAAGCCCGATGTGGTGCATATCGCTACCGAGGGCCCTTTGGGCTGGTCAGCCTTGAAGGCTGCGCAAAGCCTCAACATTCCAGTGAGCTCCGACTTTAGAACCAACTTCCATACCTACAGTGAACATTACGGAGTGGGTTGGTTGGGTGGAATCATCATGGGCTATCTGCGTAGATTTCATAACGCTGCGAACAGCACCATGGTTCCCACCAGTCAACTACGCAATGAATTAATGAGCGCCGGCTTCGAGAGATTACATGTGGTGCAGCGCGGGGTAGACACGCATGTGTTCTCACCCATGAAGCGGTCGAATGCGCTGAGAGCAACATGGGGCGCCACAAAGGCAACCACTATTGCCATATGTGTATCGCGTTTAGCGGCAGAGAAAAATCTCCACTTAGTCATTTGCGCATTTCAAGCCCTCAAACTTAAGCAGCCAGACTCGAAATTAGTGTTCGTTGGCGACGGCCCCATGCTGGAACAACTCAAAGTGGATGCCCCCGACGCTATATTTGCTGGCTTCAGAACCGGTGAAGATCTTGCCGCCCATTACGCCAGCGCTGATATGTTTATGTTTGCCAGTTTGACGGAAACTTTTGGCAATGTGACGATTGAGGCCATGGCCAGTGGACTGCCGATTGTTGCTTTTAACCATGCAGCAGCAGGCGAAATCATTGAGTCTGGCGTGAATGGGATCTTGGCAAGCTCAAACGATGAAACTGGTTTTATGGAGGCTTCCATCAAACTTGGCCTTGATGCAGACATGCGTTCTGTCTGCGCGCAAGGCGCCCGAGAAAAAGCGCTTCAATATAGTTGGGAATCGATTGTTAAAAAAACGGAAGACGTTATGTATGGTGTTTGCGCCGAACAGCAATTGATTATTGGGTCAAAGCGCTAGCGTAATAGGCCGCAGCAAAAGTTTTCGATTTACCCATGTAATGTCTGTCAATACGCCACTCTTTGAGGACCTCTATAGCAAGGTCAAATTCTTCAGGTGGTAGTTCGTATAAGTCTTTGATATGAAAATCATCATTTGATTCAAGGGAGAGAATCAAGTGCGTGAGAATTTTGGCAAAAGGCTTGGTTATATCTTTTTCAATTATTTTTTCGGCTTTTTTGATGGCTCTCATTGGAGTCCTCTTGTGCGATGAATTTTGTTTAAAAGAGGGCAGAATTCTTTAATAAACAAAAATTATTTTGGTGGGCTCTGCGCGACTCGAACACGCGACCAAAGGATTAAGAGTCCTCTGCTCTACCAACTGAGCTAAAAGCCCTCGATAAATATTCTTACACAATTTTTGTAATTCAAGGATCAACGGAGTCAGAAGGCTTGCAATAGAAAAATAAAAATCAACGCTGAAGCTGCGTCTTGGACAGTGCAATGTCTCTTTTCTTTCTCCAAAGTCCAGAAGAAGAAAATTGAGAGCGAGATTTTTGTATTTTGTAAAAATTTTGGTCTTGTTTATGCGACTCCACTTCAGACAAATTGGACTGCGTGTTGCAAAGATCAATTCCGTTCAAAGTTTTTTCGTAGCTGTCTGACCTAGAGGGTGTTTGCAGATTTGGGGTGTTCATGGCCGTCTTTCAAAGGTTGGGCTAAACATGGTAGGGCTACAAAGTAATGTTCGTGTGACAAAACCAATTCATAGGGGTATGCGTATACACAATGACAAAGCCAGAGCATTAATAGAAATTGAAAAGGATTACTTTTGACTAAAAACCCATCCTTAATAATTCAAAAATATATCTAACACAAATGCTTAGGCCATTAACGCGATAGTATTAACTTGGGGTGTTTTGATCGATAGCAGCCTGTTTTTCCGCCAATTCCCAACGAATTTTCGACAACACCCAGAGACTCGCTAAAAAAAGCAATGCAGTGCTGGCAATGGCTAATCGTTGCTTACCGTCACTTAAAAAAGTGATTAGCCCATACAACAAGGGGCCCAAGATGGCGGCGACGCGAACAGCAAAAGACCAAAGCGAAAAAACCTGCGCTGTTCGATCTTGAGGTGTCAGTCGCCCCACCATCGCGCGCCCCACCGATTGGCTTGCGCCCATACACAAACCAGCAAATGCAGCCGCAAACCAAAAATAAAACACGCTTGGACTAATGGCTGCTCCTAAACAAGCCAACACCCAGCCTACTAACGTCAAACGTAATGTTTGGATATGTCCAATCTGGTCTTGCATCCATCCAAGCCCCCATGCGCCTACTAGTGCAGCAATATTGAGCAAGAAAATCAACACCATGGTGTCTTGCTTACTCATGCCCATTTCACCCTCAGCATAAATAGCAGCTACTGTGATGGCTACAGAAACGCCTGCTTGATAAAGCGTGATGCATTTGAGTAGTTGCATAAATGAAGGTCTATCTTTGGCCCATTGCAGTGCTTCAACTAAATCATTCCAGCCTTTTCTTAAGAATTGGGCTGGGTCTGAATGAATCTGGGGCTTCGCTCTTTCAGGCAATCGCCAAAAGGTGTAACTGCTTGCTAATGCAAAAATAATGGCAGTGATCCACATCGTAGGTGGGACAGCTTCAGATGTTGTTAGTCCAGCCTTCAGGCCACTGATGATCCAAAACAAACAGATGGCCAGTGTCAGCATGCCGCCCACATACCCCCAAGCCCATCCCCAGCTGCTCACTTTCCCCATCGATTCGGTTTTTGCTAACTCAGGCAAAAATGCAGCGATGAGTGATTCGCCTACGCTAAAAGACACGTTGGAGATGATGATCCAAAAAACAGCCCAAGCCATATCGCCAGGGCCAGACCATCCGAGTGCAGCAGTTCCCATCACGCATGTCATGGTGCTGAGCAGTAGCGCACGCTTCTTCTTTGCATGACGATCGCACCAAGCACCAATAACTGGCATGAGCAGCATGCTTAAAAGGTAAGACACGCTGAGGCTGCTGACCCATAACAAAGTAGCCCACGCAGCATTACCAGCCACGATGCCAACAAAATAGGTGGCAAATACTGCCGTGAGAACTACCGTTGTATAACCAGAGTTGGCAAAGTCGAACATCGCCCATGCGAATACCTCACTGCGTTTTACTCCAGGCAGAAGCGGTGAGTTATCCATGGTTTGTCTTCAATCGTTCATACGCAATAGGTAGGCTAGGAATTATGAACGGGAATATCTGAAGTTGATAACTTGAAGGCGAGCGCTAGTATTTTTCAGGAACAATCATTTCGCCTGGCACAGGATTGCGAATGTAATCAGGATTTCTGACGCGCGCAGGCAAAGCAATCTCAGCATGTTCCACCTCTTGGTAGTTGAACTGACTAAGTAAATGGTCTATGCAATTAAGACGTGCACGTTTCTTATCAACGGCTTGCACCACCCACCAAGGCGCCTCAGGAATGTGGGTGCGTTCAATCATGGTCTCTTTCGCGCGGGTGTAGTCTTCCCATCGGCGGCGACTCTCAAGGTCCATAGGGCTGAGCTTCCATTGCTTCAAAGGGTCATGGATGCGTCCTAAGAAACGCGCATGCTGTTCATCGTCCGTGATGGAGAACCAATACTTCAACAAAGTGATGCCACTGCGTCCCAACATTTTTCCAAATTCTGGAACACTTCTAAAAAATTCTTCGTATTCATCATCGGAACAAAACCCCATGACGCGTTCTACACCTGCTCGGTTGTACCAACTGCGGTCAAAGAGAACGATTTCACCAGCAGCGGGCAAATGCGTCACGTAGCGTTGGAAGTACCACTGCGTTCTTTCGCGGTCATTGGGAGCAGGCAAGGCAGTGACCCGACAAACGCGCGGGTTGAGTCTTTGGGTAATGCGTTTGATCACACCGCCTTTTCCCGCGGCATCGCGACCTTCAAACAAGATCACCACTTTTTGCTTAGTGGCCACCACCCAATCTTGCAACTTGACTAATTCGCCTTGAAGACGAAGCAATTCTCGAAAATAACTCGCGCGTGCGTGTTTTTCTTCAGGAGTTGCTAGTGGGTCATTTTCGTTTTCACCATCCTCAAGCGCCATCTCGAGCTCTTCGTCAATGGAGTCCAAAATGTCTTCGCGAATCTTGCGTAATTGTTCAGCGTCGAATTGGTCTTTGTCAGTCATATTGTGTTTCCTTTGATGTAAATCATCTGCTTTCTTCATGGCAAATTCATGACGTTTGTCACGATTCATTCATAAAAAATGTGTAAAGTCGAATACTAAATAACTAGCACGCAAAAATTCAATGCATAGATTTCAGCGCTTTGCCTATTACTGTGTGGTGGTGCTTTCTATCCAAGCGCTCGCAGGATGCGCTTTAAAGCCTTTCGTGATGGACAAAGCTGCCAATGCTTTGGCTACACAGGGGCGATCAGACGAAGACGATATTGTTTTGGCGCGTGAAGCCAGTGCTTTTTATTTGAAGTTGTCTGAGTCCGTGCTCAAAGAATCACCTGGCAATTTAAAGCTGGCCGAATCGGTGGCTGCAGGCTTTACCCAATACGCTTATGCCTTTGTAGCTTTTGATGCAGAAAAGCTTGAGTCTCAAGACGCCAAAGCGGCGCAACGCATACGCGAGCGCGCTGCGCGCTTGTATTTAAGAGCGAACCAACATGCCATGGGTGCATTAGAAAAGTCTATGCCTGGATTTAAGCAAGCGTTAATTCGAAATGATCCACAGCTATTGACGCGATTGAAGCAAGACCAAGTCGGGTTAGCGTATTGGGCAGCCGCTTCATGGGGTGGTTTTATATCGTTGTCTAAGGACGATCCCGACAAAGTGGCAGATTTGCCTTTGGCAGTTAATCTGGCTGCGTTGGCGTGGAAGAAAGATCCAGACTTCAACCGCGGTGGTCTGACAAGTTTGATGGGAACTTTTGAAGCATCGCGTCCTGGTGGCTCTATGGCGCTTGCAGAAAAATATTTCGACCAAGCGATTGCGCAAAGCAAAGGCGAAAGCGCAGGACCTTGGGTAGCTAAGGCGGAAAGCATTGCGCTTAAAAAACAAGACCAAAAAGTCTTTACCCAATGGTTAAATCAGGCAATTCAAATTGCGCAGTCTCACCGCAATTTAGAGAATGAAGTGATGCGCGAACGCGCAACTTGGTTACTTGAAATGGCGGATGATCTTTTTTAAAGGTTGGATATGTTGACACGTATATTTCGTACTTTGACATTTGTATTGGCGTGCCTGCTTGCAAGCAATAGCGTTTTAGCGGCTGACAAGCCCTTTCGTATTGGAACGCTAGCACCCAAAAATTCGCTCTATCACCGCCAACTTCTTGAAGTGGGTGAAGCATGGCGTGCAGCCCAAGGCGGTAATGCCAAGTATGTGGTGTTTCCAGACGGCAGCCAAGGTGGAGAGGCTGAGTTAGCGCGTCGCATGCGTATTGGACAACTGCAAGGGGCGTTGTTGTCCGTTGTGGGCTTGAACGAGATTGAGCCCTCTATCAGTGCCTTGCAATCTATGCCGCTTTTATTCAAGAGTTGGGAAGAAGTAGATTACGTGCGCGAGAAAATGCGACCCGCCATGGAAAAGAAATTCCTTGATAAAGGCTTTATTGTTTTGGCGTGGGGTGATGCAGGTTGGGTGCGGTTTTTTTCAAAAGAACCTGTTTTTCGTCCAGACGATTTCAAGAAAATGAAATTCTTTTCCTTTGCTGGTGAAAGAGAGCAACAAGAGATCATGAAAAGCCTTGGGTACACACCTGTTCCCTTGGAAACTGCGGATATCTTGCCTGCTATTCAAACCGGCATGATCAACGTAGTGCCCTCTACGCCTTACTTCGCTTTAGCAACGCAAGTTTTTAATACAGCGCCCAATATGTTGGAGATCAATTGGGCGCCTGTTGTGGGTGCTTTTGTAGTGACCCAAAAAGCTTGGGACGATATGACGCCTGCAGGTCAGCAAGCGCTCAAAGCAGCTGGCGAAAAAGCAGGTGTCCTTATTCGCAATAAAGCGCGGCAAGAAGTCGAAGAAGCGGTTGACGCTATGAAGAAACGTGGGTTGACTGTTAACAAACCGAACGCTGAGCAGCTGCGTGAGTGGAATGACTTGGCTGAAAAACTCTACCCCCGTATTCGGGGAAATTTAGTCCCTGCAGAGACCTTTGATGAAGTCTTCAAACATCTCAAGGCGTATAGAGCCGGGAAAAAATAATGCGCTATCTAGGCCGTTTTGACGAAGCCATTGCCTCCATGGCATTGGTATTGATGGCGGTCATACCACTGATTGAAATTTTGGTCCGCCCTTTTATGGGCAAAGGTATCGAAAACGCTCCACTTTTTGTGCAACACATGGGGTTGGTATTGGCGATGTGGGGTGCTATTGCGGCAGAGCGCCACGGACACTTGACCAGTTTAGGGCGGTTGTTCAATCAAGGAGAGCAATTTGCGCACATTGCAGCGAGCGTTATTTGCGGTGTGCTGACATGGGCGAGTTGGCAATTTGTATGGAGTGAAATCGCTACCCCCAAAGAATTGGCCTATGGCATTCCAGTCTGGTGGTTGCAAGCCACCATGCCTTTAGGATTTGCCATATTGGGTGCCAAATTAGCTGCAAGAGGACAAAATAAAAATTGGTTCAAGGCTGCATTTGCATTGGTTTGGCCGCTTGTTGGGATCGCGTTTGCAGCTTGGCTCGATGGTGAAGCTATTGTTTTGTGGCCTTGTATCGTTGTTTTAGTGGCTGCTTTGCTATGCGGCGCACCCATCTTTGTTGTCTTGGGTGGACTAGCTTTGGCTTTGTTTGCGAGCGACAGCTTGCCCTTGGCTTCGATTGCGCTGTCGCATTACCAAATTACTGTGAACCCATCGCTACCAGCATTGCCTTTGTTTACTTTGGCCGGACTGGTGTTTGCTAAAACAGAAGCGGCAAAACGCCTAGGCATTGTGTTCATGGCATTTTTTGGCCATGGTGTGTTGGGAACGGTGATCGCAGCTACTGTTTTGTGTTCCTTCTTCACCGCTTTTACAGGTGGCAGTGGCGTCACTATTTTGGCTTTGGGCGGTTTACTACTTCCCTTGCTAAGAAATGCCGGCTATCCAGAGCAACGCGGTATCAGTTTGGTGACAAGTGCCAGTGCATTAGGTGTTCTGTTAGCGCCGTCAGTGCCGTTGATCATGTACGCCATCATCGCGCGAGTGCCTATCAACACCATGTTCCTAGCAGGCTTGGTACCTGCTGTGGTGATGGTGGTTTGTCTATTACTGTTTGGTGGGTATTTGCGCGTAGACAAGCAACAAGCGACAAACTCGTCACACACCATCTCTATACGCAATGCGCTGGATCAAGCCAAATGGGAACTCTTGGCGCCCTTTGTAGCGATTGGCTCTTTGGTGAGTGGTTTAGCAACCCCTACAGAAAGCGCTGCATTGACGGCAATCTATGCAGTACTCACACAATCGATTGCCCATAAAGAACTCAATTGGCGTTTGATGGGTGAGTGCTTATCGCAATGCGCGCAAATCATTGGTGGTGTGATGTTGATTTTGGGTATGGCCTTGGGATTGACCAATTATTTGGTAGACGCAGGCATTCCAGATTTGGCAATCGACTGGGTGCAAGGCATCACGCAAAACAAGTTTGTTTTTTTGTTGGCGCTCAATGTATTTTTATTTATTGCTGGCGCTTTGATGGAGATATACGCGGCCATCGTAGTGCTGGTTCCCTTGCTTCTGCCATTAGCTATGAGCTACGGTATTGATCCGGTGCATTTCGGTATTATTTTTCTAGCCAATATGGAGATGGGATTTTTATGCCCCCCCGCTGGAATGAATATATTTTTTGCATCTGCAGTTTTTAAGCAGTCTATTAAAAAAGTGGCTGTATCCGTGCTTCCAGCCTTATTGGCTATATTTGTGGGTACTTTGATCATTTCCTGGTTGCCAATTGTTGCGTTAGGCTTGCCCCAATACCTGGGTCATATGTCTAACTTATAAATTCCGCCAAAGCACACACAAAGGGTCAATATGGATTTAATCTTATGGCGCCATGCAGATGCAGAATTCGCTTCAGAGGGCGAGGATGATTTGTCGCGCCAACTTACTGCTAAGGGCGAAAAGCAAGCGTTGCGAATGGCGGCTTGGCTAGACCGTCACCTGCCAGAAGGGGCGCGAATTTTGGTGAGTCCTGCTAGAAGAACAGAACAAACCGCCAAAGCCTTGAATCGCAAATACAAGTTACGCGACGAATTGGTACCAGACAGCAGCGCAGACGAAGTGCTGGCATTGATCAAGTGGGATCAAGACAAAGGCCCACAAGGTAAAGGCCCACAAGGTAAAGGCCCTGTTCTGATAGTGGGGCACCAACCTTATCTTGGTGAAATCGCGGCAAGGCTGTTGGGTATGGAAGAACACAGTTGCGCCATTCGAAAGGGCGCAGTGTGGTGGTTGCGTTCCCGCTTACGGGAAGAGTATTCTGAAATTTTGTTGTTGAATGTGATCAATCCAGACTTCCTCTAACTGTTAAAGCGCTTGGAGTTGTGACTCAACTTTAGATTGCGCCAATTGCGCTAATGTGCGACGTGTATGACCATGCGGGGCAATAGGTTCGGACACCACGACTTGCACCACCATGGGTGGTGCGCAAATCACACGGTGTAAAGATTGTAAAAATCCAATATCGCCGACAAATGCGGGTTCTAGACGCATGGCTTGTGTCTCTGGGTCTTTGTATCGCAAACTCAGTGCGACAACTTCGCATGCATTCGCAACTGCCACTTCAAACAAATTGGAATGGAAGAGACCCACTTGGTGGCCTTCTGTGCTCGTGCCCTCTGGGAATCCAGCGATGCACATGTTTCTTTGCAAAGCAGCCGTCATGCTTTGGACCATCTTGCGCGCAGAGCTGGGTGAGCCTCGGTTGATAAATACAACATCGCAACCTTTGGCAATATGCCCAACGACAGGCCATTGGCTGACTTCTTGTTTGGCAACAAAAATACTGTGCTGCAAAGTTTGAATTACCAACGGGTCCAACCACGAAATATGGTTGGCTACTAACAAGCGAGAGGGGTTAGGCTTTCTGGTATCTAGGAAGCCTATGACTTCCACCGAAACGCCCAATAGTTGCAAGGTATCAGCCGACCATTTTTGAATGACCCGACTTTGCGCAGTCCGGTCTAAATGAGGAATTTGAATAAACAAAATCCAGAATGCTTTTATAAAAGCATAGAGAAGACGCAGGTAAGTGATGAACACTATTTAAATAGCCAGGCACCCAGAAATTCAGTGGGTGCCTGCATGCTTATTTTGTAGCCGTAAATCCTTTAGGGGAGCGCACACCTTTGACAGCAGCTTGTCCCAAAATAAAGAAAACGTCTGTGTTGTCTAGTACGCCGGTGAAAGACCACGCACCTGGTCCAAAAGCGGATAGAGGAATATCACTCGCAGTATGCACACCGCTGTTTCCAGGAACTTGTCCAGTCACCATGAATCTGCCTTCTGCATCACGTGCAGTGGGGTCTGCTGGATAGATGGAGAGCGGCTCTGATTTGGAGAAAGGTTGTTGGCTATCTTGGATAGGACGATCATTGGTGCGCCAATCTTCATGGCGGTCGCTGTTTGCGCCATATCCGACAAGCAGGCGGTTATCGACATTGGTTGTTTCGGGATAGCCATCGTTTGCGAGGCGGTATTTGGGGAAGCCAGCTTTTTCATAGGCCCCAACAACTTTGTCGCGTAAATTAGCCACACCACCGTCTTTTGCTAGCTCTGCCAATTTGCTGTCGCTCACTATAGAGCCACCAATCAAAGAGACGCCCGAGACTTCGTGGTCAGCGGTAATGATGACCAATGTGTCGCCCCGCTTTTGCGCAAAAGATTGTCCGACACGAATCGCATTATCAAATTCAATGGTGTCCAAAATCCAGCGCTCAGTGTCCATATTGTGGGCTTGCTTGTCGATAGAAGCAGCCTCGACCATGAGCACAAATCCATTCTTATCTTTAGACAACACGTCTAGTGCTTTGACGGTCATCTCTTCCAGCATAGGCTGGTCAGGAAATCCAAAGTCGTCTACTACGCTACCTTTGACGCCATTCTTCTTTCCTCTGCGGCCGTCAATTTTGTCTAGGGCTACGTTCATATTGGAATAAGCAAACAAGCCCAATAATTTGTTGGTTTGTTTGGAATTGATGGCATCCAATGACGATTTATCAGCAGCATAAGCAAACCCCGCTGATTTGAAGTCGGCAATCAAATCACGTTCTTTGTCTAACTTGCCAGGATGGGCGCCCCATCTTTTAACAATGTCAGCAGTGTGCGCATCGGTGCTGGAAAAGGCATAGTCGTTTCTATCAGAGCGCTGTGATCCAGGTACTGTCGAAGGCAGGAACCACTTGCGGCCCCCGCCCATTAAAACGGATAGCCCCGTCAAATGGCGGTCATCAAAAAACTGATCCACGATGCCCGTTCCCGCTCCACGGTTACTGGTGTGGATGGCGTTTGCTGCAGGCGTTGCATCAAGCACATCTGCGGTCGTTACGATGCGCAAGGCTTTGCCGTGGGTGCGTTTGAGGTACTCGCTTAGATATTCAATACGTGGATTGTCAAATGGGTCCAGCGTGTCATCAGGGAAAACGCCTTCTTCATTGTTGTTACCTTTGTTACCAGAGACATAGGCGGCCATTCCAGGCGCTGAATCGGTCACGATGGAATTTAAAGAGGCCGTTTTTACAAGACCTGTGACAGGGAAGGTATCCATAGCCAAGGGCTTGATCGATTTGCCTTGTGCGAATCCGCCAGCAACGATACGTGCAGCAGATCTATGGGCAATGCCCATTCCATCACCAAGGAAGATGATGATGTTTTTGACTTTTTGCCCGCCGTTCTCGAAAGGAACGATTTCAAAATTACCAGTTGCAACAACCTTTTGGCCATCGCTTTGCGTGGCAGTGACTGAAAAGGTGTGAACACCAGGCTTCTTGATGGTGATGGCTCGAACTGTTGCAACCGCACTATTTTTTGAAATGGTGGGCAGGCATCCCGTAGAGCAGTCACGCAAAGCGGTGGAGATGTTGACTACTTGGTTATCAATAGAAAACTCTGCTTTGGTAATCGATTTGCTGGCGTCATCGGGTTTGATGGTGGCTTGCAAATCAAAACGTTGTTCTGGTAGAAAGCGCGCAACGATAGGTGCTGCCTGTCCATTGCTAAACAGCTCACTAGGTGGCGTTAGGCGTGTGACTACGGGTTGCGCAAAAGCTAGCGTTCCTAATGTCAGTAAACCTATGCAAGCGGGTAAGGGGAGAAGGGGAGAATTTTTTTTCATGGCTATGTATTTCTGGTAAAAAATTAATGAACAGGTAATTGCAATTGAAACCAAGACACTGTGCCTTGTGCGTCTTCATGTCTTTCAATGCGCAAAATGCCTTCTAAAACAAGTGCACCCGCTTTGTGTGAAATAGCCCAGTTGGCTTGGCTTGGGTCTAACTTCACCAAAACAGCAGAAGCGGGTAGATCATTGGCGGGCCCGTCTGCGTGTTCACTCAGCTGAATTGGAAGCGGTGCAAAGTAGAACTGGCCAATCGAATCTTCTTCGCTTTTGACCATGTAGCCACGCAAACGTACGTTTTGGCCGTGGATGCTTTTGGCCTTTTGGGTAATTTCAAGACCATGTGGCCCGATGGGGTGTTGCAATAAATCCCCAAAGTGAAGAATAGGGGATTCAACTGCGTGCGCATGATGCAGAGCGAGTAACACTCCAGTAGCAGCGCATAGTATGAACCGGACAAAAGCCATTTCTGCTCCTCAAAAGAGCGATAGTAGAGTTCTTGTATGAACGTTATGTGACAGATTAATGAAATGTTGACTTATCGTTTACATCAGCATAAAAAACTAAAATTGCAAATGAAAATCTAAAGCATGCATATACATCCGCCTGTTCTCGAAAAGCATAAATCGCACGCGTCTCCAATGTGGCTAGACAGAGATTTAAGCCTACTCGCATTCAATGCGCGCGTGCTTGACTGGGCTAAGCGAACAGATGTGCCTTTACTAGAGCGATTACGTTATTTGTGTATCGTGTCTTCTAACTTGGATGAGTTTTTTGAAGTACGTGCCGCGCTCTACACAAGTCTTGCTAAGCCCAAAGCAGCCTTGAGTGAAATTGATGCGCAGTCGCAAGCATCCTTGAGCCAGGCAGCGCATGAGTTGGTACACGAGCAATATGCTTTGTATAACGATTCCCTCATGCCTGCATTTGCCAAAGCAGGCGTGCGCATTTTGTCGCACAACGAGCGTAACGCCGAACAGCGTCATTGGGTTAAAAATTATTTCGAGCGTGAGGCGCGGCCATTGCTTCTGCCTGTGGGTTTAGACCCTGCGCATCCGTTTCCACAAATTGCCAACAAATCCTTGAATTTCATTGTCCGCTTGTCTGGCAAAGACGCTTTTGGACGCGACAACGAAATCGCGATTGTCAAGGTGCCACGCAGTCTCCCGCGGGTTATTCAGTTACCTGAAAAAATTTCTGGCCGCCGTTTGTTGTTTGTGTCTATTTCTAGCGTGATACGCGCGCATTTAGAAGAGCTTTTTCCTGGCCGTGTAGTGGGCGAGTTTTCGCAATTCAGAGTGACGCGCCATTCTGATTTGGCAGTGGACGAAGAAGACGTGAAGAACTTGCGTACCGCGCTTCGACATGGTTTGGTGCATCGCAACTTTGGCCAAGCCATTCGTTTGGAAGTATCTGAAGGCTGTTCCCAATATTTGTCAGATTTTCTGTTGCACCAATTTGAATTACCTCTGACGGCGCTATACCGCGTGCATGGCCCTGTGAACTTGGTCCGATTGAACCAGTTGATTGATTTGATCGATCGTCCAAAGTGGTTGTTCCCGCCTTATTACCCAAGTTTTCCTAAGCAATTCAAAGTCAACACCTCTATCTTTGAGCAATTGCAATCAAGCGATGTATTGATTCACCAGCCCTATGAAAGTTTTGATGGCGTCTTAGCTTTTCTGCGTGAAGCTGTTCGCGACAAGCATGTCTTGGCAATCAAACAAACCATTTACCGTACCGGCGCCGACTCTGAACTGATGGAGTTGTTACGCGAAGCAGTACAACGTGGCAAAGAAGTCACGGTTGTGGTGGAGTTGAAGGCACGCTTCGATGAAGAGGCCAATATCAATTGGGCAGAAAAACTCGAATACATAGGCGCACAGGTGGTGTATGGCGTGGTGGGATTAAAAACACACGCCAAGATGTTGTTGGTATCGCGCCGTGAAGGCCGAATGATCCGTCGCTATGCACATCTTTCGACCGGTAACTACAACCCCAAAACAGCCAAGCTCTATACCGACCTGAGCCACTTGACAAGCGACGCCAAAATCACGCAAGACGTAGAGACAGTCTTCAACTTGCTGGCGAACCAAAGCAAAATTCCAAGGCTCAACAAGATGATGCTTGCGCCATTCCATTTGCAAAAGAATCTGATTGAATTGACCAGGCAGACGACGCAAGCGGCGCATGAAGGTCAAAAGTGCCGCATCATATTGAAGATGAATACCTTGACAGACGAGAGCTTGATGGAAGCTTTGGTGCATGCAGGGCAAGCTGGTGTGCAAGTCGATTTGATTATTCGTGGCGCTTGTATGTTGCCTGCGCAAAGACCAGGGTTTACTGACAATATCCGCGTGCGCTCCATCATCGGGCGGTTTTTAGAACATTCACGCGTATTTTATTTTTCAGCGGGTAAACATGAGTCTTTGTATTTGTCCAGTGCTGATTGGATGAATCGCAATATGTTGCGCCGTGTGGAATTGGCTTGGCCGGTGGAAGATCCCAAGCTACGCCAACGCATATTCAACGAATGTTTACAAACCTATCTACAAGACTGTGTAGATGCTTGGGTGATGAATGCCACTGGACAATATGTCAAAGCAACACCACCTAAATCACGCAGCGCAACGCCCAAGGTTTATACAAGTGCCCAGCAACAACTTGTGGCGTTGTATGGCGGATCTAAAAATTAAGCTGGTTGTTTGACGCGGGCAGCTTGCGTGAAAGCAAATGCCCAAGGCGTCTTTTGCCAAGAAATAACTTCTTGGCGTAATAAATGAACAGACTGCGGATAACTTTCTATCCAATCAGCATCTGCTTCTAAGGTAAATGTTTGTGTTTTGTCATTGCAGAAAAATTCCAAGCCAGCTTGGTCTGGATTTTTACGGGCATGGCACAAAATAACCGATAGGCGCAATGCGATGAGCATTTTGACGAACTCAGCTTCTTCAAAATCTGCTTCTAATTTTCTTAACTTACCGCGATGCCCTAAAACAAGCAGACTCAAGCGTTGCAACTCTTGCATGCTAAAGCCCAACAAGTCTGCATTTTCCAAAATATAGGCGCCGTGTTTGTGGTAATCACTATGAGAGATCGCAAAGCCCACTTCATGCATTGCAGCTGCCCAACTGAGTTTGCGTTTTAGCCGCTGCACCACATGATTTTCGTTCTCGGAGTTCGCAATGGCTTTGCTAAATAACTGCAGGGCAACGCGGCTCACGCGTTGGCTTTGCGTGTGGTCAACCGCAAACTTTTGTGCCAAACGTTGGACAGCAATATCACGAACATCGGTGGCTTGGGCGTCGCGCTCCACCATTTCGAATAAGACGCCTTGACGCAAAGCACCTTGCGCAACTTGGAGGGTTTCAATATCTAGCAGCTGCATCAAAGCACGCAATACACTGGCGCCGCCACCAATCACTGCGCGACGGTCCTCTTTTAAACCTTGAAACCGCAGATGGTCTACATGACCAGCACGCACCAATTGTTTGATGAGCCAGTTCATGCCGTCGATGCTGACTTCTCCTGCTGGCCAGCCCTCGGCTTGTAAAACATCTGCAACAGCACCAACCGTTCCAGATGCACCATAGGCGGTGTCCCATTGAGAGCGGGGGTATTTTTCAAGCGCTTCTTCTAAAACGGCTTTGGCCGCAATCTCGGCTTTGGAGAAGGCCTGTTCGGTTAATGCGCCATCCGAAAAATATTTCATTGACCAAGCCACGCTGCCTACGCGGAATGAGCCAGTGACATGGGCTTGCAAGTTTTGCCCAAGCACTAGCTCGGTAGAGCGTCCGCCAATGTCTATCACCAAACGACGCTTGTGGTCTGTAGGCAATAGGTGAGAAACCCCTTGGTAGATCAAGCGCGCTTCTTCGCTGCCAGAAATAATTTCAATCGGAAAGCCTAATATGTCACGCCCGCGTTTGATGAAGGCTTCGCGGTTTTTGGCTTCGCGCAGTGTTTGGGTAGCGACCACGCGCACCTGTGATTTTTGAAAACCAGCAATACGTTCAGCAAAGCGCGCCAAGCATTCCCAACCACGTGCCATAGATTCTTGCGAGAGGTTTCTGTTTTCATCGAAGCCACTGCCTTGGCGCACTGTCTCTTTGAGATATTCGATGCGTTGAATTTGACCGTGTTCGTAACGACCGATTTCTAATCTAAAACTATTGGAGCCTAAATCGATGGCTGCCAATAAAGTGCCTTGCTTCATATTTTGATGGTACTGTGAACCAGTGATAAATTTGTGTCGATTCTAGAGGCTCTCAAACGTTTACGCGGAGTTACAACCTGAGGGCATTGATAAACTGAGTCCTATGCAATCTCCATTAGCACTTTGTAACCTTCGCGTCATCGAACTTGGGCAACTGATCGCTGGCCCATTTGCCGCTAAAACTTTGGCAGATTTTGGCGCAGATGTCATCAAAATTGAGCCCCTCACAACAGGCGACCCTTTGCGCAAATGGCGCTTACTCAAAGATGGCACATCGGTGTGGTGGCAAATCCAATCGCGTAACAAACGCTCCATCGCCCTAGATTTAAAACAGGCCGAAGCACAAGACATTGTTCGGCAACTCGTCAAAGACGCTGATGTCTTGATAGAAAACTTTCGCCCTGGTGCTATGGAAGGCTGGGTTTTAGGTCCAGATGAATTGCTTGCGCTCAACCCAAAGCTCATCATGTTGCGCATCAGCGGTTACGGACAAACAGGCCCTTACCGCGACAAGCCTGGCTTTGGCGTGGTGGCTGAAGCGATGAGCGGATTGCGCCATCTCACGGCCGAGCCAGGCCGTGTGCCTGTGCGTGTAGGTGTGAGCATTGGTGACACCTTGGCATCACTACATGGTGTGATTGGTATCTTGCTAGCTTTGCATGAACGGCACACTAGCGGTAAGGGGCAGGTGATCGACGTCGCTTTGTACGAAGCAGTTTTTAATTGCATGGAAAGTTTGTTGCCAGAGTTCAGTGCGTTTGGTGCGGTGCGTGAAGCGGCCGGTAGCGCTTTGCCTGGCATCGCGCCTAGTAATGCCTATAAATGCCAAGACGGTGGTTATGTGCTGATAGCCGGCAATGGCGACAGTATTTTTAAACGGCTCATGCACACCATGGGGCGTGATGATTTAGGCTTAGACGCGGATCTTGCAGACAACGCAGGCCGCGTGAAGCGCGTAGAGGAAATTGATGCCGCCATTGGAGCGTGGACTGCAACGCTCACTGTTGCACAAGTGCTAGAACTACTAGATGCTGCCAGTGTGCCAGCAGGTCGCATTTATACCGTTGCAGATATTGCAGCAGACCCCCATTACCAAGCGCGTGACATGATTTTGCAAACGGTGATGGCAGATGGCAGCGCACTGGCATTGCCAGGAATTGTTCCTAAGCTTTCTCGTACACCTGGCTCGCACCGTCGCAACGCACCTGAGATTGGTCAAGACACCGATGCGGTGTTGCAAGACATTGGCCTCACAGAGGCGCAAATCCAAGCCCTCAAAGACAAGGGCATTGTTCAGTAAAACGCTGAAACCCCAAGGCGAGTAATTACTCGATCTTGATACCAGCAGCTTTGACTAACTGTGCAGCAGACGCAGTTTCGCTGTCGAGATATTTCTCAAACGC
>JACCEB010850516.1_pt1 | contig 23237 bp, 20 predicted proteins | sample 7454761 | NCBI WGS metagenome assembly JACCEB01 (sample SAMN15323454, study PRJNA562643) | freshwater metagenome | isolation source: river surface water | place: USA:Blue River Watershed | collected 2017-08-18 | reverse complement strand
GATCATTTAAGTTAAAAAATAGAATGATCTTTGTTGATCAATTTAGAAGGGAGTTTTTGTTTAAAAAAGGGGTACAGTTCAAATATCCATTCCTAACCTCATTTTCTGTAACTCTTCCTCATAACGAGTTAGCACTACAAACTCGCGCAAAACAAAAAAGTTTTCACGCAACTAGAATGGCAGGAACGCCAATTGCTAGGTTTATTCCTGAAATTTCTTCTACTGCCTCTGAATGGCAATTTGTTACTGAAAAAACTAACTCTGGGCAAAGAATTCTTAAAGGTATTTATCAAGTTCTGATATTTGCGCCGCCAAAAAAAATAAATGAGTCAGAGCAGCTACTTAAATCGATATACAAGGCTAAAGGTTGGGAGCTATCGCGTGATAAATTCATCAATATTCAGTCTTTCTTAGGCATTCTTCCATTCAAAAAATCGGAAGGCGTTTTCTACGACATGGAAAAGATGAACCGCACCAAAACTATGGTGTCATGGACTGCTGCTAATTTAGCTCCATTCCAAGGTGAGTGGAAAGGAATGGCATCACCTTGTATGTTGTTGTTTGGCCGCAGAGGGCAGCCTTTATATTGGGATCCGTTTAAGAATGAGGAAGGAAACTACAATGTAGCAGTTATCGGAAAATCAGGATCTGGTAAGTCGGTATTCATGCAAGATCTTGTTGCTTCTCTAAGAGGAAATGGAGGCAAGGTTTATGTGATTGATGATGGTCGTTCATTCATGAATTCTTGTCGTCTTCAAGGTGGCGAGTTTATTGAATTTTCTGATAAAGGCGAATCGCAGATTTGTATCAATCCATTTTCTATTGTTAATGAAGAAACGATGAAAAAATCTCCGGAATATAAAACGGAAGTGATAAAGCTGATTACGGCAATGATATGTCAGATGTGTGAAGGTGATCCAACGAAAGAAACTGCTGGTAAGGAAAAAATATCAACGATTCAGAGTCGCTATATAGAAGAAGCTGTTGCTCATATTTGGGAAGATAAAGGAAGAAGCGCAACAATAACAACCGTGAGAGATTATTTTTTAGAACATCCTGAACAAAGAGCTAAAGATTTGGCAATTCTAATCAAGCCATTCACTAAAGACGGAGTTTATGGCAGATTTTTTGAAGGAGAAAGCTCGATCAGATTAGAAAATCCTTTCATGGTTTTTGAGTTAGCGGAGCTAAAAAATAAGAAAGAATTACAGGCTATTGTTTTGATGTTCTTGATGTTCTTGGTTTCTGAAAACATGTATTTCGGCGATAGAAAAACCCCAATTACTCTTTTGATTGACGAAGCATGGGATTTGTTGCATGGTGAAGGATCTAAAACTTTTATTGAGGGTATGGCGCGCCGTGCCAGAAAATATTGTGGCAACATTGTTACTGGTACTCAGTCGGTAAACGATTATTATAAAAGTCCCGCAACTCTAGCAGCCTTTGAAAACACTGATTGGATAATTCTTTTATCTCAAAAACCAGAGGCGATTGAACAACTTGCCAAGACTGGCAGAATCGTGATGGATGATGCTCTAAAAGAAGCTCTAAAAAGTCTCAGAATGGTTAAGGGGCAATATTCAGAAGCTATTATTTACGGCCCAAGAGGGTGGGCAATTGTTAGAACAATCTTGGATCCATATTCGATTTCTTTATATTCCTCATCACCAGATGACTGGTCGAAAATTAACGATTTGAGAGAAAAAGGATATTCTCTAGAAGATGCTTTGGAAGTTCTTGCTGACTCAAAATCAAAATCGGCGAAGAAGCGCATATTTGATGTATCTGATTATGTGAAAATCATGTCGTTAAAAGATGAAGGAAAAGAGTTTGAAGATGCTCTCGAGATAGTCGCAGCAAATAAGTTCAGAAATAACCCAACTTATCAACAACAAATGACGCTACAATGAGAGTATTCCAAACATATCAACACTTTTTGCCGTGCTTAATTATAGCAGGGTTCTTTTCGATTATTTCTTCAGCTATCACATACTTTGTTTTGGATAGTAAGATACCGAAGATCGTTACCGCTGACATATCCTATTTGAATAATGATTTTGTGATGAATCTGTCTCGTCATTTAGTTGAGAATAAGATGGATGACGAAGAGCTAGAAAAAATAGTCAAAACTTTCCTAAAGCATCAAGAAATTCTGATGAAGGACTTCCAGGACTCGAATTACATCATACTCCAAAAACAGGTCGTAGCAACTGAAACTAATGACATCACAAAAGATTTAGAAACTGCGCTTGCTGAGAGTATTACTTTAAAAACTCAAAATCCTGGAGGTGAAAATGAAGTTAAAGAATAATCAGAAAAAATTTCTGTTTGCTAGTTTAGTTATAATTTGTGCTGGGGCACTGATTGCATCAAATTATGAGGTAATGAGGAATCACACCGAATCTTTGCCTTACAAATATGTTGTTCTTGAGAAAGGAAAAATTCCAACAAAGAGAGGACAAGTTTTTGCATTTAAGGTGTATAACAACCCTCAATATAATAATGAAAAGCCATTAAATTTCATTAAGCTTGTTGGTGGATTACCAGGCGATGAAATAGTAGTGAAGGGAGGAAACATTTATTTTGATGGAAACATCTATCCAGATGTTAAAAAAGCTCCTATAAGTCTCAAAGAGTTGTTTGTTACTGTAAGTATGGCTAGGATAACTCACCCAGAGGATTTAATAAGAAGAAAAATTACCATTGAAGATAGAGAGGTGTTTGTTGCTGGTAAACCAATCGGAATTGTTAAACCTTTCACTAAGAAATTTGAAAATTTTCTTAAAAGCTCTTCTGGAGAAAAGTATGGCGAAAAGTACGAGTTACATCCTATAGAAATTGATGTAATACCATCAAAAAAGTTTTTTGCCTATACTCCTCACAAGGATTCCTTCGATTCTCGCTATCAAGAAATTGGTTTGATTGATGAAAAAGACATCATTGGCACTGCTGTTCTTACTTTTTAGTGAGACGGCGACAGCCACGGACCTAGGAATTCATGGGAATGTTTATCAGATCAAAGAGAAAAGCCTGCTTGAAGAAATCCAAGAAAAGCTCCAAGAAGCAAAGAAAGATGGGCGATTAGATAAATTCCAGAACGGCGTTAAAAAGCAGATGCTTGATCATGCTAATGAACCTAAGGCGGTTGCTGGAATTGTTAAGGCAACTACCAATCGAGATTGGCTATATGATCCTTCAGTTACTTGGCCAGATGATTTAAAAGATCAGAATGGTAAAGTGTTCTATCGTGCTGGAACAAAAGTGAATCCTCTCGATAAAATCTCACTAACAAAAGCTCTTTTGTTCATTGATGGATCAGATGAATCTCAGGTAAAATGGGCTTTGGACCAAAATAATAAAAGAAACAGTAGAACAAAAATTATCTTAGTTAAGGGTAAGATAATTGATCTGATGAAGAAGAAAAAAGTGCGTCTTTATTTTGATCAGGAAGGTTTCTTAACAAAGAAATTTTCCATTCGTGCTGTTCCAGCCTCAGTAGAGCAAGAAGGCAAGATGCTTAGAATAAGAGAGGTCGCACTATGAAAAAGATTCTCTCAATAACGCTATTATTCTGTTTATTTTTTGAACAAGCTCATGCCAAGAAATGTACTGGTAGAATGGTTAATCCAATCACAGATATTTGCTGGTCGTGTATTTTACCAATTACTATAGGTGCCGCTCCTGTCGTTCCAGGAAGCACTCCTGACACAATCAATTATCCATTACCACTTTGTTTTTGTCCTGCGCCACCACCTATTTTTATTAGACCTGGTGTGGCAGTTGGATTCTGGGAACCAATAAGACTAGCTGATGTAACAAAAGAGCCTTTTTGTTTTGTAGGAATTGGTGGACAAAAAATTGATCCAGGTTTGTCAGTAGGTTCTGGTGGAGATCCAGAAGTAGGAACTGGTAATGAATTAGATCCAGCTACATGGCATGTACATTGGTACATTTATCCAGTTTTTACGCTAATAAGTATACTACTTGATGCTATCTGTGTTGAATCCACTCAAAGTTTTGATGTTGCCTACATGACAGAGGTTGATCCACTCTGGCTTGATGATGAATTATCATTTTTGATTAATCCTGAATCGATTCTTTTTGGAAATTTAATTGCCCAAGCTGCATGTGTTGCAGATTGTCTCTCAGCTTCTTTTTGGTTGCCTCTTGATCCACTCTTTTGGTGTTCTGGTTGTCAAGGTGGGATGTATCCATCAAATGGCAAAATTATTACTCACAACACTTCAATTCAGTCCTCATCTTTGGCTGTTTCTAGAATGTTGTACAAACTTCATCGCCAAGCGGCATTACCTATTACTTCAGGACCAGAAGCTATCTGCGGAGCAATTCCTTCTCCAATGATTAAAAAAAGCCAATATAGAACTCAACTAACCGTACCAGTTCCAACGATTGATCCGATATTGGGTTGTAACCAACTAGGCAAATCCACATTTTTCTGGGAATCATTCCGCGAGATACCAGTTAGCGGCGAAGATTTTAATTATTTGATTTGGAGGAAGAGAAACTGCTGTGCAATGTAAAATCAAATTCTTCACAATTTTAATGATGTTTTCTTCGGTATCTTTTGCACAGGACTTTGCCGTGCCTGAAATTACTGACAAAGATAAAAAAGAAGCTTCTGATTTTATCAAAGAAATAAACTCAAAACCTTCTAAAATAAATCATGAATTAGAGGCTCAGAAAATTGTTGAGAAGGCTGAAGAAGTAAAGATACAGGCTGCTAAGATTCATGCTAATGATGTTAGTGAAGTTGCAGAAAAAGTTAGCAAGGTTCAGCAAAGCAAAAATTTTAAAGAATCAGAAAATTGGATTAGAAAGAATCAGAACGAGTTATTTGCAAAACAAACTCAAACGCTGCCAAAAGTTGATTATGATATTACTAAAGAGCAACGCGAGAAAGATGCAATTGCAGAGCTGCTTCATAACTATCGCTTTAAACCAGATGAAGTAAAGAAGGCCTCAATAACACATTATCCGTTGATGATATTTGTTTCTTCATCAATTCCAAGAAACTCTCTTAAAGATTTGATGATCCAGGCGAAGCAAGTGGGAGGAATTTTGGTATTTCGTGGTATCATCGGCAGTTTAAGAAATACTCAAGAATTTTTAGCCGAGATCTCAAAAGAAAATGTTTCAGCGATAATTGATCCTAGGCTGTTTGATATATTTCAAGTTAAGCTAGTTCCAACTTTTGTAGTGCTTTCAAACGCCTCACAAGACTGTGTAGAGAACGATTGCCAGTTTACCCCAAGACACGACCGCATTACAGGAAATATTACTCTTAAGTATGCTCTGGAGCAGATTGAAGCAGGTAATGGAGATGCAAGCAGTACTGCTAACGAGTATTTATCAAGAATGAATGCCGGAGGCCAGTCATCATGAAAAAACCAGTTCTAATTTCTATTATTTTAACTTTAGCCACAAGCTATGTGGTTGCTAATGCTACAACCTTTGATGAAGCCCGTCAAGATGCTCTTAATTTCGGTTCTTCTTACAAGAATTCTGCTTCAACTGTAGTAACTGATCAAAATAAAAAAAATACTCCGGGATACACTACTGATAATCCAGAGCAAACCAAGTATTATGATGGCGGAAGTATGTCAGATGATGCGCTAGCAAAGACGCAGACATCTGAAGAAGGAAAATTGATGACTCAAGGGCTTCCAAATCGTCCCCAAATTAACATTAGTACAAGTGATGATTGGTTAGGAACTTCTCAGGCAATTGAAGGCAATCCTGATCAAGTGGTTGCGATGCTTACTGGAACTTATGGAGAGTGTAAACCAATTGAACACAAAATCACAGAAACCGAAATAAAACAATGTGATCAATATGAGGAAACTGACTGTGTCGATGGAGCTAAGTTGGTAACAATATCAAGTTCTGGTAGCTCAACGATGTCTTGGAATTTTCCATATCTTGTTTTGGATATTTCAAGAAGGGGGGAGGAGGCTGTGCCAAATATTATTCTTACACAACAATTAATATTTTAGATAAATCAAAAATTTCAGATTTTAGACTAGAGTGGGTGAGATGGGATGATGTCATTAGAATTAAATTGAATGGATCCACAGTATTTGAGAATGGTAATGTTAACTCGAGATCATGTGAGCGTGCTATTGATTTTAGATCATCTCCTAATTTTGATCTGAAGCCATATCTCATTGATGGTGCAAATCAGATTGAAATGGTGTTAGGAGTTGATGGGATGGGTAATGCTACCGCAAGATATTATCTAAATTATCAAAACACTAAAATTTGTTCGACCATTGATAACTGTAAATCAATTCCAAGTGATTGTTCTTTGCAGACAACTAAGTGCTTAAATTTTTCGGATAATAATGTCTGTAATTACCGTCAAAATACATATGCCTGCTCTAAGACAACAGTAACATCGACAGCTTCAGTTGAATGTGGTTCAAATATTTATTGTACGGGTAATCAATGTACTAAAATTGAAGAAGATTCTAACCAAGATTTTGCTACCTCAATTGCTTATCTATCCAGTATTAATCAGGCTGCAAAAGATAACAATGCCTCAGCTGATAATCTAAAAATTTTTAGTGGGTCTGGGAAAAGTTGTGAGAAGGATACAGTAAGTTATAATAACTGCTGCAAAGACGATGGTTGGGGTCAGGATTATACTGGAGCTTCATGTAAGGAAGAAGAAAAATCTTTGATGGAACTCCAATCTAAAAAGATGTGTCACTATGTAGGTTCTTACTGTTCACAAAAAGTTCCCCTTCTAGGTAAATGCCTAAAAACAAAAAAAACTTACTGCTGCTTCAACTCAAAAATCAGTCGAGTTATTATGGAGCAGGGTAGAGCCCAGCTTGGAAAGGGGTGGGGTTCTGCCGAATCACCTGATTGCAGTGGATTTACTCCAGATGAATTAGGTCGTCTTCAATTTGATAAGATGAATTTAAGTGAAATTGCTGCCGACATTGCTGGAAGTGTTGTAGTTCCAGATAAGGCGTACCTTGAAGGCAAAGTTAAAACAACTTTGGAGGGGTATGGCCAGAAATCTAATTAAATTTTTGTTGTTAGTAATAATTCCTCTATCATCAAACGCCTCAGAAGCTAGCTATTGTAGTAAGTATAAGTTAGGTTGGAATTTTACCTGCGATTCCAAAGTTGAAGAGAAAGAAGTAGATAAAGATGTCAAAAAAGATGCTAATCAATCAAAGGAAGATCAATCAGATTATGCTGAACAGCTTGCGAGGATAAAACAGACTTTAGAAGACAAAAAGGCAAAGGCGGTAATATATCCCACAGAAGATAACATAAAGGATTACATGTCCTATCAACAGAAGGCTCTTGATAGGTCCGGAGTATTTGCAGATCAATGGCGCCGAGTTCTCTGGAAGAACCCAGAATTAGATTACACTCAAAAAAGACCAGTTTCTAAAGTTGGTAAGGAATCATGGATAGATCAACGCAATCAAGATGTCACAAATACAATTAAGAACATAAACGAGCGTTACGGAATATTCTTTTTGTTTAATTCAACCTGTCCGCACTGTCATCGCTATTCACCAATTCTTAAGAGTTTCCAAGAGAAGTATGGAATCACAATTATGCCCGTTTCAATGGATGGAGGGGTTTTGCCTGAGTGGGATAATATAATGGTTAATCGTGGTCAAGTTGAGAGGATGGGAATTGAGGTCAATTCAGTTCCAGCGACGATTCTTTTTGATAAAGAAACCAGACAAGTTCTTCCAGTGGGGTTTGGTGTTTTATCTCATTCTGAGCTTGAAGAACGAATTTATGCAATAACAAAACTCGGAGTTGGTGATGATTTTTAAAGAAAAATATACAAAAACATTTATAAGTGTTTTAACACTTATAACATATTTAACATCAATAAGTGTTGTAAGTGCAAAATCTGTTGGTGATTCGATGGGTGATTTCTGGAAGAATGCTGGAGGTAGTTATTCTAATTCCACAGACGCTGGTGGTTATAAACTTCAAGGTGCAGGTTATTACACTGGCGGAAACTTTACGGCTAGAACAAAAGTAGTAAATGTTAATCCAGTATCAATTGTGCCACCAGGAATAAGAGCTGGTTGTGGTGGTATTGATGTATATACAGGATCTTTTTCTCACATAAATACCGATCAATTTGTTGCTTTAATGAAGGCTATCCCAAGCAATGCTATAGGCTTTGCTTTTCAGCTCGCTCTTGAAACCATGAGTCCTTCTATTAAAGGAACTATGGATCAACTTCAAGCAACAATTGATAAGATCAATAGTATGAATATCAATTCTTGTGATGTAGCACAGGGATTAGTTGGAAGTGGTTTAGCTGCGATGGGAAAGGCTGGTAAATATTGTGAAGTAACGGCAAATAACAAAGGTTGGGCAACTGACTATGCAAGAGCAAAGAATGAATGTGGAACTGGCGGTAAATCTTCTCAGCATATTAAAAATGCCAACAATGTTTTTGGTGATCAGAGACCCTATGACATAAATGTTGCTTGGGAAGTACTCAAGAAATCTAAAATACTTCAAGAAGATAATAATGATGAATTGGCTCAATTTGTTCAAGCTCTAACTGGAACCATAATAATTAAATCTCCAGCAAGCGAAGATGCTGGACCTCAAACATCATATAAGAAAAATATTATTGTCGAAAACGAGACTCTTAAAGCTATAATGGAAGGCGGATCAATAACTGTTCTTGCCTGTGATGAAAAAGATAAATGCTTAAATCCGACCGAAAAGACAATTACCATTCCTGAGAGTAATGGTTTCAAGAAAAGGGTTTCAAAAGCTATGGAAGAGATGTCAAGCAAGCTGGCAACTGGTGAGAAATATGAGCAGAAGCACATCGATATTGTAACTAAAACATCAATTCCAATCCAGAAAGCAATGGTAGTCAGACAAGCCTACTTTAGATCAGCTTCTGCTGCAAGTGGAATTAACCCAGAATATTACAGCTCGATTGTTGCAGTGGACATGCTTTATGGGTATTTGGATGAAATTCTGAAATCGGTTTATGAGCAGTCCAAACAGGTTAAGAATTTTGATGAAGAAAATATGATCAAGTTTCAGCGCGGTGTTGAAAAGGCCAGGGAAGAATTGGCTAAGTATAAGATTGACAGCAAAGACTCATTTGAGCAAGCGCGCAAAATCATTGAAGAAACCCAAAAGATTGAATCCATGCTTGCGGCACGGATGGGCAATAAACTTAAAGGAAATCTTCAATGGGCGTCAAAATTTTAACAATAAACTAAGGAGCAAATATGTCTGATTTAGGAAAAATGAAACAGGATATTTTATCGTATCTAAATAGTCTGATAAGTAAGAAGTCAGAGTTATTCAAAATGATTTCGCTGTTGTTTTTTTCGATGTATTTAACTGCGAAATTTACTGGATCATTTGATTCCAGCCAAGGTTTTGATATTAGAGGTGAGTTTTGTGGCTATTTGCTTCTGATGAGCTTCCTAAGCTTTTTGTTTATCAACTACAAGTTCAGCGAAAGTAAAAATTTAAAGTTGGTATCTTTTATTCAGCTAATTTTAGCCATAATAAATATACTGATTATCAAATCTCTCTCAACACTACTACTGACTAAAATTACAGTTCTGTTCTTAGCAATATTTTTCTTTTTGGTTCTTATCAGAGAAATCAAAAATAGAGGCTAGGATAAGAAATGTATGAGGTAATTGTAATTGGAGGAGGAGAATATTATCGCGATGTATTTAATGGACTCGCGATGCTTCTCCAATCGGACGATTTTTTAGGAGTGGTTGCAATTGGTTCTAGTGTAGCTTTTGCTATTACACTATTAAATGCAGCTCTTTCTGGGTCTTTGTATGATGCTTCAAAGTGGTTCTTAACTACCTTTATTATAACTCAAGTTCTTCTTTATCCGACAGCTACAGTACAAGTTACTGATAAAACTAACCCCTTACTACAAGGAGCAACGGTTGATAACGTTCCGTATGTTATAGCTTATACTGCTTCAACAACAAGTAAAATTGGTTATTCTCTTACAACTCAATTTGAGTCTGTTTTTTCATTACCTGATGACACTCAATATTCCCAAAACGGAATGATATTTGGTGTAAATATGTGGAATGCAATGTCGCGAGCTACAATCACTAACTCAAACTTATCATCTAGCGTAGATAGCTTTATTAGGGAGTGTATATTCTATGATATTGAGTTTAACATATATTCTTTGGATGACCTAAAAAATAGCGATGATATATGGGGCTTTGTTACAGAAAACCAATCTGAAAACAGATTTTTTACTTATACTGATAGTACAGGATCTTCCTCAACTCCTTCATGCAAAGATGGTGTAACTTCACTAGAGAATGATTGGAAGACTCAATATGGATCTGATGATTTAATTTCTAACTTAGGTAGATCGGCATCAAAGCCAGATTTAACAAAAACATTTTTATCCACTTTCACACCATCATTAACTGAATATTTTTTTGAAGTAAGTAAGTCATCGGAAGAAATGCTCAGACAAGCAATGATGATAAATGCGATAAACAGTGCGGCAGAGAATTACGAGGCAGAAAACATGGTTGATTCCTACCAGAACACGCGCGCCATGCTTCAAACAAAATCAACATACAAAACAATGGGAGTTCAAGCGGGGATTTGGATTCCTATGCTTAAGATTGTGATTGAAACAATATTTTATGCTGCTTTTCCATTGGTGATAATTGTTGCTCTCATACCAAATATGACTGGAACAGTTCTAAGAAATTATCTCTCAACTTTTCTTTGGTTGGCAGCCTGGGGACCATTTTATTCAATTATTCATTTTATAAGTATGGGTCATGGTAAAACCTATGCTGTTTCTGGATTAACGCTTTATAATCAAGCTGGCTTAGAGCAAGTAATGGGTGATATTTCTTCTATGGCTGGTTATGTATCGATGTTTTTATCAATGTTCATATATGGTCTTGCTAGGGGTGGTGCTGCGGCTATGTCTTCAGTGGCAACATCATTTATGTCTGCTGCACAAGGTGCTGTTGGTGCTGCTGTGAATGAAGGAACAATGGGTAACATGAGCTATGGTAATGTTACCACTGGATCAAGAAATGCTTACAGTGGAGTTTCAATTCAGAATGATCATGGGCAAATCACAAAACATTGGAATGATGGAACCACGAGCATTGATAATAGCATGGTTGAATCGCGGCTTGGATTTAATCTTCATGGTTCTGAAAGGATGGAAAGTGCACTTTCAAGCCAAATAAGTCATGAACAATCATTGGCTCAAACAAAATCAATTCAGGCTGCACAAACTCAGGCTCACGGTTTTGAAATGATGATAAATAATCATCGTGAAATTGAAAATTCTAAAGGTTTTGAACAAAGCTTGAGCTCAGAAGAAAGATCTGCATTTAATCGTGTTAATAGTGCGGTAAGTGATTTTGCTAGAGAACATGGAATAACTAGAGAAAAATCAGCTGAGATTCTTGCTGGAATTGGTATAGGAGCAAATCTTGGTGTAGGTGGATCTTTTGGACAGCAGGGTTCAGCAAGTGGAAGTACTTCATTTAGTGGTAATGCACAATTTTCTGGAAGAAGCACAAATCAAGATCATTACAAAGCAGCAGTAAATTATAGTAATCAGCACAGTTTATCAAAAGACTTTGCTACGATTCAATCAGCAGTTCAATCCAATCGCCTTAATTTCAGCGACTCAAAAGGTGAATCAATTAGCGAAACCTTTAATAAGGCTGAATCACTTAATAGAGAATCTGGATATCACTTTGAGAGCGCTAGAAGATATAGTGAGATGGAAAATAATATAAGATCTCGTTCGGCTGAATATGATGAAAGTTACAATCAAGAATTTTGGGGAGAATTGGTCGCAAAATATGGTTCACATCGTGCAGCTGAAATTACAAATCCAAGTAATCGAGATAAGACAATTCTTAATAGAGAAATTGGTAGTTTTATAGATCAAAAAACCGAAGAAATATCTCAAATTCAAAGACCTAATTTTGAGTCTGAATATAACGTTAATTCAGCAAAATTTTCTGGGTCAAATAGTTTAAAAATAAGCAATCAGAACCCTTATCAGTTCTCAAATAGTTATCAGCAAATCGACAATTCTAATCTTCAGGAAAGTGTCTCAGAGAAATTTTCTGATACCAATCAAAAAATTGAACAAGCACAAAAAAATAACGCAAATATTGGCAACCAAGTAATAGAAAGGGTTAAGAAGGAGGATGATGATGGGCTGTTCTAATGAGGTCTATGTCTCGACCTATAAAAAGGATTGGTTGGATCCAAAGGGTTTTTTGAATATTGGTATGACCAATCACTTGGAGCTAGTGTACGAAAATTATTTTGAGACCGAAATTTGCCAGAAAGAAATAGAAACACCATTCCAGTTATATGAGAAGCTACAGCTATGGAGATCATTATGCCATTAATAGATGTTAAAAGCATAGCAACAATCATGATCAGAAACAAGCAAAGGCAAGCAACTCCGGCTTTTAGCTTTAGCTTATTGTTTTTCTCTTTCTGTGAGTTGGTCATTTGCTTTTTCATAGCTCTTAATTTTTATCTACAACATCATAAAAATCAATGAAAAACCTAATTCGTGGTGGGCAAACCAGTATACACTCTTTTCACATGTCAACACAACTCGTTTTTACGCTAGTAAAAACAGGTTTGATGATAGTGCTGATCGGCGATTTGTTTTATGTTCTGAACAAATTTGACTTACAAAATATTAAAGAAATTTCGATCTACTTTTTAGCAAAGTTGTTTGTTGTTTTAGGTGTAGAAAATTTTCAATTCACCTTTTCTGGAAGGTTCGGAGATATTTATCATCTCAAAGCCAGCGCGATAGTCTCAAATCTTAATCTTGTCATCCTTAAAAATAATTTTTTAGCGTCAATTTTTCATGGTTTGTGGCTTGGTTTTTTATCTGCCACCGCGTCAATTATTGGACTCATTTTTCTATTTAATTTTCGCGGAAAGAAACTCGCTAAAGAGAAGTTTATTCGCGGTGGGAAAATAGTCTCAAAAAGAAAGCTCAAGAAACTCATAGAGAAAGCTAATTTATTAGAGTTTAGCAAGTTAGGAAATATTAGCTTTGGCAACTTTTTCCGAAAATCTTACCACATCGCTAAGATTCCATTTCCAAAAGATGCCGAGTTTCTTCATACCATTATTCTTGGAAGTACAGGTACTGGTAAGACGAGTGCCATTTTAGATTTAATCGATCAAATCAGAAAAAATGGTGATCGCGCCATCATTTATGATAAGATGGGCAGCTACACTGCGACTTATTACGATCCTAAAAAAGACATCATTCTCAACCCGCTTGATGCTCGTTCAAAATCTTGGTCATTCTTCCGTGAAATAAGAAGAGAAAGTGATTATGACTACATCGCCTCAGCATTTATTCCTGAGAAAAAAGATAGCTCTGGACCATTCTGGACCGATTCTGCAAGGAGAGTTTTTGCGGTTTTTGCAAAAAAGTTAAAAGAAGAGAAAGGTGAAATTACCAATAAAGAATTTGGTGATGTACTGCTAAAATCAAATTACAAATTACTCGCTCATTACTTAGCTGGCACAGAAGCATCATCACTCATTAGCGCAGAATCAGAAAAAACTTCTCTGAGCATTTTGGCCATACTCGCGGCTTATATTTCTTCGATAAAATATCTTCACGACGATCCCAAAGAAAATTTTTCGATAAGAAATTGGATTGAATCAGATAGCGGCGATCAAAATGGTTTTCTTTTTATTTCATCAAAAGGTGATCAGCATGAGAGCTTAAAGCCACTTATTTCAACATGGCTCGACATAGCTGTAAAATCATTACTCAGCGTTGAGCAAAATCAGCCTAATCGTCAAGATCCAAGAAGAATTTGGATTATTCTTGATGAGGTTGGATCTCTGCAAGCGCTTCCATCTCTTTTAGATGGCCTTGCACAAAGTCGCCAATTTGGTGGTGCTTTTGTCGTTTCCCTACATTCGATTTCTCAGTTAAAGGCAATTTATGGCCGAGATACTACTGACACCATTACCTCGCTTTGTCGCAATAAATTATTCTTTGCCGGTGCTGATGAAGAAACTTCTGATTTTTGCTCTCAGAATCTTGGCCATCAAGAAGTTGAGGAAGTTAAAGAAGGAATTTCTTACGGCGTAAGTGAAATTCGTGATGGGGTAAATTTAAATACTCACAAAAGTATTAAGAGGCTCGTTATAGCATCTCAAATCATGTTTATGAAGAAGCTACAAGCCTACATAAAGTTCGCTGGAGATTTCCCGATTTCAAAAATTTCTTTCAAAGTCAAAAGCAGAGAAAAAATCAGTCAGAAATTTATTGAGAGACAGATTGATGAAAAGTTGAGCGCAGCTGTGGATGACCTGGTAACAGAGATCAAACCAATTCCCGAAGCTAAAAAAAGATCCAATAAAAAGAGAAAAAAGAAAAAATCAGATATTCCACACGAAATTACAGCGCCAGAAAGCGACGAGATTATTGATGAGAAGGCAAGTAAAACTCCTCTAGAATCACAAGATGTTCAAACGGAAATTTTTCAAAGTGAGTTGAATTTAGAATATAAAACAGAGGCAACGCAGCTGGTTGCCGAAGATGATGTTAACGATGAAGAAAGTAGCGCAGGTGAGGGCGCAAGTAATGATGAAGATACCCAGTCATCCAATAATATTCTTCTTGATGATATGACTTCAAGCCAAGAGGAAGAGGCTAAGACAAGCTCAGAAATTCTTGATAATGTATCAGATCAGAAAGCAAAGCCACCTGTCAAAAGGCGTAAATCTACGGTTTATTAATTTCAATTTAAGGAAATATGTCAGAAGCAAAAAACAAGCGCATCACAATCAGATTCTCGGAAGACGAATATTACGATCTCCAAAAGAAGGCATCATCTAACAAGATGGATTTATCAACTTATGCTCGCGAAAGAGTTTTGTTTGATGTTCCTAAAATAGAGCATCAATCATTCGAGTTTAAAATGCTGAAGGGTATTAGTTATTGTGTTGGGCTATTATCAACGGTTGCTAGTTTGAAATTGTCAGAAGAGGAAATGACTGAAGCAGAGGAAGAGGCTGTAAGAATTATGAAGGCCAATGGGCTTGATGAAAATCTGATTAAATCAAAAGTTTGACGCCCATGCTCTCAGTTAAAAAAGTTCAGAGCAGTGGTAAAACAACTGACTATTTTGCTAAAGATGATTACTACGCTTCAGATAATTCCAATCACCAAAAGTTTAGTAGTTGGTATGGCAAAGGTGCTGAAGAACTTGGATTAGAAGGACATGTTACTAGTGAATCGTTCCGGAATATTTTAGAAGGAAATTTGCCAAATGGTCAAAAAGTTGGCCTGAATAAAAGTGGCCAAAATGTGCATGATGCTGGCAGAGATTTAACTTTTTCTGCTCCTAAATCAGTTTCGATCATGGCTTTGGTTTATGATGATAAAAGACTAATTGAAGCTCACAGCCAAGCAGTTAGAAACACCCTTGATGAAATCGAAAAAAACTACTTCAAAACTCGAGTTAAAAAAGGTGGCCAAATTTCTTTAGAACCCACCGGAAAACTTGTCGCTGGAATATTTCAGCATGAATTAAGCCGCGCTTTAGATCCTCAGCTACATAGTCATGCAATTATTGCTAATGCCACTTGCGATGAGAATGGTAAATGGCGATCAGGGCATTTCGACGAAATCTACGATAACAAAAATTTTTTAGGATTAATTTATAGAGCAGAGTTGGCGACTCTTGTTAAAGAACTTGGATATGAAATTACTCACACTGGCAAAGATTGTTTGTTTGAATTAACCGCAGTTCCAAAAACACTTCTGGATTTATTCAGCAGTAGATCAAAAAAGATTAGAGAAGTAGCGGGGTCAAATGCGACTCAAAAAGAGCTGGAAAAAATTACACTTAAAACTCGTGAAGATAAAAAAATAAGAGAGCATGAACACAATCTGGGAGAGGAGTGGAGAGAAAAAGCCACTGGATATTTAGCTAAGAAGAACATCAAAAATTCTATTCCAGAAATCCCAATAATTTTAGATGATGGCTCTAAAAATAATTCAAAGAAAGTCGCTTTAGAATTAGCAAATCAGGCAGTGGATTTTGCAATTAAACATTTGAGCGAAAGAAAAACCGTCTTCAGCAAAAGAGAGTTAGTATCAACTGCTTTGAATGATATTTTGTCAAAAGCAACCTACTCTGATATTGAAAAATCGATTAACAAATTTGTCGAAAAACAAGAATTACTACCCACAAAGAAAGTTGGTTTGGAGAAAAATACTTTCACCACTTCCGAGCTTCTGAACAAAGAAAACGCCATCATTGATTTAATGGTGAATGGCAAAAAGCAGCATCAACCAATTGTAAAAGATCTCACAAAGTATTCTGAAATTTTATCAGGTTTGAATGATGGACAGAAAAGATCCGCAGAATTAATTCTGAGCAGCAAAGATATGGTAACAGGAGTTCAGGGATATGCTGGCGTTGGAAAAACTTATATGTTGAGCAGTGTTAATAAAATTGCTGTCACAGAAGGATATGAACTAATCGGATTATCACCAACAGGAGTTGCTACCAGACATCTCAGCAAAGAAGCCGGAATTAATTCAATAACTCTACAAAGATTCTTATCTCAATATGACGGAGTTGCTGTTGGCAGGGGAACCAAGAAAGGTCGTCTTGAGATGCAGCAAGATTTTAAAAACAAAATTGTGATTGTTGATGAAGCCAGCATGATCTCGACAACTCAGATGAAAAATCTTCTGACAATTTCCAAAGAGTTAAACTTTAAATTAGTTTTGGTAGGAGACCGCAAGCAGCTAGATTCCGTTGAGGCTGGAGTGCCATTCTTTGAGCTACAAAGAAATGGTATGGCACTTGCAGAAATGAGAGAAATTCTGAGACAAAAAAATTCAGAACTGAAAACGGCAGTTTATTCAACAATTAATCGCAAAATTGATAAAGCCTTCCAAGAACTCGCATACGATATTGTAGTTACAAAATCCGTGACCAATAAAGCAGCCTCTCAATTTATGGAGATGTCGGATGAGATGAGAAAGGCTACGATGATTTTAGCTCCGGCTAATGAAATTCGAGAAGATGTAAATAAACAAATCGCTGATTTGCTTTATAAAGAAAGGATGCAACAGAGTCCTACTAAAATCAAAGATCAAAATTCAAATTATACACAAGAAATTTACCAAAATAAAAATCTCACGGAAGCAGAGAAAACAAGATCTTACAGATTTCAGGCTGGAGATGTTTTATTTTTTTCTAAAGACAGAAAGTATATTGGAGTGAAGAAGGGCGCTTATCACGAGGTAGTAAAAGTTGAGCCAGAACGGAATCTGATCACAATTAAAACTGGGTTACTAACTACCAAAACCTTCAACCCGATTGGCCTCAAAGGCAAAGCTGAAAAAATCTATTTTGAAGTTTTTGAGAAGTCAGAAAGAATATTCCGAGTTGAAGATAAAATTGCATTCAGTCGCAGCATTCCCGAACTAAAGATTATCAATTCAGACGGCGCTACAATCACAGAAATTGGTAAGTCAAAAATCTCACTTAAACTTGATAATGGCACAAACATCAAAATTAAAAAGAGTGCGGTTGAGGCAAAACACATCGATCACTCTTACGCAATAACAGCTCATAAAGCTCAAGGATTGAGTTGTAAAAATGTAATCGCAATTTGTGAAAGCTACCGCAAAAAATTGACCACACAAAAAAATTTCTATGTTGAAATTTCCCGCGCTCAAGAAAGAGCAATCATCATTACAGATGACAAAGAAAAAACTATTCAACAGCTAAAACAAAATACTGGGATTGAGATCAGTGCCAGAGAACATCAGGATATTTTATCGCTCCGAGCGCAAGAAAAGTTCAAGTCAGAAAATCAAGAAACTGTTACCCAGAAAATAATAACCGAAGAAAGGAAACCATCTGTTCCTGAAAAACAAATTGCTGTCGACGAAATTCATTCTGCTAATTCTCGTAAGGGCGATAAAGCAAAAACTCCGCACAGAAAATCTCATGTAGCTTTGTTAAGTGATTCTGAAATTAAAGAGCATTTCCTAGAGGCGATTAAATCAGGAATGAAGATTGATGCCAAGGATATAAACTCAGCAATCGATAAATCTTTTGATAAACCAAGCACAAAAATTCGTTTTGGCGACAAGAAGGAATATGAAATTTGTTGGCACAAAGAAGCTGGATATGTCAAAAATTATAAGACAGGCGAAATAATAAAATGGGGCGTTAACAGTATTAAATTTGGAGATGTGAAGCCAAAATTTAAAGAACTCTCCTCAGAGGAACAAAAACTAAGACAAGAGCAGAAAAATAAAGAACGAGAGCAGCTAGAAAAACAGAAAATTGCTGAAGAAAAAGAGGTGGCCGAAAAAGCCAAAAAATATTTTGAATCATTCTTCAAACCATCAATTCTCAACACTTCATCAAATCAATATTTGGCTAAGAAAGGTATAAATCACAAGATTATTGATGGAATTAGATTTACTAAAGATGACAAACTTGTTGTGCCTGTTCACGATGCTAATGGAGAAATTCATTCACTACAATTTATTGATAAAGATGGTGCAAAAAAATTCCTAACAGGCGGAAAAAAGCAGGGAAATTTCTTCATGATTGACCAGGAAAAAGTGAAAGATTCAAAAACTATTTACTTGGCTGAAGGATTTGCAACCGCTGCAACAATTAACATCGCAACTGATAAGCCAGTAGCGGTCAGTTTTGATGCCGGAAATATTGAGCATGTTTTAAAGAATCTAAAAACAACGCATCCAGAAAAAGAATTTATCATCGCTGCTGACAACGATCTTTGGAAAGAAAATAATATTGGCAGAGAAAAGGCGGAATTAGCAGCTCAGAAATATGGTGCTAAAGTTATTTTACCCAAATTTACTTTGGCTCACAAAGATGAAATGCCTACAGATTTCAACGATCTACATAAGTTAGAAGGAATTTCTGAGGTTAGAAAGCAGCTCGATCAACATCACATTGAACATGTTCATCAAAATCATCTTACTCTTTAAATTTTGCTAGAAATTAAGATTTAGAAGAAAATTCTCAGCCTACAAAATTTCTTAGAAAGTACACTAAGATTTGGTAAATTTAAATTATAGAGCTTTACCAGTATTTTGTTGTTCTGCTTTAGATCTTGCATACCATTTAACCTTACAGTTTAGGTCAATTAACTCAACTAATTGGGTCATATCTTCTTGGGTTATTTTAACTACTGGCTCATCAGTTGGTCCTGGGATTAATCTTCCACATAAAGATAAATATTTTTCACATCTGGCTTGCTTGGCAGTAAAGAAAGTTGATTGTGCTTCATTCTCAGTTTTTAGGGCCGCATCTTTTGTCAACTTCAACTCTTGTTCTAGTCTTGTCCGTTGATCACTTATCCAATGAAATACTACTAAGCCTTCGCGTAACATAAATTGCTCCTGCAAGTAGTCAGGAGCATCACTTACGCCAGGATAAAAGAAGTTGTATGGCATATAAGGGTTTAGTTTTTTATTTACTGACCTAGCAACTTCAGTTACAGTAGCATTTGTGCTTGCCACCTCCTTATCTTTTGCCCCTTCAACTGACATCGTCATGGGAATCATAGAAAATATAGACTCAGATGAATAGGAGGGGTTTCCAGAATCTATCAGATCTAGTGCCATCTGATGCAAAATAAATGATGCCGGATTCCTTCTTGGCTCTACGGCAAGAAGTCTAATTGCCTGAGTACTAGTTTGACTGTTAGCCTGCTTTAATTGTTGAATATTTTTCTCAAATAATGACCTCGTAAAATTCTCAACACCTTCAAGGTCGCGTCTCATTATTTCACTTATATCACACGATGAAAAATTAGAAATTATTTCATCTCTTTGTTTACGATAAAGCTCGATAGATTCATCTAGCAATTCAGATTGATTTGTAGCCTTTGAAGAAATTATTGTTTTGCCCCTTACCTCGGCTTCTCTCTGAGTTTCTCTTAGCTGAATTAGAAATTCAGCATCAATATCTCTATATCCATGTTGATTCATTAAAGTTTTATAAAAACTTCTTTCTTGATCTCTTGTTAACTCTGATTTTATTACCTCTGCAACACCATTTATACTTGATGGTACACTTCCGCCTTGTTGTACATAGTGTTCTTCTCCTAAAAAGTCTCTGGCAGAATTGCTAAAAATTTTTGGTATAAATTTTGTACTTTCTAAAGTTTTACCAGTAATTTGTGGACGCTTTTCATCAGTAAATTCCCAGAAACGGGAAATCACTTCTATTGCATCTTGTGGTCTTGCACTATTTATCTCTTCTATTCCTTCGCGATATTCTGGATTATCTAACAAATTCCTATTTTCTCTAGTTAAAGATCTGGACCATAATCTTTGATTGGCCAGAAATTCTGGAGCTGATCTAGAACGGAAAGTATAATGTCTCGGCAAAGTGTTTCTTCGCCCTGAGGCTTCAGTAAGTTGTGTTTGCTTGAGTGGTTTATAATATTGATTGACTTCTGCTGATCTCAACAACTGAAGTCCAAGTGCATGAGATAAAAATGAATATTGCAGTAAATATGGTTTAGACAGTAATGAATCCTTTGCTTCCACCTTTTTTGCTTTACTGACCTTTTTATCACTCTTTTCTTCTTCCCCTTTTACCGCATCCTCTATCTCTAAATCTTCGTCTACTATGCCGGCTTTCTTTTTGGCGCTTGATCCTTTTTTCTGAACAAATTTAGCAGCTAAGAACAAGTCACATTGTGCATAGATATCATAATCTTCTTGTAAATCACCGGTTAATTTCTTTCGAGATTTTTTTATACTTCCATCTACTCCAATCTTCACTTCTAACTCATCGCTCGAATCTTCCGAATCATCATTAAAAATTTTACTTTGCTCTTCTTTCTGCTTTTGTTCAACTTCTTGTTTTAATGCCAGATGAGCAAGTTCTGGTATAGGATTTTGTCCAGAATCGCCTATTTGTTTTTTACTCATATTTTTCAGTGTAATTTTTCAAAGGTTGTTTAACTTTGAAGAAAGGAATAAAGTATTTATAAACTTGTCTTAGTCTAACCAAAACTCACCCTAAAACTCGCAGAATTCTTATGCTGCACTTCATTGTGATTATAGCTCATGGTTGTTCTGGGATCATTGTGGCCAGCAGTATGTTGAACATGCTGTAAGTCACATCCCGCTTCTAGTGCTTTAGTGATAAAAGTAGCTCTCGCACAGTGTGGGCGGGTTCTATCCAAATTCGCTTTAGCAGCATATTTTTGCCAAAGCCTCCATATTGAAGTAGTACTCATTGGTTTCGTAGCATCATTTCTTTTTGGATTATTAGACATTCTTGGAAACACCGGCAATTCATCAGCAATTTTTAGCCTCATATTTCCTTCAGCATCTTTAGTGTAATAACCCATTGCCTCAAAGTAGTTCTTCAAATTAGCCTGAATATGTGAGTTCACCGCAACTTGATTTCGCTTATCTCCTTTTAGGTGCATATCAAGAATCATGTAGTTATTTTCTTCATAGATGTCTTTACCTCTAAGCGCAGCAATCGTCCCTACCCTTGTTCCGGCATTAAATAATATCGATAATATTGCCCTATCGCGTAAACCTATGATTTTATTGGTATCAGGTTGTTTAAGGATCGCATCAATTTCATGGTTGGAAAGTGCTCGGCTCTTTACTTTACGATAATCCTTCTTCATTGCCTTAACGCCGTAAACTGGATTAGTTTTTACTACTTGGCGTTCGATCAAATGTTTAAAAAGTGAAGACAAACCAGAAAGACGGTTATTGATGCTGGCGTTTTTTTCGCCGGCGGCTTTCATCGCATCACGAAATTTAATGATGTGCATTGATGTTACCGATCTGAGTTGATCAACATTTTGGATCTCAAACATTGAACAAAATTTTTTAACCGTCGCTTTGTAAGTTTTTTGAGTTGCCTTCGATGTGAAATTTTCTAGCCAAACAATTTCTTCTGAAATTTGTTCGATTGTTGTTAGTGAAAAATTCTGAGAAGAATTATCAATTTTCTGGATTTCGAATTCTTGGGTCATTTTTGTTTTTCTTTTTTGGATTTTTTTAAAAACCTTAGTAAGTAATATAAAGCTGATTATCTTACTTACTTTTTAAAAAGAAAGGTAAATGTCAGAAATGGAAATTGGGGTAGGGTGGTATAATTATTTGACTTATATCAAAAGGGTATTATATTAGTTTTAATCCTTTTACTCATAAAAGGTAAAATTAAAAAACGGGAAATATGAGACAATTCAATGTAACAGTTGGAGAAAATGGCAGAATGATAATTCCAGCCATTTTTAGAAAACAATTAAACTTAAAAGCCGGTGACGAGTTGGTGGTGAAATTATCTCCGGATAATGACATCATTATCCATAGTCCGAAGCAATCCTTAAAGAAATTACAGGAGCTTTTCAAAAGCAGCAGCGAGAGTTTCGTTGATGAGCTTTTTGAAATGCGCCGCAAAGAAGAGATTTAAAAATGACTGATAAAATTGTATTTGATTCATCCGCAATATTAGCACTGCTTAAGATGGAAGAGGGGCATGAGATAGTTGCCGAACACCTTGATCGAGCGATTGTTTCTGCGGTTAACTTTTCTGAAGTTGTAACAGTTCTTGCCAGAAAAGGGTTTGGACAACAGGAAGTAATTAAATCTTTAAAAGAAACATTCCTTCACATCGAAGAATTTAATACTGAACATGCTATTATTGCTGCTTCGATTGATGAAATAACCAAAGAATATGGATTATCTTTGGGAGATAGAGCTTGTTTGGCGCTGGCACAACAACAAAAACTTCCTGTGTTGACGGCTGATAAGGTTTGGAAGGAGCTTGATTTGAGAATTAAGGTTCAACTCATAAGATAATTTAAAAGTAACAAACAAATTATGTCAGATCCAACAATTACATGTCCAAGTTGTAAAACAGAAATCAAACTCAATGAATCGCTAGCGGCTCCTTTGATTGAAGCTACAAGAAAACAATTTGAGCAGAAACTTTCACAAAAAGATGCTGAAATTCTCAAGCGCGAAGAAAATTTAAACGCTAAAGAAAACCCCAATAACGCTTAAGAAAAAACTCTTGCATCCAGAGCACTCAAGCCTTTAGGAGGTTTGTTGGTATTTCAAATCAACAACCAATGGAGGCTCAAATGACTGGAGTGCAATTAACTTCGATATT
>JACCEB011120447.1_pt1 | contig 23245 bp, 17 predicted proteins | sample 7454761 | NCBI WGS metagenome assembly JACCEB01 (sample SAMN15323454, study PRJNA562643) | freshwater metagenome | isolation source: river surface water | place: USA:Blue River Watershed | collected 2017-08-18 | reverse complement strand
AGAGCGCATAATTGGGAAATGGAAAATACTCCAAACGGATTATTTTATAAGTGGATTAAAAAAAATCCTAAGGGTAAAAAAATAAGTTTTGGGACTGCTGTTTCCATTCAATACAAAGGAAGTTTTTTAAGTGGTGAAGTGTTTAACAATACTATTGGCACAAAACAATTTTTAGATTTTTATATCGGACAAGAGATGCAAGTTTTAAAAGGAATTGAAGAAGCTTTATTGTTAATGCGCGATGGGGAAAAAATGGCTTTACTCCTACCCTCTTGGTTAGCATTTGGTGAAGAAGGAAATTCAACAGGAATTATTCCTCCAAATACTCCTGTTTACTACGAATTGACAGTTAAAATTCAATAAAAAAAAGTTTTTCTAATTTTATAAATTCGATTTTTAAATTGTTAAGTTTTAGTTAAATATTTTAACAAAATAATTTATCTAAAATATTCGTTAATCACAAAAAATCCAAATACTTTTGTCGGCATTAAATTAAAGAAATATATCCAATGACTAGATTATTTGTCAGATTAACCCTTTTATCGATAATTTCGATTGCATCTCTTTCATCTTGCGACAACAAAGACAAAACTCCCAAAAAAGTAGTTGTTAATGTACCTGTTTATCAAGCTAAAAAAACTAGTTTAACTACGCATATGGACTATGTTGCAGATATTGAAGCACAAAATAACGTAGAATTAAGAGCTCGTGTGAGCGGATATCTTGAATCCATTCATGTAGATGAAGGAGAATTTGTTCACAAAGGACAACTTTTATTTACGATAGATGGTGAGTTATACCAAAACGAATTAAATAAAGCGCAATCTACATACAATATAAGTATGGCAGAAGCAAAAACTATGGAATATGAATTAAAAAATACTCAATTATTAGTTGATAAAGGGGTTGTAAATAAAATTGAGCTAGAAATAATTAAAGCAAAATTAGATGCAGCTTACGCTAAAATTGAAGATACTAAAACTATTATCAATGAAGCAAGAATTAAATTATCCCACACTAAAATAAAAGCTCCTTTTGATGGATATGTAGATAGATTCCCATACAAAGTTGGTAGTTTAATTGAAAGAGGTATTTTATTAACAACAGTTTCAGATGTAAGTTTTATGAACGTATATTTTAACGTATCCGAAACTGAATACTTAAAAATGAAAAAAACCAATCAAGATAAAAGTAAGCAAGAAGTTGATTTAGTTTTAGCTGACGGTTCTGTATTTGATCAAAAAGGTATAGTTGAAACTTTAGAAGGAGAATTTGAAAGTGGAACTGGTTCAATTGCATTTAGAGCAAAATTTAAAAACCCAAACAAATTGTTAAAACACAATGCTTCTGGTAAAATAAGATTAAATCGTTTACGTGAAGATGTATTTTTAATACCTCAAAAAGCATGTTTCGAAATCCAAGAAAAAACTTTTATTTTTACTGTTCTTCCGGATAATTCTGTAAAATCAAAAAGTTTTGTTCCTTTAAGAAGATATGAAGATTATTATGTTGTTGAAGGTCAATTTACTCAAAATGAAAAAGTAGTTTTTGAAGGTATTCAAAAACTAAAAGATGGGATGATCATTAAAGAAACCGAAGTAATTCCTACTCCCAAATTTAATTAAGTAATATATGTTAGATAATTTTATAAAACGACCGATATTATCGTTCGTAATCTCTTTTATGATTATGTTATTAGGTTTGTTAGCTTTAACTAGCTTACCAGTAACTCAATTCCCTGATATCGTTCCTCCTTCTGTTGTGGTTACTGCAAAGTATACTGGTGCTAACGCTCAGGTAGCCGCAAAAGCAGTTGCAACCCCAATTGAAAGAGCTATTAATGGTGTACCAGGAATGACATATATGTCATCTGTATGTAGTAATGACGGTAGCTCCTTAACTACAGTATTTTTTGAAGTAGGTACAGATCCAGATATTGCTGCTGTAAACGTTCAAAATAGAGTAACAACTACATTAGATGAATTACCCGCAGAGGTTGTAAAAGCCGGTGTAGTTACCGAAAAAGAAGTTAACAGTATGTTAATGTACTTAAATATTAAAAGTAATGACAAAAGTGTTGATGAAAAATTCATTTATAACTTTACAGATATCAATGTATTATCAGAGTTAAAACGTATCAACGGTGTAGGATTTGCTCAAATTATGGGTGCAAAAAACTACTCCATGCGTGTGTGGTTAAAACCAGAAAGAATGATGATATACAATATTTCTACGCAAGATGTTATCAATGCCATTCGTAAACAAAATATTGAGGCTGCTCCTGGTAAAACGGGGGAAAGCTCTGATAGAGATGAACAACAATTACAATATGTATTAAATTATACTGGTAAATTTAGCAAACCCGAACAATATGAAAGAATTGTTATTAAAGCAAATGAAGACGGTTCGTTTTTACGTTTAAAAGATATAGCAGAAATAGAATTTGGTTCATTTAATTACAGCATGGTTTCCAAAACCAATGGAGAACCCTCTGCATCAATCATGATCAAACAGCGTCCAGGTTCCAATGCTAAGGAAGTAATCGAAAATATTAAGAAGAAAATGGCGGAATTAAAGGCGGAATCATTTCCTCCTGGGTTAGACTATAATATCACATACGACGTATCTCGTTTCTTAGATGCATCTATTCATGAAGTTATTAAAACTTTAATAGAAGCATTTATCTTAGTATTTATTGTAGTGTTCTTATTTATTCAAGATTTTAGATCAACATTAATTCCAGCTTTAGCTGTACCTGTTTCCTTAGTAGGTACTTTTGCTTTTATGCAAATGTTTGGTTTCTCTATCAACTTATTAACTTTATTTGCATTGGTTTTGGCAATTGGTATTGTGGTGGATGATGCCATTGTGGTTGTAGAGGCTGTTCATGCTAAAATGCATGATGAACATTTAGATTCTAGAAAAGCGAGTTTTGCCGCAATGAAAGAAATGGGAGGTGCTATATTCTCTATTACCTTAGTAATGTCTGCGGTTTTTATCCCAGTATCCTTTTTAAGTGGTCCGGTGGGTATTTTTTACCGACAATTTTCCTTGACATTAGCAATTGCAATTGTTATATCTGGTATTAATGCTTTAACATTAACTCCTGCTTTATGTGCTTTAATGTTAAGAAGTAATCACGCTCATTATCCAAAACAAAATTTATTGAACAAATTTTTCAATAAATTCAACTTTTACTACAATAAAACCGAGAACAAATATGGTAAATTAGTACAACTAATTGCTAACAGAAAAATAATAACCTTTGGATTTTTAATTGTTTTTATTTTAGGTACATGGGGGGTAAATAAAATTTTACCATCCAGTTTTATTCCTACCGAAGACCAAGGTGTGGTATATTTTAGTGTTACAACCCCTCCTGGTGCAACGGTAGAACGTACAGAAAGAATGTTAGATAAAATTTATGGCGTTACAAAAACAGAGCCTAGTGTAAATGCAGTATCTACTCTTGCTGGATATAGTATTTTAACTGAATCAGCTGGTGCTTCTTACGGTATGGGAATGATTGATATGAAACCTTGGGAAGAACGAACCGAAAGTGTAAACAGTTTAATTGAAATCTTAAAAAACAAAACCAAAGATTTTAGTGGTGCTGATATAGAATTTTTTGCTCCACCTACAGTTCCAGGATTTGGTAATGCCAGCGGTTTTGAGTTAAGGATTGTTGACAAAACTGGTAAAAATGATTTACAAGCTTTATCTGCAGTGATAACGGATGTTTTATTAGCATTTAAACAATCACCTGTTTTGAAAAGCGCATTTACAACATTCGACCCTAATTTCCCGCAATATTTAATCAATGTAGATTATGATATGGCAGCTAAAAAAGGCGTTGATGTGGAAAATGCCATGAATACCTTACAAACTTTATTTGGTAGTTATTATGCATCTAATTTTATCCGTTTTGGTATGATGTATAAAGTAATGGTTCAAGCTTCTCCTGAATATCGTGTAAAACCTGAAAACATTTTAGATATGTATGTTAAAAACGATAGAGGTGAAATGGTAGCTTTTTCAACATTTGTAACCCTTGAAAGAACCTATGGACCTGAACAAGTTACGAGATATAACATGTACCCATCAGTAATGATTAATGGTGAATCAGCAGATGGATATAGTAGTGGTGATGCTATCGCTGAAATTGAAAGTATCTTGGAAGAAAAATTACCACAAGGTTTTGGATTTGAATGGAGTGGTATGACGCGTGAAGAGATACTATCGGGTAATCAAACTGTTTATATTTTTGCAATTTGTTTATTATTCGTATACTTAATTTTATGTGCTCAATATGAAAGCTTTAAATTACCTTTAATCGTATTACTTTCCTTACCAACTGGTATTTTTGGAGCATTTTTCTTCTTAAAAATCACTGGATTAGAAAACAACATTTATGCCCAAGTTGCCTTAGTTATGTTAATTGGACTATTAGGTAAAAATGCTATTTTAATTGTAGAGTTCTCTAAATTAAAAATGGAAGAGGGTATGGAAATTATGCAAGCAACAGTAATGGGAGCGAAAGCACGTTTACGTCCGATTTTAATGACTTCCTTTGCCTTTTTAGCCGGTTTAATTCCATTATCATTAGCAAAAGGTGCTGGAGCAATTGGTAACAAATCCATTGGTAACACGGCAATTGGAGGTATGTTTTTAGGGACAGTTTTAGGTGTAATTATTATACCTGGATTATTCTATGCATTTGCTTCCATCGGACAAAAAAAGAAAAAAAATAAAACAACTGAAATTGAATCTAATAATCAACACGATCATGAATAAAATATTATTGAGTATTGTATTCGCTTTAATTCTTTTATCCTGTAATTCATCTAAAGAATCTACAAAATCCACTGTTAGTATTCCTGAAAAATTTACAGCAAACTTAGATACTAATCCAAGTTTTAAAGTGTTTGAGTTAAAAGAATTTTATAAAGACACTATTTTACTTGGCTTAATTGATATTGCTTTAAAAAACAATTACGATTTAAAAACAGCAATAAGTAATATCGAAAAATCAAAAGCGCAATTTAAAGAACGAAGATTTTCTTTATTTCCTTCATTAGGAATTAATACAGGTGCTGGTGTACAAAGATTTGGTGATTATACTGTAGATGGAGTAGGAAATTACGACGCAAACCTTTCTCCTAATGTTTTTGGAGACAGAGTTTTACCTAATCCTGTTCCAGATTATTTAATTGGATTTGAATCTAGATGGGAAGTTGATTTATGGGGTAAATTACGCAATCTCAAAAAATCTGCATTAGCTAACTTCATGGCTAACGCAGAAAACAAAAAAGCTGTTCAATCCATCTTAATTGCTCAAGTTGCTACGCAGTATTACACTTTATTAGCTTTAGATAAAAAATTAGCTATTGCACAATTTAACTCACAGTTACAATTTAAAGTACTGGACTTGGTTAAAACTTTAAAAGAAGGTGGACGATCTAATGAATTAGCTGTAAAACAAGTTCAAGCTCAGTATTTAAATACTTTGTCCTTAGAAAAACAATTGGAAAGAGAAATTTTAGAGATTGAAAATAACTTAAATGTTTTATTAGGTAGATTCCCTACTACAATTAATAGAGCAAAAGAATTTACAACAGATGATTTTGTATATGATTTAAAAATGGGTGTTCCTAGCAAGCTAATTGCAAACCGTCCAGATATAAAACAACTTGAATTATATTTAAAAGCAAGTAAAGCTGATGTTAACGCTGCAAGAGCTGCATTTTTACCGAGCTTAAATATTGGCGCGTTTATGGGCGTTCAAGCTTTTAGAGCTAACGTTCTACTAAATTTACCAGCATCATTAGCATATAATGTAACTTCTGGCTTAGCACAACCAATTTTTAATAGATATGCGATTAAAGCAAACTTTAAAATTAAAAAACAAGATCAATTAATTGCTTTATATAATTATGAGAAAAAAATAATTGGTTCTTTTGCCGAAATAGTTACACATTTAAATAATATTCAAATAAACCAATCTGTTATTGATTATAAATTACAAGAGGTTGCTGTTTTAAAGGAAGCTGTAAGTATTTCAAACATCTTATTTTTATCTGGTAAAGCTAATTATATTGAGGTAATTACATCACAAAAAAATGTACTTCAAGAGGAAATAAACTCTGTTGATTATCAATTTAAACAAATCATTAACCATATTAATTTATACCAATCTATTGGTGGAGGAAGTAATTAGAGGATTAAAAGGAATTTGATTTAAAAAAAAAGAGTGGATATATAAGCTATATATTATGCTTCGCTAAGGTTTTTAATCATAGCATACAAAATTCGAGAAAGTTCGTCTGCTTGATTTTCTAACGATTAGAACTCTTCTTGAGAAATTATGTTATTATCTTTCAAAACATCTAGAATCGCAACGCATTCAAAAACAGAACTCCTTGTTATAACAAAAAAATTACGTCTGTCGGATTTAGAAAAACGCCCACTACCCTCTGCAATATTTAAAACAATACTAAAAGAAGCTCTTGATAATTGATCTTTTTCGTAATTTTTTAGGCTTTTTTCGTTGACAATAGATTTTGTAGATTGGTGAAAAATCTTAGCTTTTTTGTAAACAGATAAATTCTGAAACTCAAATTTCATTTTTATTGAATCAAAATTAAAAAGAGTGAGAGTGAGAGTGAAAAATGAAGAAAATTCAGAACTACAAGCTTCATTTTCATTCTGCTTTTCGTTCTGAATTTGTACCCGGGGCGGGACTTGAACCCGCACAATCGCAATGATTACAGGATTTTAAGTCCTGCGTGTCTACCATTTCACCACCCGGGCGCAATATTTCAAACTCCAAAAATAGAGAGAGCGAGAGACGGGATTCGAACCCGCGACCCCGACCTTGGCAAGGTCGTGCTCTACCAGCTGAGCTACTCTCGCATTAACATTGGGATGGCAAAATTATATAATATTTTTGATTAGCAAAAATAATTTGAACTTTTTTTTAATTAAAATACAACATTAATTGTAAGTACTTGATTTTTATTGAAATAAAATTTGTTAACTACAACAAAACATTTTAAGATAAATGATACTTTTGTTAACTAAGTTTTCACTTGGTAATTAAATTATTTAAAACCATAAACAAGAGTTCATGAAAGAAAAATCTATAAAATACCTAATTACAATAATGGCACTTGCTTTATTTGGTTTGGTATGTGTTCAGGTATATTACTTATCCGAAGCCGTAGATGCAAAAGAATACGAATTTAAAACAAGTGTTCATAAAGCTTTAATGGCAACTTCTTCAAAAGTGGAGCAATACGAAGCAACTGGCATGTTACCCAAATACAAAGGTGGCGAAGATTTATATCAATTGTGGCACACTGGTGATACTGCATCGGATTTTGGTTATGCTATTCAATTCCAAGGAAAAGCTGTATTCGAAAACGCAAATGGCGAATTGATAGAACAAACCACAACAGCTGTTATAGATAAAGAAGGAAACTTAATTAGCTCAACAAAACAAAGCAATAACAAAAAGAAAAATAATATTGACTACTCTCGAGAAATTGTAGATCAAATGCGTTTAGATTTTAATAAATATCAGCCCAAACCAATATTTGAACGTGTAGACATTCATTTTTTATATCAATTGTTAGGCGAAGAATTAAAAGTTCAAGGTATAAAAACGCAATATCATATAGGGATTATAAGCGATGGAAATAAATTTGTTAAAGAAAAAGGTATTGATAAAGAGCTTTTTTTAAATTCACCTCATCAAATGAAATTGTTTCCCAATGATTTTTATTTTCATAACGATTATATTTCAGTTTATTTTCCAAAAGAAAAACATTTCATATTAGGCTCAATGAGTTGGATAATCCTTTTATCTCTAATTTTTATTTTGGCTATAGTTTTTGTGTTTTGGAAAACCACTCATACAATTGTGGAGCAAAAAAAATTGGCGATTATTAAAAATGATTTTGTAAATAACATGACTCATGAGTTAAAAACACCTATTAGCATTATATCTTTAACTTGCGAGGTTTTAAGTGATACTTCTATACCCAAAACACCCGAAAGATTAGCAAAACATTACCAAACTATTCAGCAAGAAAATAAGCGTTTAGCAACCTTAGTGGAAAGTGTTTTACAATCTGCTGTTATGGATAAAGGAAGTTTTAGATTAAAAAGAGAATTGGTAGATATTAATCAATTGGTTGAAGATGTTGTAGAACGCATGTCGGTTAAAATAAATATTGGAAACGGAGGTATTAGTTTCGAACCCAACGCAGATGAGGATGATTTTTATGTGGATAAAGTTCACTTCACCAACAGTATCAATAACTTAATTGATAACGCTATAAAATACACCAAGGAAACTCCTCATATAGAAGTTACAACTCGAAATGCATATAACGGCATTGTAATTTCGGTTAAAGACAATGGTATTGGAATTTCGAAAGAGGAACAAAGCAAAATTTTCGAAAAATTATACCGTGTTCCTACAGGTAATTTACACGATGTTAAAGGCTTTGGATTAGGATTAAATTACGTAAAAAACGTAATCGAACGTCATGGCGGACATGTTAAAGTACAAAGCGCTTTAGGTAAAGGAAGCACCTTTAGTATTTTTATCCCAAAAGATGAATCTTTCGAAAATAAAACTAGCGTTTAACAAATTGAATAATGAAAATATTAATTATTGAAGATGAGGAAGGGATTGTTTCTTTTTTAAAGCAAGGTTTAGAAGAGGAACAATTTGAAGTTGAAAGTTGCAATAATGGAACGGATGGATTAGCCATGGCATTATCAGGAAAATATGATCTAATTTTATTAGACTGGATGTTACCCGGAATTAATGGTATCGAATTATGCGAAAAATTTAGAATAGAAAATCAAACCACACCAATAATTTTTTTAACAGCTAAAGATACTTTAGATGAAACTATTTTAGGTTTACAAACTGGCGCTAATGATTATATCAAAAAACCTTTTCATTTTGAAGAATTAATTGAAAGAATTAGGGTACAATTACGTTCTAATATAAAAAATAAACCATTATTAGTTTTAGGTGACATTACTTTAAATACAGAAAAACACCAAGTTTATAAAAACAACAAAGAAATTCACCTTACTCAAAAAGAATTTGCTTTGCTTGAATATCTTATGCAAAACAAAGGCGAAGTTTGTAAAAGAACTACAATTATTGAAAAAGTTTGGGACATTCATTTTGATTACAATACTGCAGTAATTGAAGTTTATATTAATTCACTTAGAAAAAAACTTAATTTATCCGAAGAACAAAATTATATTAAAACAGTTAGAGGAATAGGTTATGTAGCGGATGAAAAATGAAAACAAATTTAAAAAATAGGATAGCAATTCATTATATCATTGCTACAGCACTAATAAACGCTATTGCTTTTATATTTATTTACCTTGTGGTATCTAATACTGTGTGGAGCAATTTAGATAATAATTTATCTTATGAAGCCAATAAACATATTGATGAAATTAAAATTTTTGAAGATTCCTTTAAATTTAAAAATATAAAAGAATGGCGTGAGCGTGAACATACCGAAGTTCAGGTTAACCCTGTTTTTTTACAAATTATTGATAAAAAAGGGCGTTTAATGGACAAATCGCCAAATTTAAAAAACAATCAATTAAATTTTATTCAGTCTGATATTGAAATTCATTTTGATTCCTTTATAAATAAAAGAGCAATTAGGCAAGCCCAAGTACCATTTCTTAAAAACGGAGAAATAGTAGGTTTTATAATAGCTGGAATGTCTTCTGAAGCCGAAATATCAATCCTCCTTAAGCTCAGTTACATACTTGTTTTTTCTTATATTTTAATCCTTATTGGATTGTATTTTATATCTAGATATTTAGCAGGGAAAATTATAAGTCCGTTAAAATTCGTTACCCAAACAATTTCGAAAATTTCGAAAAAAAATCTAAAGGAAAGAGTTGAATTACCAGAGTATAAAGATGAAATTTATGAATTATCCAATAGTTTTAATTCCTTATTAAATAGATTGGAATATGCAATTGAAAGAGAAAAACAATTTACATCTGATGCATCTCATGAACTAAGAACTCCTCTTGCTGTATTAAGAGGAACATTAGAGGTGTTAATTAGAAAACCTAGAACATCCGAAGAATATGTAGATAAAATCAAAATATGCTTATTAGAAATTGAAAAAATGACTAATACAATTGATCAATTGTTACTATTGGCTAGATTAGAAATAAAAAATGAAAACTCCAATCCTACATTCATTCCTTTAAAAAACATTATTGAAGAATCTTTATCACATCTAAATCTTGAAATTCAATCTAAAAAAATTAAAATTAATTTAGATTTTGATGAAAGTAAAACCTATTTAGTTCCAAATTATTACACCAATTTAATTATTGATAATATCTTGGGAAATGCAATTAAGTACTCTCACAACAACTCAAATATTTATATAAGTTTATACATGCAAAAAAATAGCGTTTTTTGTGAAATAAGAGACGAGGGTTTAGGTATTAAAGAGGAAGACTTAAAAAATATTTACAACAGCTTTTTTCGATCAGATCCACTAAATCACAAAAAAATTGCCGGAAACGGTTTAGGTTTATCTATTGTAAAAAAATGTATTGATGCAATATTTGCCAAAATACAAATTGAGAGTGAATTAGGTAAAGGAACAAGAGTGAAAATTATCTTTAATTCTATTCCAAACGAATAACAATTAAAATCTTAAGCATATCTTAAGGAAGATTTTAAATAACTAAATAATTTACATTTTATATTTGAAGCACATTTAATTTGTCTTCAAATGATAGAAAAAATTATTAAATACAGCATCCAACATAAACTAATAATACTTCTTTTTTCTATAGGTATAATTGGATTTGGCTTATTTTCTTTATCCAATATTCCAATAGGTGCAGTTCCTGATGTTACAAACAATCAGGTACAAATTATCACAACATCTAGAAATCTTGCCACTGAAGATGTAGAAAAATTTTTAACTTACCCAATAGAGTTAGAAATGGCAAATTTACCCGAAGTAAAAGAAATTCGTTCGGTTTCTAAATTTGGTTTATCTGTAGTAACAATTGTTTTTAATGATAAAATTGGAACGCATTTACCACGACAATTAATTGCTGAAAAAATTAAAATTGCCGAAGAAAACATACCTAATAATTTTGGTAAACCTTTTATGGGACCCATAACAACAGGATTAGGCGAGATATATCAATACATTATTGATGTTGATTCCTCATATAAAAACAATTATAATCTATCCGATTTAAGAACTATTCAAGATTGGGAAATTCGTAGAAAATTATCTGGAATTCCAGGAGTAATTGAAGTAAACACTTGGGGTGGTAATTTAAAACAATACGAAGTAGCAATTGACCCATCACTATTAAGAAGTACAAAATTATCATTGGAAAAAGTATTTTTAGCCTTAGAAAAAAACAACAGTATTGCAGGTGGTGGATATATTGAAAAAACAAATCAAACATATTTTATTAGAGGAGAAGGTTTAACCAACTCATTAGAAGACATTAAAAATATAGTGATTGAAAATAGAAATGGATTTCCAATTTTTATAAAAGACATAGCTCATGTTGGTTTTGGAAGTGCAACTCGTTTTGGAGCTGTAACTGGAAATGGAGAAGGTGAAAAAGTATTGGGACAAGTAATGATGTTAAAAGGTGGAAACTCTAAAGAAGTTATTAAAGCAGTAAAAGAGCGTGTAAAACAAATTTCTAAAACTTTACCTCCAGGAATTAAAATCAATCCATTTTTAGAGCGGAGCGAATTAATTGACAAAACAACTTTCACAATTGCAGAAAACTTGATATTAGGGTGCTTAATCGTGATTTTTGTAGTTGTTTTATTATTAGGAAACCTTAGATCTGGTTTAGTTGTTGCCTCAGTAATACCTATGTGTTTACTTTTTGCACTTTCTTTAATGTATATTTTTGATGTTGATGCTAACTTAATGAGTTTAGGTGCTATTGATTTTGGAATTATTATAGATGGCGCTGTAATAATAGTGGAATTTATAGCTTTTCAAATTACTTCTAAACATCAAGAAATTTTAAGTTTAGATAAAAAAGACCAACAAAAATTTATAGACCAACTCTCCTATTCTGGCGCAAATAAAATGATGCATTCCGCTATATTTGGTCAGGTTATTATAATTATAGTGTTTATTCCCATTTTATCTTTAGTAGGTATAGAAGGCAAAATGTTTCGTCCAATGGCTTTGGTATTTTGTTTTGCCTTAATTGGTGCAATGATATTTTGCTTTACCTATGTTCCTGTTATGGTTTCATTATTTATAAAACCATCTAATCCTAATAAAAGAAATATTTCAACTCGAATTATAACTTTTATGGAAAAAAAGTATGAACCAATTATTACTTGGGCATTACAGCAAAAAAAACTTATTTTAAGCCTTGCATCAGTTCTCTTAATTATTACAGGTATAATTTTTTCATCAATGGGGGGCGAATTTGTTCCTACTTTAGATGAAGGAGATTTTGTTATTCAACCTGTTTTAAAAACTGGAACATCTTTAAGTAGCACTGTTAATACAACAACACAAATAGAGAAAATTTTGAAGAAATTTCCTGAAGTTGATCAGGTTGTTAGTAGAATTGGAGCGGCAGAAGTTCCTACAGATCCTATGTCGATGGAAGAAAGCGATATAATTATAAAACTTAAACCAAAAAATCAATGGATTAATGCCGATAGTAAGGATGAACTAGCAAATAAATTTAAAGAAGCACTAAATGAAATTCCTGGAATTGAATACGAATTTACTCAACCAATTGAAATGAGATTTAACGAACTTATTACAGGAGTAAGAACAGATTTAGCAATTAAAATTTTTGGAGAGGATTTAAAAATACTTCACGATAAAGCTTTAGAAATTGAAAATGTTATAACTGGTATAAATGGAGCTGCTGATATAATTGTGGAAAAAATTGCTGGATTACCTCAAATGACAGTAAAATACAACCGACAAAAAATTGCTAAATATGGATTAAATATTGATGATTTAAACAATATTATAACTATGGGATTTGCTGGAAAAAAAGCCGGAACTATATTCGAGGGAGAAAAAAGTTTTGATTTGGTTATTCGTTACGATAAAAATCATCACCAAGACATTGAAGATATTAAAACCTCAACTATAGAATTGCCTAACGGAAATCAACTTCCTTTGAGCGAATTTGCCGAGATTTCTTATACCACTGGACCAGCAAAAATATCACGAGAAAATACAAAAAGAAGAATAGTAATTGGAGTTAATGTTAGAAACAGAGATATGGAATCTGTTGTAAAAGATATTCAAAAAATTATTAATCAAAAAATACAATTACCAACTGGATACGAAATTGTTTATGGAGGGCAATTTGAAAATTTAAATACCGCAAAAAAACGATTAATGATTGTTGTTCCCATTGCTTTAGTATTAATTTTTATGTTGCTTTATTTTGCATTTAAATCCATAAAAGAAGCACTAATTATATACAGTGCAATTCCATTATCTGCTGTAGGAGGAGTTTTACTTTTATATTTTAGAGACTTACCTTTTAGTATTTCTGCAGGTGTAGGATTTATAGCCTTATTTGGAATTGCTGTACTTAATGGAATTGTACTAATTGAAGAATTTAAAGAATTAAAACACAATGGTATTTTAGATATAAATAAACGAATTATTACAGGAACAAAAAATAGGCTTCGTCCGGTATTTTTAACAGCAAGTGCAGCAGCTTTAGGTTTTTTACCCATGGCAATTTCATCTTCTGCTGGTGCCGAGGTTCAAAAACCATTAGCTACAGTTGTTGTTGGTGGTTTAATTAGCGCCACTTTACTTACATTAATAGTTTTACCTGTTTTGTATGCAATTTTTGAAAAAAATGATACTCCTATAAAGTTTAATCATGCTAAATCTACCCTTACATTATTGTTATTTTTAATTTCTCCCTTTATTATCAATGGTCAAAATACAATTTTAAATATTGATCAAGCAGTAGAATTAGCTATACAAAATAATCAAGGATTAAAAGCATCTGCATTACGTGTTTATCAAAACGAACAATTAATAAATAGTTCAATAGATTTAAATAAAACTGGATTTTATTACAACAAAGATTTAAATAATATTGCTCCTAATAATATTGCATTAAATGTATGGGGAATTAGTCAAAACTTTCAATTCCCAACGGTTTATGCAGCACAAAAAAATGTACTTAATCAAAAGTATTTAATTTCTAAAGATCAATTTACTATTAATCAACAAATTTTAATTAAAGATGTAAAAAAGAAGTATTATGAAATAATTTATTGGGAACAAATGCTTAAAAATCTAACCTTTATAGACAGTATTTATGCATCCTTTACCTATAGTGCTAAAAAAAAATATGATTTAGGAGAATCTAATTATTTAGAAGTTTTAACTGCGGAAACCAAAACAAAAGAAATAGCAATTTTTTTAAATCAAATTCAAGAAAACATTCATAAAAATTACATTTTACTTCAACAATTATTACAAAGCAATATAAATTATAAAGTAAATAGCGATGAATTTATTGCATTGGATTTTAACCCAATAGATACGTTAAATCATCCAGTCCTAAATCTGTATAAAAATTCCATATTGTTATCTAACAAACAACTTGATCTGGAAAAACATAAATTACTACCTGATATCAATACTTCAGTATTTAATGGAGTAAATAATGGATTGGGAAGACAATCATACTTTGGTTTCCAAGTAGGAATTGGTGTCCCTATTTATTATGGAAGTCAGAAATCAAAAATTTTAGCATCCAAAACAGAGGTAAATATATTAAGTGCCGAAAGCGAAAATTATAAAATTCAACTTATATCCAATTATAATGCATTATTAAGCGATTTAAATCAACATGCTGCAGTATTAAAATATTATGAAACCACAGGAAAAAAACTATCTAAAGAAACTATTTTTTATGCAAATAAATCCTATCAAAATGGTGAAATAAATTTTTTACAATATGTACAACTTTTAGAAAACGCGAAAAATATTGAGATTAATTTCTTAAAATCATTATTACTATACAACAACACTGTTTTAGAAATCAACTACTTACTGTATTAATTACAACAATATTTATTTAAACTTATAACATTATTATACAAAATGAAAACAAATACATTTATTTATCTCATTCTTATAAATTTAATCATTTATGGATGTTCTTCTTCAAATGATTCTGAAAACAACATGAATAATGTTTCACAATTTCAAGAGGAAAATTACACACTTGATAAATCTCTATTTAAATCTAAAGAATTTAAACTGGATAAAATTTCAGAAACTGATTTTCATGAAATTATTCAAACCAATGGTATAATTGATGTTCCTCCATATAACAAAGCTTCGATTAGCTGTTTTTATGGAGGTAAAATAAAGGAATTGAATATTTTAGTTGGTGAAAAAGTTACTAAAGGACAGGTATTATTTACCCTTGAAAACCCTATTTTTGTTGAAATGCAACAAGAATATTTAGAGGCTAAAGGACTAATTAATTTCCTCCAATCTGATTATGAAAGACAAAAAAATTTATCAGAGGATAATGTAGTATCAAAAAAGAATTTTATAAAAGCGGAATCGGATTACATGGTAACTAAAGTTCGTATGGAATCTTTAGCAAAAAAACTATTATTAATTAACATTAACCCCAATGATCTTACAATATCAAAAATTCAATCTGTTATCTCAATTATATCTCCTATTGATGGATTTATTACTCAGGTAAATATTTCTAAAGGTTCATTTCTGGACCCTGCACAAAATGTTATCTCAATTGTTAATACCAATTCTTTACAATTACAATTAAACGTATTTGAAAAAGATATTTCAAAGTTGGAGATTGGAAAAAAAATAAAATTTAATATTCAAGATGATAAATCAAAAGAGTTTGATTCCGAAATTCATCTTATAAACAAGTCGGTGAATACTACAGATAGAACAATTGGTGTTTATGGAAATTTATTAGATAAAAAAGTAGTGAATTTAATTAGTCCGGGGATGTATATCGAAGCTAAAATATATACTGCAACTACCCGTAAACCATCACTACCTAAAAATGCGGTAATTAAAATTGAAAACAAAAATTATATTTTAGTATTAAAAGATTCAATAAATAATTCATACTCGTTTACAAAAAAAGAGGTTATAATAGGACAAGAATTTAATGATAATATTGAAATATTAAATACAGAAGATTTTAATGAAAATAATTTATTTTTAGTAAATGGAGCTTACAATCTAATCAAATAACATTAAAAAAATTAATAGAACACTAATAACAATATTGTATTTTAAGGAAATCTTAAGGAATTAAAAGCATTCAAACAATAATTAATATTTAAATTTATGATTCATTCAAATTAAAACATTATGAAGTCAAAATTTATAACATTATACTCCAATTTAATGAGTTTAAAAGTAACTGTATTATATTTATTATTTTTTGTACAATCAATTTCTATTGGGCAAAACGACTCTATTTCCAACTCGTTAAGTTTAGATGATTTTTTTACCGAAACTGAAGAAGCTCCTTCACTTTTACCCGAAAAAATGCTAATTACTCAAAGGGTATTATGGGGAAACAAAGGATTAATGAGAAACTTTTCTTATTTTGATTTAACGGCAGAAAACAGGCAACGTGAATTGAATATTAGACGATATATGTTAAGTGCACATCAAATTTTAGGATTTGTAACTTTAGGAGGAATGATTGCGCAGGGGTTTATAGGAGCAAAATTATATACAAATAATAGCTATAAAGATATTCATGAAAATTTAGGTGCAGGAGTAAATATAAGCTACTTTACAACGGCTTCCTTATCTTTATTTGCACCTCCAAAAATGTTTAATGAAAGAAAAGGTTTAAGTAGTATTAAAATCCATAAATATTTAAGTGTTTTACACTTAAGCACCATGATTTTAACGAACATTTTAGCCGAACCAGCTGCGGATAATCCAATATTCAAACCATACCATCGCGCTGCTGCATTTACAGCTTTTGGTTCATTTGCTGCTTCAATTATTGTAATAACTTTTTAATCAATTTAAAATGAAAAAAATTTATTTTATTGGTATATGCTTTTTGTTAGCATTTACTCCTCTTAGCGAAAAACGCATTAAAGTTAATGCTAATAATTTATCTTCAATTTCTTATGATATGAGCCATCCTTTTCATGATTGGACTGGAAAAAGTAACAAATTAAACTCTGCTATAATTTGCTTACCCAATAAAGATTCTATTTCTCAAGTAGCTGTTTCTGTGAATATCTCATCATTTGATAGTGAAAATTCTAACAGAGATTCTCATGTTATAGAAGTTACTGAAGCTTTAAAATTTCCTACTGTTAGTTTTATAAGTTCCGAAATTCAATATAACACTAAAAATTCATTGAATATTAAAGGGAAATTAACCTTTCATGGAATTAGTAAAATAATATCTTTTACTGCATCCAAAAACATAAAAGATAAAATTGCAAATATTACAGGTGAATTTAATTTAAAAATGACAGATTTTGGTATAACACCTCCTACTTTAATGGGAATATCTACTCAAGATGAATTTAAAATTAAGTTTAATATGTTTTTCTAAAATAAATATTTCTTTTTGAAAATTGAAATCAGAAATGCGTTTAACAAATTGCTTTTTTAGATTATTTACTCAAAATTGTTAAAATATAATTTTTTAGTTATTTTTATTTTTTTTAAAATATTTTAAACTCTTTTTTTACTGTAACTAACAGAATATTAGCTATCTTTGAAACATGCAACAGAAAATAAACATACTACTAGTCGAAGACGACGACAATTTGGGTTCTTTGTTACAAGAATACCTAATTGCTAAGGGTTACGAAACTCATTGGGAACAAGATGGTGACAAAGGTTTAAAAGCCTTTTTAAATGGTAAGTACGATTTGTGTGTATTGGACGTGATGATGCCTTTAAAAGATGGCTTTACTTTGGCAAAGGAAATTCGCAATGCAGATAAGCAAATACCTATTATATTTTTATCCGCGAAAGCGCAAAAAGATGATAAAATCGAAGGATTCCAATCTGGAGCCGACGATTATATCACCAAGCCTTTCTCGATGGACGAATTGTTATTAAGAGTTCAGGCTGTTTTGAGAAGAACAACTGGAGTTACTGTAGAAACCGATAAGAAACGTCATTTCGAAATTGGAACTTTAAAGTTTGATTACGACAAACGTGTTTTAGTTTCTCCAGTGGACGAAAAAAAGCTTACCAGTAAGGAAGCGGATTTATTAAAATTATTGTGCGAAAACACAAACAATGTTCTAGAACGTTCGGTTGCTTTAAACAAAATTTGGAAAGATGATAGTTATTTTAACGCTCGTTCCATGGATGTTTACATCACCAAATTACGTAAGTATTTAAAAGACGACTCGAGCATTGAAATTGTAAATATGCACGGTAGAGGTTTCAAATTATTAGTAAATTAGTTTGTTTTTTAGATTGATTGTTTTTAATTAAAGGTTGTGTGCAAACACAACCTTTTTTTTTACAGTAAATGAAATTATTAACACAATACACTTTACTGATATTTTTATAACTCGCTAAAAGTGGTCTGTTTTTAATAGATTTAGCGAGTTATAAAATTTCCAATTAGAATTTATTATAGATTAATACCATAGTTTTACCCACTACTTACACTAAATTTTGTTTTACCACAGGTGCTATTGCACAAAGGGAGTTTTCAACTCACACTGTTACGAAATTACTGCTAATTTTTACACATCGAACATAAACTGTGCGAAGCTTTAGCTTCCTGTGCGCGCGTTAGCGCCTGTGGTTAAGCCTCATCATTCTCCGTTTTCTTTCTCAAAACTGATTCCCCACTCTCAATACTAACACTCAAAACTGTAATTACCACGGGTGCTATCGCACAAGGGGAGCTTATCAGCTCAGGGGGTGGAAGTACTTTGTTGCAAAACCTAATCCTAGTTTGTCCTCCCTCGAATCTTTAGATTCTCCTTTGAACAGAGTTCCCGTGGTTAAAAAACTTACACAATGTAGGAATTCTATCGAATTCACTCAGGAGTTTTCAAATCACACAATTATGTATTTAATGCTAATTTTTAATTGGTGTAAAACATTCAAATTGTTTTAGACATTTTTTAATTTAGCAATTCCAAGGTAAATATTAAATCATGATTATACGAGCAACCAGTAAGTTATTAAATATTTCAGGAATTAAACCGGTTAAATTTAGTGTGCCAACTACGGAGGTTTTTCCGGGAGATTGGTATGCAAAAACAGTTAAAACAGGACATTTAGGTAAAATTGTAATATTGTTTTTTCACAACAATCTAAAAATCTCAATTATCTGCCCAACAAAATCATTAAATATTGCCATCAAACAATTTCTCAATAGATTAAAAAACTATTTAATCCGCCATGATTTTGAGTTCTTGATGGATAAACTGGATTTAAATTCGGAAATCCAAATATATACTACCGATAGTAAAAGTACTTTAGCGCACATGAATCAAATATCTTTTAATATCGAATGGCATTTAAGCAATGCTGTAACAATGGATAATTTCAATTTTGAAAAGCTCGAAGATATCCACACAGATTTTCTATTTTCCACAAACAACAAAACAAAAAAATACGAAACTACTTTGGATATTCTTAAGGGGATAAAAGAAAGTGAAATTTAGTTATATATTTTCATTTAAAAAATAAAAAATATGCAAACTTCAAAATTCATTTTAGGTTTTGGACTTTCAATTTTACTTTTTGCTTGCAGTCAATCCAGAAACGATGAAATGGTAAGTGAGGATATGGATGAAAGCATGTCAAATGCGTTGATTTCTTCATCAGCCGCAGTTGAAAATGAAAAAGATACAACAAGACAATTCATAAGAACTGCCGACTTGAAATTTAAAGTTAAAAGTGTAAACAAATCAACTTATGATATAGAAAACATTACCAATAAACTAGGTGGTTTTGTAACATATACAAACTTATCAAGCATCATTAATAACGTTACCACCATAGCAGTAAGTGCAGACTCTTCACTTGAAACAACTTATTATACAGTAACTAACTCTATAATTTTAAGAGTTCCAAATACTAAACTCGATACAACCTTAAAAGAAATATCTAAAAATATTGATTACCTAGACTTTAGAATAATAAAAGCCGAAGATGTTGCACTACAAATTTTATCAAACAACTTAACACAAAAACGTTCAGCTAAAAATGAAGAAAGGCTTACAAATGCAATTGATAACAAAGGAAAAAAACTAAACGAAACAACTACTGCAGAAGAAATATTATTAAGTAAACAAGAACAAGCTGATAACGCTAAAATTTCGAATCTTTCATTGACAGACCAAATCAAATTTAGTACAATAAATTTATCGATCTATCAAAGACAAACAATTAAACATGAGCTTATCTCAAACGATAAAAACATAAACGAATACAAACCAAGTTTCGGGACTAAACTTCTTGACGCATTAAAATATGGCTGGGAAATTTCAAAAAACATTTATAGTTTTCTTGACAAAATTATGGGGACTATTTTTATTAGTTATTGTTGTTTACTTTCTTAATAAGAAGTATGGCAATAAACTTAAATAAAACAACATAAATTTAATTTATAAGCAGAAGTTTGTAATATCCATCAAAAATTGATCAAATAATCCTAATTCATTCCCACCCAAAAACTTAATATTACGTTTAATTCCTTGATATTTGGTGCGTTGTAGGGGATTAGCTTAGAAGAGGGGTTAAAAATTTCTTCGGTGATTTCTTCCCAATCGCGTTTGCTTATTTGTAGTAATTTTTCGTATGTATTAAATTGTGGGGTTTGGTTGTAAATTAAGTTTGATGGATACTCTTTAATTTTATAATTTTACAAAAAAACAAAGGGTTGTAGATATTAAATAGGTATTAAAATCTTTCCAACACATGGTTGACAAGGTAAATAAAAATACTTTATTACAAAAAAGAAATTTATTGGGCAGGATTGAATTTTATATTAAATCAATGATTTCAAAATATAAAAATCAATCAATTAATGACATTGAAATTTCTCCATTTGTTAAAAGTTTAAGATCAGGTGTAAATATTCCAGCGGATTATGATCATAAAAAGGCATATGGTGAGTATTTAGTAGAGAAGTATAAATAACACAAATTAAATTTATAAATAAGCTTTATTATTTTTGAGGGCAGATTAATGAAGTTTTTCAGTTACTTTTAAACACCTGTCAGGTTTTGAAAACCTGACAGGTGTTTAAAAGGTTTAGATCTAAATTTAATTGGTATAACACCAATTATGGATTAAATTAAACTTTAAGATTATCACCACTCCGGCTTACAGCCACCTCGCCTCAAGGCAAGGAGTTGTGCTACTCAAAGAAAAACTTCGTTTTAGTTTCTCTTCTTTTCCTAAGAATTAATTACCTATTTTCTTTATTCCAAATGATTTATTTCCCACCCAAAAACTTAATATTACGTTTAATTCCTTGATATTGGGTGCGTTGTAGGGGACTGCCTTGGAAGAGGGTGTTGAAAATGTCTTCGGTGATTTCTTCCCAATCGCGTTTGCTCATTTGTAGGAGTTGTTCGCTGGGTTTAAATTGTGGGGTTTGGTGGGGTTTGGCAAATTTATTCCACGGACAAACATCCATGCATACATCACAGCCAAACATCCAATTATCTAGTTTCCCCTTAAATTCGTTGGGGATTAACTGATTTTTAAGCTCGATGGTTAAGTACGAAATGCATCTGCTCCCATCAATTTGTCCGGGCGCCACAATGGCATCCGTTGGACATTCCTCTATACATTTATTACAAGTGCCACAAAAATCCTGAATAGGCGCATCGGGCACCAATTCCAAATCCAAAATCAATTCCGAAACAAAAAAATAACTTCCAGCTTGTTTGTTGATTAAATTAGCATTTTTGCCAATCCAACCCAAACCACTGCGTTTCGCCCAAGCCTTGTCCATTACTGGAGCGCTATCCACAAAACCTCTACCACTCACCTCCCCTATTTCCTCGCGAATAAATTTAAGGAGTTTTTTGAGCTTTTTTTTAATTACATTGTGATAATCCTTGCCGTAGGCATATTTAGAAATTTTATAATCGCTTTGGATTTCCTGTTCGGGAAAATAATTGAGTAAAAAAGAAACTACAGATTTTGCATCGTCCACCAATAAAGCAGGATTTAAACGCTGATCAAAATAATCCTCCATGTAATGCATCTTGGCTTGGTAACCTTTTTTTAACCAATTTTCCAAATGCACCGCTTCATCATTTAAAAACTCCACTTTGCTTACCCCCACAAAATCAAAACCCAAAGAATAAGCTTTGTTTTTAATTAAATTGGTATAATGGTGCGCCTTTGTATTCACTACAATTAAGGAATATTCATGAATTTATGCGATTGTAAAGAAATATTCCAAAGTGGATTTTCCATTACATAATCAATTACTTTAGGTAAAATTTCTGCATGTTTGCTCCATTCGGGTTGTAAAAACAACCTACAATCGGAATTTACCTTATCCGCATGCGATTCCGCCCATTTAAAATCATTTAAATTGTGGATAATTACCTTTAACTCATGAGCCAAAGGATAAATACTTTCCACAGGAGGCGTATTTTTTTTAGGCGATAAACACACCCAATTCCAATTACCAGTTAAATCGTTTGCGCCAGAAGTTTCGATAAAAGTTCGGAAACTATTTTGGTGCAACAATTTAGTTAAAGCCGTTAAATTATATTGAGTAGGTTCGCCCCCTGTAATTACCACATCACGAGCAGGCGTTCCTTTTAAAAAAGGCAATAAATCTGTAATAGGAATTAAAGGATGTTTGCTAGCGTCCCAACTTTCCTTAACATCACACCAATGGCAACCCACATCACAACCACCAATCCTAATAAAATAAGCAGGTTTACCCGTATTTCCACCTTCGCCTTGTATGGTATAAAAATGCTCCATGATAGGCAACATTTCTCCTGATTGTAACAATTGTAATTGTTGTGGTGATAAATCGTTCATGCTTATTTATTTTTTAAAATCCAATCCTGAAAAACAATCAATGCCCAAATTTTAGTGTACAAATAATCCTCCCCATTTTTAAATCTGGCAACTAATTTTTGTACAAATGTAGCATTTAAATATTCCGATTGTTTTAATTT